>Ga0070749_10003425_pt1 | contig 10628 bp, 12 predicted proteins | sample VirMetDEL_Nov_18_FD_75180 | JGI IMG/M metagenome (GOLD analysis project Ga0070749, IMG submission 75180) | Aqueous microbial communities from the Delaware River and Bay under freshwater to marine salinity gradient to study organic matter... | ecosystem: Environmental > Aquatic > Marine >...
CGAGAGTGTAGGAGGCAATCGCGCGGAGATTAAACGCATGCTCGATAGCGCGAGCGGGTCCGTCGGCTTGCGAGCCGTGAAATAAAAAGGGCGCCGTGAGGCGCCCGTGAGGGTTTGTGGGGCGATCGGACTACAGGCGCAAGACGATCGCAAGAATCGCGGCCGCCAGGGCAACCAGCGCGGCCGCGATCATTGGATATTCCGCGCGATACAGTATTGATCGACCGCGTCCGGTACTGGCGTGCCGGAATAGAAATAGTGGAGCACGGCCGGCCATTCGATCCGGCCCGACAGGCCAGGTGCGCGGGTTAAGAGCGCGTCCGAGAATCGCGCACAATAGTCCGCTTGGCGCTCGGCTTTGGTTTGCCCGTAGTGTCGTTTCATGTCATTTTCCTATTGTGAAAGCGGCCGCGATCAAGCCCGGCGTAAGCGCGAGCGCGCCCAGCAGGGGCGGGAGCGCGAGCGCGGCACCGATCCCGGCTGCGATCAGGATGAGAGCGATTAGAGCGCGCATTATTGGGCCTCCGCGAGCTTGATATCGATCACGCGCTTGCGCGTGCCATGGGCGGGGAACCCGACGATCACGTCGCGTTGACGTGCGCACAATTGGCACGTTGCGCAACTAGTGTCGTCGCGCTGTGTTGCGGGGCAAACGACCACGCGACGACCGGCGGGTGTGCGGGTGTTTTCCGTGGTCGTGCTCGGCACGACGCAAACAACCGGACCGGCGCCCGTATCGGCGAGCGTGTCCGCGTCGGCGAGATCGTTCGCGGATAGGTTGATCGTAAAGCCCCATTCGTTGGCGGTTTTGATCCAGGATAGGCTTGCACCATCGCGATAGTGTGAATAGGTGAATCCGCGACGACCGCGATTAGCTGCAACTAGCTGCCCCAACGCGACCGGGTCGACCGTGTGACCGTCACCCGGTAAATCGCCCGCTTGGTTGTGTCGCCACAATTGACCCTCAGGTAATTGCGCGATCGCGTCAACGAAGGTTTGCCAATCGGACCCGCGTGTGCCGTTACTGACAGCCGACCAGTGAAGGGCAAGCGGACCGGCGGACGCGTAGCACGCGTCGCGCATACCGCAACTAGTTGGGCACGTCGCGCGGGTTGTGGTCGAAACGGGAATCGGTCCGGTTTTGGCGTTGGCCGATTTTGGCGATAAGTGCACAGTGTAAAACATGGCAGTTGCTCCTCGGTTGGTGCGATCGGCGATCGCATAAACGACACTCTGCCACATAATTTATAGCATTGCAAACCCTTTTTTGCATGACCCATCAACGCTTGCGACAAGTCTTAGGGCAGATAACCCTATCGCGCGCATGGGGACCCCAGCGGGGTTACGTCATGGGTTATTGACGTGCGCCTGGTTTCATAGGGCAATGGGTCTTATGGGTCATTGTTTTGTTTGATACTGTTTAAATGATTAAAATACTGTATAAATATACAGTAGTAGAAATATGGCGCGCTGACGGTGCGCGCGCATAAGGGGTTTGTCAAAAAAAAAGGGGTGACCCATTGACCCATTTGACCCATAAACCCCTACTTCGGCGCCATTTCCGCCCGTTCCCCAAAACCGTTTATCAATTCAAATGGTCATGACCCATTTGACCCATTGACCCGATTCGCATGCGATTTGGACGCGGGTCTGCGACCTTGATGGGCATGACCCATGCGACCCATTGACCGCACGCCTGGCGGGCTGGCGCGGCCGGTAGCCGATAGCTTGCGTCGATCGGAGCCGGTCGGCTGATAGCCCCCGGCTAGGGCCGGCGGCTGGCCCGGTCAAAAACGGACCCCTCGCAAAAAATTTTTGCTTACGCTACAATTAAACACCACACAATCTGTTGCACTACCTAAATGACTTTCCAGTCACTTCCGCTCACGGCGCGCACGCTGGTCGCCACCGAGGCGCGTCTGCAGCGCATCTACGACGCTGCCAAGTTAGGTTTGAAAGGTGACGCGCTGGCGCTAGCGGCAGGAATGCTGCCTACCGAGTTCCGGCGTCTGTGTCAGATGGACCCGATTGCCGAGATGGCAGAACAGAAGGGACGCGCTGACGCCGAGAAAGAGCTGGCAACTGTTATGATGAACGCGGCGTTAGCAGGCGACACCAAGGCGGCGCTTGAGGTGCTAAAGCATCGGCACGATTGGGTGGCCAAGCAGCAGGTGCAGATCGACGTCGCACAACAGATTAGCGTCATCAGCGCGCTAGAACAGGCAGAGCAGCGCGTCATTGACGTGCAAGTCACCGAGAAACTGGAGCCAACGCTTGCAACAGCCCATCTACAGCGCATCTGACGAACAGACCCTGATGGTGCGGCTCTGGCAGCCGCGCATCAAAGACGACCCAGAAGCGTTTGTGTTGTTTGCGTTTCCGTGGGGCCAAAAGGGCACGCCACTGGAGCATTACACTGGCCCGCGCAAATGGCAGCGGAACATCCTGCGGCAAATCGCCCAGCACATCAAAGACAACGGCGGGCGCTTGGACTACAACGTCTTCCGGCTGGCGGTGGCCTCTGGCCGTGGGATCGGTAAGTCGGCGCTAGTCAGTTGGCTAATACTGTGGATGCTGTCCACGCGAATTGGCTCGACGACAATCGTGTCGGCTAACAGCGAGGCGCAGCTCCGCAGCATTACCTGGTCTGAGATTACTAAGTGGCTGGCGATGATGATCAACAGCCATTGGTTTGAGATTAGCGCGACGCGTGTGACGCCTGCAAAGTGGCTAGCTGAGATTGTTGAGCGAGACTTGAAGAAAGGCACGCGCTTCTGGTCGGTTGAGGGGCGGCTGTGGTCAGAAGAAAACCCCGACGCTTACGCCGGTCTGCATAACAGCGACGGCGTGCTGCTGATCTTTGATGAGGCGTCAGGTATTCCAGACCCGATCTGGGACGTGGCGCAGGGGTTCTTTACAGAAAACACACCACACCGGTTCTGGTGCGCGTTTAGCAACCCCCGGCGCAACCAAGGCTACTTCTTCGAGTGCTTCAATAGCAAGCGCGACTTCTGGGTGACGGAAAACATCGACGCCCGCGACGTAGAGGGCACCGACAAGCAGATATACGAGCAGATCATCGCGGAGTACGGCGAGGACTCGATACAGGCCAAGGTCGAGGTGTTTGGGGAGTTTCCGAGCGCGGGCGATGACCAGTTCATCGGCCCCAGCCTGGTAGACGCTGCCTTTGGCCGCGCCAAACACAAAGACGAGACAGCACCGATTGTGATTGGGATTGACCCAGCCCGGTCAGGCGGTGACTCGACAGTCATTGCAGTTAGGCAGGGGCGGGACATCATTGCAATCAAGCGGTATCGGGGCGATGACACAATGACGACCGTAGGCCACGTCATCGACGCGATCGAGGAGTACAAGCCCACGCTAACGGTGATTGACGAAGGTGGGCTGGGCTATGGCATACTTGACCGACTGGTAGAACAGCGGTATAAGGTGCGTGGGGTAAACTTTGGCTCGAAAGCCAAAAACCAGATTATGTGGGGCAACAAGCGCGCAGAGATGTGGGGGCTGATGCGAGACTGGCTGAAGAACGCCAGCATCACACCAGACCGGCAGCTCAAAGCGGACCTGACCGGCCCCAAGACCAAGCCGGACTCAAGCGGTACGATCTTCTTGGAGAGCAAGAAGGACATGAAGGCTAGAGGACTTGCCTCACCCGACGCGGCGGACGCGATCGCCGTGACGTTTGCCTATCCGGTCGCCAGCCGCGAACCCCGCGTCACCCAGACCCGCAAAACCTACGTAGACCGCTCATCGGGCGCTACAAGCTGGATGGGCGCCTGATGGCTACCAAGAAATCAGTCAGCCTGGCAGTCGGACGCGGCGAGAAGCGCCCCACAAGCCAAGGCGCGGGGCTGACCGCCAAAGGGCGCGAGAAGTACAACCGCGCAACGGGCAGCAATCTGAAAGCGCCTGCGCCTAACCCCAAGACAGAAGCAGACAAGGGGCGTAAGGCGTCGTTTTGTGCCAGGATGGGCGCAGTGGCCGCCAAGGCCAAAGACGGCGAGCGCGCTAAAGCGTCACTCAAACGATGGAAGTGCTGACATGAAGACTTGCTTTAAGTGCAAGACCAGCAAGCCGTTTGACTTGTACTTTAAGCACGCGCAGACAACAGACGGCTATCATAGTTGGTGCAAAGAATGCTGCACGGCAGGCAATGAGCGGTCTAGAGCTAAGCAAAATTCCACAATTGAAGGCCGCGCAAGAGTGTTTTTGCAAAATGCCCGAAAAAGTGCTACCAAACGAAAGCAAATTTTTGCTTTGACTGTTGCCGACATTGTCGAATGTTGGCACACCCAATGGGGTGTATGTGCGTACAGCGGACGTCAAATGACGCTTGAAGCGGGGCATTTGCATACGGTTTCCATAGAACGTATTGATAGTTCCGTTGGTTACACGCCAGAAAACACAATTTTGGTGTGCCAAGCAATAAATCGCATGAAATCAGACTTTGCGTACGAAGATTTTTACGCGCTGTGCCGAGATGTTGCACAATTTCTTGGTGACGATAGACTAGAGCTTGCGGTTGGAGCGCACAAATGAAAAAACCAGGCAGCCCCGGTCTTTATGCTGCAATTCATGCCAAACAAGAGCGCATCAAAGCCGGTTCTGGCGAGAAGATGCGAAAGCCAGGCTCACCCGGTGCGCCCACGGCCAAAGCCTTCCGTGAGTCGGCTAAAACAGCTAAAAAGAGGTAGACATGCCCCTCGTCAAGTCACCCAGCAAAGCCGCTTTCCGTAAGAACATCGCGGCAGAAGTACGCTCAGGGAAACCCGTTAAGCAAGCTGTCGCCATCGCGTATTCGACCAAGCGCGCGGCGGCTAAACCTCCAATGAAAAAGAAGTAATGGCCTACGATCCAACAGGCATGGGCGGCGCTGCTGAAGTCGCAGACGTAGGCGGCTACGAAGGCGACGCGCCCGACAAAACAAACGGGCATCGGCTGTCGCAGATGCGCGACCGGTTCAAAACCGCTGTCAGCGCGTACAGCGACACCCGCGAAGACCAGTTGGACGATCTGCGGTTTATGGCCGGATCGCCTGACAACCACTACCAGTGGCCGGCAGACGTGCTGTCGGTGCGCGGGTCGGTGCAAGGGCAGACGATCAACGCGCGGCCTTGCCTGACGATCAACAAGCTGCCGCAGCACGTGCGCCAGGTGACCAACGAGCAGCGGCAAAACAGGCCGTCGCCCAACGTCATTCCTGCCGACGACAAGGCAGACGTTGAGGTGGCTGAGATTTTTGACGGCATGATCCGTCATATTGAGTACATCTCAAATGCGGACGTGGCCTACGACACCGCCTGCGACAATCAGGTGACGTTTGGTGAGGGCTACATTCGGATTCTGACCGAATATTGCGACGAAACGAGCTTCGATCAGGACATCAAGATCGGGCGCGTGCGAAACAGCTTTTCGGTCTACATGGACCCGACGATCCAAGACCCGTGCGGTGCGGATGCTGAGTGGTGCTTCATCACCGAAGACATCTTGAGGTCTGATTACGAGCGGATGTACCCCAACGCCATGCCGGTCAGCTCGATCATGACGCAAGGCGTGGGCGACCAGTCGCTGTCGCAGTGGCTGGGCGAGATGACGGTAAGGATTGCAGAGTATTTCTACTGCGATTACAAGCCCGCCACGCTTAACCTGTACCCGGACGGCACCACGACGTTCCAAGGCACGCCACAAGACAAGATGATGCGTCAGATGGGGCTAAAGCCCTCCAGGCAGCGCAAAGTCCAGCGTAAAAGCATCAAATGGTGCAAGACGAACGGGTACGAGATGATCGAAGAGCGTGAATGGGCAGGGGCGTACATCCCCGTCATTCGCGTGATTGGCAACGAATGGAATATCGAAGGACAGCTTGAGATTTCAGGTTTGGTCAGAAACGCCAAAGACGCCCAGCGGATGTACAACTACTGGGTAAGCCAAGAAGCGGAAATGCTGGCGCTTGCACCCAAAGCACCGTTTATCGGCTACGGCGGTCAGTTTGAGGGTTACGAAGAGAAGTGGAAGACCGCAAATACGCAAAATTACCCGTATTTGGAGGTCAATCCCGACGTCACCGACGGCGCAGGCAACACCCTGCCGTTACCGCAGCGCGCCCAGCCGCCGATGGCCCAAACGGGGCTAATTCAGGCCAAAATGGGGGCGTCTGAGGACATCAAAGCGGCGACCGGGCAGTACAACGCAAGCCTTGGCATGACGTCAAACGAGCGGTCTGGACGGGCTATTTTGGCCCGTCAACGTGAGGGCGACGTTGGTACGTACCACTACGTTGATAACTACGCTCGAGCGATCCGGTACGTAGGCCGTCAACTGGTCGATCTGATTCCCAAAATCTACGACACGCCTCGGATTGCGCGGATTATTCAGGTTGACGGCAACTCTGACATGGTGCGGCTTGACCCCAATCAGCCAGAACCCGTGCGGAAGATGGTCAACGAAGCCGGTGTGGTGGTGCAGAAGATTTACAACCCCGGCGTTGGAAAATACGACGTCAAGGTCACGGTTGGCCCGAGCTACCTGACCAAACGTCAGGAGTCGATGGACGCGATGAGCCAGATTTTGCAAGGCAACCCAAACCTGTGGGCAGCGGCAGGCGATCTGTTTGTGAAAAACATGGATTGGCCTGGTGCTCAAGAACTGGCCGAGCGCCTGAAGAAAATGATCGACCCGAAACTGCTGCAGGACGAGGACGATCCAGCGCTGCAAGCGGCCAATCAGCAAATGCAAGCCATGCAGCAGCAGATGGAGCAGATGTACAACATGCTCCAAAACGCCAGCAAGTCGATGGAAGCGCAGAAATTGCGAATTGACGAGTACAATGCCGAAACCAAGCGTTTGCAAGCCCTTCAAAGCGGTATGACGCCTGATCAAGTGCAGGATGTGGTCATGCAGACGTTGAAAGACGTGATGACGGCAGGCGATATGGTCATGGCCCAACAGCAGATGGCGATGCAAGGAGTGCCACAGTGAGCTGCGCAGACTTTATTGGCACGCTTTTTCTGGCGCGGGATGTCACCCATTCGGTTCATCTCAACACCAAGTCTTACGCCAAACACGTTGCGCTAAACGAGTTTTACGACGCAATCGTCGATCTGGCCGACAAGTTTGCGGAGGCCTACCAGGGCAGGCATGGGCTAATCGGCCCCATTTCGCTGATGGGCGCTAAAAAGAACAGCGACGTCATTGAGTTTCTCAAAGATTCACTTGCTGACGTCGAAGAGATGCGGTACAAGGTTTGCGATAAAGACGACACACCGCTTCAAAACATCATTGACGAGATCGTAGGGCAGTATCTGTCTACGCTCTATAAGTTGCGATTCCTCGCGTAAGGATGCACGATGGAACTGTTGAATCCTCTTGCCGATGCTAATTTCCCGGCGCAAACAGCAGCCTACACCGGCACCGCTGGCTCGACTACAGCCTGGCCTGCAGGCCCACAAGGCGTACTGGTGTGGTCGTCGACGTCTGCATACGTGCAAGTCGGTGAGGGTGTGACCGCAACGACCAGCTCTACGCCGATCCCGGCAAACACGATTGTCTACTTTACGGTGCCGCAAGGCACTGGCGCGCCTTGGCGAGTCAGCGCGATTCAGGTTGCATCTGGCGGCAGTGTTTACGCAAAGCCAATCAATATTCGATAGTCCCGCGTACGCAGTACAGCTCTGTACTGGCGTAGTGTGCATGGTCAAAGAATGTGGTAGAACAGACGTTGATCAGCAACAGCGCTGAGTACCACTCTATTCAGGAGTAGAGCATGGCTGCCTACGAGGTACTTCTGCTCAACACGAGCATTCCTCAAATCCAAGCCGCCCAAGCCGGCGACACCTACGTTGTACCCCGTGACATTGCGTTTTCTGCTAACACAACGTTTTCAGCAAACACTGCCAATGGCATTCTGTACCTAAACGCAAGTAAAGTCGCCAGCACCAGCAGCGGCCTGACGTTTGATGGTACGACCGCTACGATCAACACGCTAAATCTGACCAATGCTCTTGGTGCGATTTACGGCGGTACTGGGCTTACTTCGTATACGACCGGCGATCTAATCTACTCCAGCGCAACCAACACGCTGAGTAAGCTTGCAATCGGGCTTAACACGTACATTCTGACGTCTAACGGAACCGCGCCGGTCTGGGCCGCACCGTCGTCAGTAGTTATTGGCACGGCTACCAACCTGGCTGGCGGCGCTGCTGGATCGGTTCCTTATCAATCAGGCGCAGGAGCTACGACGTTCCTGTCGATTGGGACTGCGAACCAAGTAGTCACCTCGACCGGATCGGCTCCGCAGTGGAGTTCTGGTCTGTCGATTACGACGCTGACTGCAAGTAATGCGGTTACGTTCTCTGCTACGACTCAGAACATCGCCCTCGGGACTTCTCAGACTTCTGGCACGTTCACGGTAGGCGGTGCTGCTCAGACCGGCAACATCGTAGTAGATCAATCAACTAAGACTCACACCCTGAACATCGGTACAGGGATTACGGAGTCTGGTCAGACTAAGACCATCAACATCGGTACGGCTGGAGACACTGGCTCCACTACGGCGATCACTATTGGTTCTGCTAACGGAACCACGATCACGGTGAACGGCACAGTCAACGCTTCTACGCTTGATCTGACGAATCTAGAAGTCACCAACATCAAAGCCAAAGACGGCACGGCTTCTATCACTTTAGCTGATGCCACGGGTGTTGCGACGTTTTCTGCAAACCCGATCCTGAATGCAGGCACTGCTAACGGGGTCTTGTATCTCAACGGCAGTAAGGTCGCTACGAGTGGTAGTGCGCTGACGTTTGATGGGAGCACGTTTAATGTAACGGGAGGGGCTTCTGTTACTGGAACAAGTCCGCTGTCATTGCAGCGCCCGGTTATTCCGTCATTTGCCGGACAAGGCGCACCGCCAATTTATTGGCAATTTTACTCAACCGGTACTACGTACACGACCGGGGCAATGATCCAAGGTTTAGCAGATGCGGCATGGACAAGCACTAGTGCGCCTGCCAGTATAAGGATGTACACCGTTCCTTCTGGCAGTACATCTTTGTCGGAAAGGTTGAGAATAGCAGCAGGTGGACAGGTCAACATTGGTGGCAATTTTGATAGCACCAACAACACGCTTCAAGTTACTGGTAACGCTGCTATTGGCTATACCACCGCAGCGCCTACGACTGGGCTGATTGTTGCTGGGAATGTTGGGATTGGGACGGATAGTCCTGCCGGAAAACTTAGCTCTGTAGTTACAGCCGCTGGTGCGGCAAGCCTGACGCTAGAGCGAACTGGTTCGTCTAGGTTTGAATTTCAGCAAGGCATTGCCGCTGTAACAGGTGACGCATTAAGAATTCGTGACACTACGTTGTCGTATGACTATTTAATGCTTCGTGGCGGCAACGTAGGCATTAACGCTACAGACCCGGGGTATAAGTTAGAAGTCAACGGCGGCGCTTCAGATGCGATGGCGCTGTTTAACAGCACTAATGCTAACGGCGCACATCTGCGCTTTGCCGCATCTGGAACGGTTAGGTCTTACATTGGTGGTGCTCCGGGCTTTCTAGGCTCTGGTACTGCGGATGATCTTGGCATCCGAGCCGTTGGGTCTATTCTGTTTGCTACCGCCGGAAGCGGTGTAGACATGACGCTAGATGCGTCGGGGAATCTGGGGGTTGGGACAACTTCTGTTAATGCAAGGCTAGAAGTTCAAGCTAGCGCGGGAGAGATCGCACGCTTCAGTACGGTGGCTGGCTACCGGTTGCATGTATATGCGAACGCTAGCGGTAATGCCGGGTCTGGCATACAAGCACAAAATTCCGACTTACGACTCTCGGCGTTTGATGCGTCTACCAACATTCGGTTTTTTACCGGCAATGGATCAATAGAAACTGAAAAAGTTCGGATCGCTTCGGACGGTAATGTAGGTATTGGAACAACTAGTCCGGGGCGTAATTTAACGATTAACGCTACGATCCCAATTCTCCAGTTCACCAATCCAACAAGTGTCACGCCGGCGAACGACGGGCTTTTGATTTATCAAAATGCTTTGAATTCGTACTTTTCCAACCAAGAATCTGGCTCGTTAATATTTGAAACCGCGAACACCGAACGCGCCCGGATAACGTCGGGTGGGGAATTTATAGTCGGCAACACATCAGCAGCCGGTAGTTCGCAAATCACCGCTTATGGTGCCGCTAACGGCCAGATAGCGGTTCAAAATTCGACCAACTGGTCGAGGCTGCTTCAAAACTCTAGCGACTTGTATATTGACAACGGAGTCGGGGGTTCTGCTGGCAATATCATTTTTCGCAATAGTTCCAGCACGGTCGAACGCGCCCGGATAACGTCGGGTGGGGATTTGTATGTTGGAACCCAGACTGCAAACACATCGGCTGATAACAGAATTATTGTCACTGGTACTCGCGCAATTGATGCAAAAAGCACTGGCGGCGCAACAGCGGCTACGTCCGTATTTTGGAATAACGCCACTACTGGCGACAACATTTTTGCGTCTTTCAGAACGGAAACAGCAGACACTCAGCGCGGCACCATTGACTACGATCGTGCGGGTGGCCTGACCCGCTACAACACCACCTCTGACTATCGCGCCA
>Ga0070749_10003426_pt1 | contig 10626 bp, 10 predicted proteins | sample VirMetDEL_Nov_18_FD_75180 | JGI IMG/M metagenome (GOLD analysis project Ga0070749, IMG submission 75180) | Aqueous microbial communities from the Delaware River and Bay under freshwater to marine salinity gradient to study organic matter... | ecosystem: Environmental > Aquatic > Marine >...
CCATTAACGGAAGAACGGAATGTAGTATTTTTAGGGATAGTCAGCGTCGATTTAACATCGGTCGCGACAGCAGAGTTAAATACAATCTTCACGTTTGCAGTTGCGCCATAAGCAGATCTCGGTAAATAACCAAGTTCTTTGGCTCGAGAAGCAACGCTCTCATAAAGCTGTGCAGTATCTAGGAAAGACTCATTTAGAGCCATATTCGTATAGATGGAATTGTAATATGTGTTGTATGCAAGAAGATCTAACAATGTGCCGATTGCAGAATCATCGAAATTGAAGTCTGCAAAATCTGGCTTTGCTGCAATAAAGGTCTGAAGGTTTGATCTGATTGTAGCAAAATCCAAACCTGTTGCTGTGATTGAAGTGTTCGCTGGCATTATCGGACTCTCTCAAGAATTAGTGTTGTTTCAACAGGTTCGGTTGCATTTACAGGACGATAGACAATGTTCACTCTCATTGTATTTCTATCTGGATCAACAAGTGCATTAACACCAAGAAGTACCGCACGAGGCATATAGTTCTCGAATGCAATTCTAATATCGGCTTCAACATCCGCTTCAGTCGTTGGATCTATAAGATCAAACAACCTCCTACGAATATCACAACCAAAATCTGCGCGATATGGGCGTTCATACCTATTCGTCAAAACAAGGCTCTTAACACCTTGCTTTACTGAATCGTTGTTCTTCTTTGTAATAAGATTCCCAGTCACAGGATGCGCGCGCATATTCAGGTCGAAATCTTTGTACAGAACTGTTTTGGTCGCTGCAGCCATTATTTTTTTCTCCTTCGACCTATTTATTATGTAAAAATCACTTTACTTTTTCTTTATTTGCTATTATAATGAGTAATGTCACGAGGGGTCATATTATATTAGATAACAAGAAAATATTGTTAATAAGAAGATCGTTGAGACTTCCAAGATGGATCCCAAGCAGGAGGTGCTTCAGACACAGCATAAAAATCACGTGATCTATCTTCTGCAATTATTATAAATCCTGGGCTACCAGGAGGCTTTGGAACTGCGCTACGTCTTGCTTGTGCATAATCGACAGTTACCTTTCCGCCAACAATAGAAAATGTTCCTTCGGGTCCAACTGCTTTCCCAGCAGGTAATCCGTTTCTAACGAATAAAAGGCACGCTCCCCGCAATAAAATCCAATTCTCCAGTTTCCACTTTTCTGGATCTCTCTTTAACAATGTCTGCAGAACATCTTCGCTCGTATCTCTAATAGCCTTTACTTTTTGATTGGTTAGGCTCCAGATACCTTTAACCCATTCTACAACGTATTCTTCAAACGCCAGCTGAGATCTGAAATATCCTGGCTTCCAATATTTCACTGGAGCACCTCGATCAATTTGTGTAAACACAAACGGTTTGGTGAAAATATCATCGATATTTTCATCTAACCCAACTAATCTAGCAAGCTGCAATAACTTTTTGAAAGTACGTGGCCAATCCGAAGTTACAGTTATGCCCTCTGCTACTGGTCCTGCAACTTTAGTATTAGAGGTCGAAACACGAATCTTATCTTGATCTCCAGTTGTCGAACCACTTTTTGCAACTTCTACTTCGGCAGTATTTGTTTCCTCTAATTTTTTGAATGAATCTGCAGTTGAAGTTTGTGTTCCTGGTGTGCCTGGAGCAGTTGTTGCCATTGATTTCAGTTGATCTAGCTTGCGTTCTTCTTTTTTAATCGCAGCGGAGCCAGCCTCATCTTCTGGGTTTTGTGTATATGCTGTACTATAACCTTTCGACCTAGCAGCTGCATCAATTTTTCTTTTTGTTTCCCAAAACAATTTGTCTGCTTCAATGTTTGCTTTTGCTGGATTCGTAGCATAACCCTCAGAAATTTTCTTAAACGATCCGATAATATCATTCGTGATAACGCCCAATCCAACAGAAAGAGGCGAAGTTGTTACTTTTGGTGCATCGGGAGCAATAGTGACATCTTTTGGGTCTTCCGTTGGCGCTTTAGTTGGTGCAGATTTTTCTACAACTTCACCATTAACGACTTCAAGATTTGGAACATCTTTGTTAAAACTGAAACGCGGATCATTCATTTTACAAAATGTACCTTTAACATCGAAATTCGGAAACGTAGTTGTGATATCACTGAGCTGTGCAACTGCTAGTGGATTAAACGAGGCAATGCTTCCCATCAATCCTTTCATTTTATCTTGTAGGTTTGGTGCTGGTATTTTCAGATCACCAGCAGCTGCACTTAAATTTAGTTTCAATTTATCTGTAAGACCACCAAGCTGCCCCTTTATATCGCCAACTGATCCAGAAATGTTGCCTTTGAGATTAGAAATTTTCGATGCCATTTCTGATTGCAAACCTTGCATTGCACCAAGATTTACATTCAAACCAGCTGGAGCGGTTGGCAATAAAGAAGATAATCCAGAAGGATTCGCAAGACAACTTACACAATCTGATAATGATGGTGGAGGAGTCGTGCTTGTTCCTCCGAATGCTGTAGCCGCGAGATCTGCTAACCCCTGCGCTCCTGGAACACCGAGTTGATTCAATCCAGATTGAAAGTTTGCTAAATCCGCATCAATATCACCAGTACCTAAGTTCTGATCTTGTGCTGCTTGCCAATCATCTACGTCGCGTGCCATCTTAATTTCCTATGGTTATGGTGATTCTACATCTGAACAATCGTTCGATCCAGATCTCGCTGGATCGGTTGAACATGTATAATCTGTACCACTATCGTTTCTTAAATATGAATCTGCGCCAATATGTTCATGCTTATCTCCTTCAAACCGTATATGGGATTCTCCAACAACTTTCCTGTAGAAGTTTGTTTGTGCAGTCACCTTAACATCAGCAGCAGCAGAAGCCTCGAAGTTTCCTGCAGTCCCAATAACTTTGTTTCCAATAATCACTTCTGTGTCACCACCGACCGTTGTCTTATCATTGTCGCCCATAACTGTTTCTTGCTTATTCCCACCCACAGTAATTTTCTGTTCTTTGTTCACGTTAATGGATTGATCTTTTGCTACAACCAATGTATCGTTTCCAGAAATACGTTCAAAGGCATCACCATTAATCTGATACGATCTATTTCCATGAACGTCTTTAGCTTCGTTCTTTATGACCTTAGTTAGCATATCGCCATGAACTGTCAAGCAATAATCGCCTTTGACTTCCTGAATCAGATTGTTAGCGAATAACATGCGGCAGGTGCCGTTGATTGTAATGTTACAGTCGCCCTTGATCAGCACATTCTTTTCGTTTGCTACAACTTCATAATCGTCATTGACAATCTTAGTCACGCGGGAACCATCTGGTTGAATCTCATAGAATGTACCAGTTCTATGGTACTCATGAATTCTTTCGCATCCATTAGAGTCGTCGACCTCGAATGCATGACCTGATTTAGTTTGCCAAACATGATTAGATGGATATGTAGAATTTCTCCCACCACGTTGGGCTGGTTCGTCCCAAGTTAGACTATCTCTATTTTCTCCTTCTTGAGCATACACTGCATAATTTCTATCTTCGGCTGTGGACATTTTGAACAAAGCTGCTTTTGGAACATCTTGGATATTTGTCGAATCTTTTGCAGCAGTAATTGGATCTGTATTCCAGTTATGGTAGGCAAGATTTGGTGTATCTGGAAGCACGCGGCGCATAGGTATTCCAGGAAAGGAACCGATAACCATTGGCTGTTGTGTTTGCTGACCGTCCATAAAGAAACCAACAACACTTGATCCAACCAAAAGACCAGTCGGAGACTGTCCAACGCCATGATGAGATGCAGAAGTGACAGGCATCATAACCTGCGCCCAAGGAAGATCTTGCGGCGGCAGATCTTCCTTATTTTCTGTGTGCCAACCATGGCAGCGAACTCGAACACGACCAATATTCAAAGGATCGTTGATATCTTCGACGATACCAAAAAACCAAATAAAAGAGTTAAGACCAACCCACTCTTGATCTCTATTCATTAGAAATCTCCCATTCTATCTGGATTCTTAATGTACGAATCCTTTACAACTGTCATGATTGTATAATATTCATCGTCCGATATGCTATGTTTAACTGCAGTAATAAGATATCTACCAGAAGTCAAGTTATCAATGAGTTCATCTGTTTTTTTCTTTTGCCCAGTTGTTGGGATCGTGATGTCAATAGTTTCTCCAGCCATAATCCTAGAATCACCATAAACTATAATGTCGATTGAGTTATTTGTGATTCTGCTCATAATTGCTGTTGCTCCAGCAACAACATTTTGTCTCCTTCTAAATGAAGTTCTGATATTAACATCTCGATCAGCAACATAAAGATTTTCACTAGCAACTGCATTTGTTGTTAGGTATTTTTCTATCGTTGAAATTGTACCGAACTCTTCGCTTATGTTTTTAGAAAGTAATGGATTTTTATTCGCGTGAATATTATCGTCCCAATTTTCGTCATGAATATATTGATTACTTCTAAACTCTTTTGCGATAGGATCGTAGTATTTAACCATAGTCCCATACTGTCCTTCGGCGATGCCATTTAGGAAATCGAAAGAAACAGTTTCTCTAACGTCGAGAATTCTGGTAGATTCAAACTTATAGTCGTTTGGAACTTCTCCTGTGAAATATGCATATTTTAGTGTTTCCCCAGTTTCATCTTTTCTTGGTTCTTTTCTCAGAAGAATATCCAAATTTTGTAGTTGATATCCATCATTATTCTGCCAAAAACAAAATACAGAAGATGCTCTATCCTCTTGAACAGATTGTGCTTCTAGCAAAATTTGATTGATTGCTTTGAACGGATTGATTTGAGTAAACGTAAAAGTATGAATACCTTCTGTTTTTACTTCTTCATCATTGAATAGATCTTCATTAAATTTTTCTTTAAGAATATCAGAAACAATGCTCTTTACAGATTTTCTTGTGTATGTCCTATCAACAGTTTTATAATGTGAGTTGATAAAATCATTCGTTGTGCATAGTAGAGTATAGCTGTCTACCTTATCTGATTCTTTTACTTTATCCGAAATTTTATAGACGCGCATTGTTCCGCCGCCGTCGATATCGACTGTACCAGGAAAGCTATCGGAAAAACTAATGTCAATCGTCTCGCCACCAACGATAGGCAAGCTGTTCTTCATATCTGTGCCATCTTGGATGACGATTGTCACAGAAACAGAAGGAGAAAAAATACTCTCGTAATAACCTAGTTCTTTAACTAACTGCCGAAGATCTTGGGATGATGTCTTTCGGTTATTTCTAATTGTTAGAGTATCAATTTTCCCTGTGCCTGGTTTAACTTCAGGTGTAATCATTCTTCAAAATATTCTCTATAAGTTTTTAGAAGTTCTGGTACAAATTCTTCATCAAGGATCTTGATGTTTCGTTTCGCTTCATTTAGATTATTTTCGTGGGTGTACTGATCGATTTCTCTGCGATCTGTTGGCGATAGAGTTGCATATGTTGATGCATCTACAGTTACATATTTTGCAGGAACCACAATAGTTTCGCCGAAATCATTTGTGTATGTAGATTGGGAATAAATTTTTTGTTCATACCGATTTACTTCTGCTTGAGCATCTGCGATGCTTCCATATTTTTGGCGAATATAATTTTCAAACTCGAGCGTGTTTTTAACCCATTCGAAATATGGATCGTGTATCTGGTTGAAAAACATTAAGACCCAGTCCAACCTCGAATCACCGTAATACTTTTCTGCAATAATATCTGGACGCTCGCCATCTCTAACAACATAATCATAGTAGATTAGATTCGGATCACCAACAATTTGTTTAATGATGAACCTTGTGGAAATATCAGTTAATCCAATCGTCCTGTTGGAGCGAAATGCACTACCAATACCGTTAGTTGGTGCAACTGGTAATCTATATGCTACAGTTGGAAAATTGTAGAAATAATGTGACATGGATTAATCCTCGACTACGGTTGGATCACCGCCGCCTTGTAATACACGTTCATCTTCAATAAATTCTTTGGTGATAATTTCGGTTTCTTGAAACGTCATGTTGATTTCGACTTCAACAGGAGCAACTGTGTCGCCATTTCTGATATATCCAGGATACCCCATAGGATGATAATTGACCGTGAACGATTTTAATACAGAAGCAGCAATTTCAAACAGATGTTGTCTGTTCCGGAATTGAATTTCGAACAGTTCTGGATAGTTTAGAAATGCTCGAGAAGCAAACCCTCCGCCAGCGCCACCAAATGATGGAAGCATATAATACTTCATTTTGTAGATAATATCGCGGATAGCATCTGATTCTTGTTGATTTCTTGGAGATAATCTATAAGAAAACTGATGCTCTCTAAATTGAACACCCTGGAAAAGAACAACTCTATGTGGATTTGCCGCAACGCCTTTAACATCAGCGACTGCTGCCTTGAGCGGACTACCACCCTGTGAAGCCGCCAAAGCTGTTGCTGCTGCAGCCGCACTTGATGCATCTATACTATTAACTGCTTTCGCGATCGAATCGGTGATTGCGCCAACTGCCTCACCTGCGCCTTTTGCTAATCCACCAAGCGTTCCTGATTTAATTCCGCCAGCAATCGCGCCAACTGCTTTTTCTGCTGTATTTAGAGCACCTTGCGCTGAGCCAAGAATACCAGCACCAACTATACCAAGGTCCTCATTCTGATAATCTGCAGTGTATCCTGTTGAAAGATTCGCTGGCATTGGTAAGTAGATCGTGTTCAAAATTGTAGCGAGATATGGCTTTCCTCTAACGCCGCCCTCGATAGAACCCTTATCGCGTTTGAATACGCGAAATGCAACAAACTGCCCAGTTTCAGCTAGATTGGTTGGAAATACAGTTTTTCCAGCACCAACCTTTGCATCTAAACTCTTTAGTGGTTGTTTTTTAAGTTGACTTCCCGTGAATGATACCATTAATTGGTCCCCAATAAATAGTCCTTTGGGCTATTTATACTGAAATCCTATGGCATACAAAGGCAAATTCAAACCGCGCAATCCGCAAAAGTATATGGGGAACCCGACGAACATCATATATCGTTCGAGTTGGGAACAACGTGTCATGGTATATTTTGATCGGAACCCGAACATTATTGGGTGGGCAAGCGAAGAATTTTCCATCCCGTACAAATCTCCGATTGATGGGAGATGGCATAGGTATTATCCAGACTTCATTATAAAGGTCAAAGAAAAAGACAACGCAGTTCGCGTCAAAGTAATAGAAGTCAAGCCCAAAAAGCAGACAAAAGCACCAGTTCCTCAGAAGCGGATCACCAGAAGGTATCTACAAGAAGTTGCGACATATGGAATAAATAGGTCAAAGTGGGAAGCTGCTCAAGACTATTGTGCAGATAGAAAATGGGAATTTTTAGTTCTCACAGAGAAAGAACTGGGTATATAACTTGGTCGCATACGTTTTTGATAGAATTCTACAAAGAGGAGCAACAGAAGCACCTCAAAGAGTTGAAGCTGCGCGGCAATGGTACAGAAATGCTGCTCGGAGAACAACAGTTAATCCTGATTCTCTAATCCGTAGTGATAGAGAAAGGTTCAGAATTCGCCCAACGTTGGGCGAAATGTATGTGTTTAATTATGATCCGAAGTTTAAGGAAGTTCTCCCTTATTACGATAGGTTTCCTTTGGTCATTCCATTTGAGACTTCGAGAAAGAAAGGTAGAGCGCAAGGGAATGGTTTTTATGGTATCAATCTTCACTATCTTCCATTGCGCCTGAGAGCCAGACTTATGGATGCGTTATACACTACAGTGAACGAATCTGATGAGAATAAAAGGTTTGACCTCACATATAGGATTTTGAGCAGCGCAGCAAAATATAGGTTCTTCAAACCCTGTGTCAAGCATTATTTGTTTGATCATGTTAAGTCGCGATTCTTTTATATCGATCCTCAAGAATGGGATATAGCTTTGTTCCTTCCTCTTGAACGGTTTGCCAAATCGAATAAATCGCGTGTACATAGAGAAAGCATCGCAAGGATTTAACAATGCCATTCAACATTAACGACTTTTCTTCAGAACTCAACAAACATGGTGTAGCAAGAGCCTCAGATTTTGCTGTGATCATTACGCCACCAGCTGGTGCAATATATGGTCCAGAAAAATGGATGGACCTGAGAATAGAATCCGTGAACCTTCCTTCTAGGTCGCTGATGACTATTGAACAAAGATATCATGGACCAATTCGGTATATTCCATATTCGGTGATCTTCACACCTGTTACTCTTACAGTTCTACTGAGTGAGAATATGATAGAGCGTGATTTCTTTATGACTTGGCAGGATCTCGCAGTCAGCGCAAATGGTGATGGAGATGCGAGGAGGGGGATCACAACATCAGAAGGCAAATACGATGCAAACTTCTATGAAGAAGCAATCGGCACATTAGAAATTCAGCAGTATGCAAATCATGCAGATGCTGGGGGCGGTGGTCTATTAGGGACTGCGCTTGGCGTTGCTCAGGCTATCGGGATTGATCCAAGCCCAATCATCAGACCCCTCGGATTTGATCTAGGGCTTGTTCCTAAACAAAAACCTGCAGCGCCAAAGTCAAGAATCATACTAAATGAATGCTATCCAAGAACTGTAAATGAAGTTTCAATGAACTGGAATAACGGAGATGAATTGGCAAAACTACAAGTCGAAATGATATATTTCGACGTGAAAGAAATTTATCCAGAAGATAATCCTGGGCTTGGTGGTGGAACAGGAATTCCAGGGTTGATCAGAAAGGGAATCAGCACGATCAATAAATTCAAACCGCTCGTTTCTGGAATTAAGAATGGAAGTCTTACCAGGAATCTTAAAAATTCGGTCGGCAGTTCCGTCAACAATGGGTTAAACAATATCAAAATTTTCTAATGATTGAGGAGTTACAATATGGCTTTGCCTAAACTTACAACAACAAAGTTTTGCGTTAATCTGCCATCTAATGGAGAGTTAATTCAGTTCAGACCATTTCTAGTAAGAGAAGAAAAGGCACTTCTTATTGCTATGGAATCGGAAGATGAACAGCAGATGATCATGACGATGATGGATATCATCAATAACTGCGTAGAGGGAGATAATTTCGACGTAGCAAAGATTCCGTTTTTCGATACAGAATATCTCTTTCTGAACCTAAGAGCTAAGTCTATCGGTGAAATTTCCACATTGCAGTATCGGCATACAGATGGAATCAATTACAAAGGTGAGCCGTGTGATGTTTCTACCGAAATCAAAATCAACTTGGAGCAAATTGAGGTTCAAGAAAAAGAAGGTCACGCTGATACAATTAAACTGAATGACAAACTTAGTTTGAAACTGAAGTATCCATCAATTATGGATATCTCTAAAGTCAGCCAAGAAGAAGATGAACCGACTAGAGACATCGAGATTCTTTCTTCAGCTATTCAGTATGCCTTCGACGATAACGAAATTTATGAAGCAGATACAGAAGAAGAAAAAATTGAATTCATCGAATCTATGAATTCGACACAGGTTCAGATGGTAGCAAAGTTTTTCGAAACTATGCCAAGAATTAAACATAAGGTAACATACAAGTGTGAAGGTTGTGGACAGGAAGATACAATTGAACTAGAAGGTTTGTCGGATTTTTTCTAATAGCCCTCTCTCATAACACACTGGCAAATTATTATCAATTGAACTTTTCGTTAATGCAATTTCACAAATATAGTTTGACAGAAATAGAAGATATGATTCCGTGGGAGAGGGAAATATATGTCAAGATGTTGGTGGATTACTTAAAACAAGAGAACGAAAAGAATAATGGCTAAACTGGCTTCAGCCAAGGGAAAACTGGGAGGATCCTCATCGGGAGGAGGGTCCAGCACAGGCATTTTAACAGAAAAAACATTTGTCAAATTCACAGGGAAAATTTCTGGTTATTTTGATTCCTTAAAAATAAACAACAAAAAAATGATGGAAGCCGACAGAAGAAAATCTCTTGCATTGGAACGAAGTGCAAGAAGGACTGGTGCACCAGAAAAGATTGGAGAGGATTCTGGAGAAAAAGAAGAACAGAAAGGGTTTATGGACTTTCTAAAAAATGGTCTTGGTAAAATGCTAATGAAAGCCGTTAGCATTATCAAAACTGTTATTGCAGCTGTTAGCGCATTTATTCCTGTTGCGCTTGCTGTTGTTTCGACAGCAATAAAAGGTCTAATTGGGTTAATGAGACTTGGACCAATTGGTTTGGCGATTACTGCAATTGGTGGAATAGCATATTTTTGGAAAGATATCCAGGCTGCTTTTTCTGGAAAATCGAAGGGAAGTTCACAACCCCCAAAACCAACAGAGCAAAAAGAAGGAGAAAGAACAGCAGGTGATTCTGCAGCTAAAACTTCAACAGCTGGCGGCGAAGAAGCACCTCAAGGGTCGTCTGCCCCTGCTGCAGCTGCTACCCCTGCCCCTGCTGCAGCTGCTACCCCTGCCGCCGCTCCTTCTGCTGCCTCTGCTCCTCCACCAGCTACACCTGCACCTCCCGCTGCTCCTGCGCAAGCTGCGCCAGCTTCTCCTCCACCTGCACCAGCCGCTGCTTCTGCGCCTCCGCCAGCAGCCGCACCAGCTGCAGAACCTGCCCCCAAACCCAAAGCAGAAGAACAGGGGAAGCCAGAAAAGGTAGCTTCTCCAAAAGAGA
>Ga0070749_10003428_pt1 | contig 10622 bp, 25 predicted proteins | sample VirMetDEL_Nov_18_FD_75180 | JGI IMG/M metagenome (GOLD analysis project Ga0070749, IMG submission 75180) | Aqueous microbial communities from the Delaware River and Bay under freshwater to marine salinity gradient to study organic matter... | ecosystem: Environmental > Aquatic > Marine >...
TAAATAAGTAGCTCCCGAACCTTAAAAAAAAACCGATTAACAAATCACCTTAATCAAAAGGAACTCATTAATCGGTTAAAAACGTGCCCAAAACAGGATATAAATATAAAGTGTTTTTTGATTAAAAACAAAAAAAAATGAGGTTTTATTTGTTTATCCAAAGTAAAATAAGTAGTTTTGCAATTGTAAGTTTAAAAATTGATTGTATTAATTAGTTTTTAATTGTTTAGGTTGTTTAGATGTTAGGGCATTGAGTTGCTACTTTGCCCGAAGCATCACCAAAAAAAACACATATACACACGACTATCTACATTCTCGAAATTTATCGACATAAATAAGTAGCTCCTGAATCTTTTAAGAAAAAAAAACCGATTAACAAATTTCACTAGGAGTTTGTTAATCGGTGGTTGAAAAATTTGCGATTAATTTTCAATATCTATGTTCAGTAGATAGTACAAAGTTATATTAAATTTTGTAATAAACAAAAAAAAATATTATATTTGTAGTGCGATTTAAAAAATCAAATTTTATGTTCAACAAAAACCTAAAGATTTTTCCAATACTTAACAAGCACCTTATCGAGGATAGGTTGGAAACTACTTACGTTTTTTTTGCTACATTAAAAAAATCACACGATTCTCACTTCTCATTTAAAACAAAGTACGGTATATCCAAAATGTCCAGCATTATGGGTTGCAATAATTCCACAATGAGAAGGCAATTAAAAAAAATGTTTGAACTTAACTGGGTTTATGTTGATGCGAATAAAAAAGATATTCGTTTTAGATCCAATAAGTTTATACTTGCACAATTCGGATTGTCCGAAAAATCAAAAGGTTTTAATATTCCTTACATAGGTAGGGAAACTAAATACGCTTTACATCAAACTGTAATTAATTCTAACCTGGAACAACAAAAGTTTAGGTTTAAGGAGAAATTAGGAACTATGGGTAAATCTATAAGCAAACTTTACGATGTTAATCCTACACAATGTATGGAGGTTATCGAAAAGGAACGCCATAGTTTAAATTTTAGCTTAAATGACGACTTTACTTTGTCTAGGAGGGGTATTGCTAGGTTGGTTAATAGAAAATCTGTTACAACTGGTAAAAACACTATTAAAAGGCTATCTAAAATTGGTTTAGTTAAAACTGATGTTAATAGACTTATAAGAGTAGAAGAGTTACAGGGTAAAAACTACAAAGGCAATTTTGATTCATCTATTTACACATCTGTTAATGGCGAAGTGTTTATGCAACTACCTAATAAGGTTGAGTTAAACGCTATTCAATCGTTATGGGATTTAGTTAATAAGATTAATCAAGATACCAAATCAAGTTTTAGTGTTTCATATAAAAGTTCTTTTGTCGATAATATTATTGACGCTATGGCTTATGCTAAAGAAGGAAGTGAACTATTAAATGAATTAACTAATAAAGGATTTAATTTAGATAATACTTATAAGAATTTAGAATGTTTAAAAACATCTAACTACTTATATACTATTTACTATAATAAATCTATTATAAATAATAACTAACTATATAATAGTTTATTTATAAATACTAACTTGGTTGCTTATAGTAGTAACAAAAATTGAAAATTTACTTTAAAGTTAACAGTTCTTGTTAGCTGAATTACCTATTTAAAAAATGTATAATTTAAATTTAATCTAATGGAAAAAAAAGAAGAGTTAGTAAAAGTTAAGATAACTGGAACTTTAGCTAAGAGTACAGAAAAAGCATATTTGTTTGATGTAGCGTATAAACATCCAAAAGATGGATATAGTTTAATTAGGTTATGGATACCTAAAGTATTAGTTTACTCAATAAATGGTTCGATAGATAATAATGTAGTAATAGCTAAATACTTTGCGTTAAATATTGAAAGTGCTATCACTAATTACATAAATCCTGAAATAGATGAGTTGGCTACACAATTTAAATACTTGTACAACTCACCAATAAAACCTCAACCAGGCGAAATAGAAAATCCAGAATATATATTTAAATCGGTTACATACTTTGTAAAGGAAAGACCAAAGATAAAATTAGAGAAAGTAGTTTTTGTAAAACCTAAATTAGATCCAGAGGAAATAAAAAAAATAAGATTAGAGGCGTTAACAAAATCAAATGAAAAAAGATTTTTAGATACGCAAAAAAAAATAAGCGAATATATAAACAACTGGGATTTTAAAGTAAATGGTAAAATTTCACAAAGTAAATTAAGCTCTGTATCAGGCGTTAATATTAAAACAATTGAAAAACATTACTCCAATTTCAAACAATACATATCCGAATTAAACAAACAATATAAACAAAATCTATAAGAACGCTGCACAATATAGATAAAAAATTATTTGAAATTTGGAATAATAACAAAAAGTATATATCTTTGAAAAAAAGTTAGGCAATGATAAGTAAAAAGGTAAGGATATTACAAAATGTATTTAAAGTAAAGGATAGATATTTCCTACTTGAAGATTACACATTTGCTTATTGTTTAAAAACAGGGAAGAAGTACGAAGGCAACGTTTACAAAACTTTTTTAGAAAGTAGATTGTTATCAGGTAATAATGCTACTGATATAATCGAAATAGAACAGAACCAGGAATACTATGATGGTATATTGGGGATGTATTATTCGATTTTAAATTGTGTAACCAACTTAATTTAATATAATGGAAGAGAAAATCATTGATTTATTATTGAAGCTAGATCAAGGCGAATTAAATATCGCACAAACAGCTAGAGAAATTCAGGAATTAAACAATTTTAACCAGACTGATATATTCTATCAGGGAGTTAATTACGCTAAGAAATTGGAAGAAAAAAGCGGTAAGGAATTAAGTATAGATACTATATCCGATATAGCTAAAGATTATGCTAAACACGTTAATCATTTTATACAAAACAATTTAAACAATTAAAACCATGAAGAAAATCCAAGAAACAGAAGTTTACAAAAAGTACATTCAGTTAATGAGTTACGGATTTGACTGCACAATTGAAAAAAGCGTTAACCTACTTTACTCACCAAAGGAATATGTAGCTTTATTTGTAAAAAGCCCTAAACAATTATTAACCTTATCGCTCCATGCAGGAAACTTTGAAATTATATTGTGTAAGATGCACAATACGGATAGAGTTTATGAAGTGCGGATGCCAGTACACAATTTGGATTGGGCAGAACAAATAGATTTTGAAGGATTTAATCCTCCTGCTTTATTTCCTGATAAAAATGCGTAAATCAAATAAAAATCAATAACCTTAAAATTAATTAAAATGAAAAAATTATTTATCTCATTATCATCATTAGTATTATTATCTTGCTCAACAAATGTAGTAGAAGAAACAGTAGTAGTAGATCCGTACTTTAAAAAAACTTATTATAGTAATGAGTTCGGTACAATAGATTCTACACAATTTGGATATTTAGCAATCGAAGATGGAATATACAGAACTAATACAGATTATGAATTAAAGGTAAAAATTGTGTATAGTCCATCAGATAGTTTATTAGCTTTTACGTTTTATGAACATGGCGAGTATGAAGCACAATTTGAAGAAAACAAATTCATAAAATTAAAAATAGAAAATGAAGAATCTATTAATTTAGTATCTATTGATAATGTCTGTTATGATAATAAAAATTTAACAAAACTATTAAAATCTACAAATAAAGATATATTAAAATGTAAAGTATATAATGATTATGGAGATTATAACTTTACTTTAAACGTAAACGAGTTTAAAAAAATTTTAAAGTAAATTATATTATGAAAAAATTATTAGATTACAGAATGCACCCTGAACACCCAGCGGTGGAGCTTTACAGGGAAATTTTAAGAAAACCTGTTTACGAATTAAATCACAGAGATGCTTCATTGCAACAGGATGACTGCCTTTACCGATTAAAGTGGATTGAAACCAACTTTATGGACTGGGTACACGACATTGAGGGATTAGATTACAAGCAAGATTTGTTAAAGCGTGTTGATCAGTTCAATCAAGTATGTAAAACACACCAATGCAAAATCTTCAAGTACTACGACGGAGAATATGAAGATGACCGCAAGAGGTTTGCAACTTACTTTATAGGCTTCATACCATGCGAGTAATATATTTGCTAATACTACCAACATTAGCCTTTGCCCCACCAAACAAAGTACAAATAAAGCAAAGGTTTGATTATGCAGAACACATAAGGCGAAAGTTAAATTGTATTTTGGAGTTGGAGGATGGGAGTAACTATTGGGAGTTTAAGAACAAAACGAAAGAAAAAGAATTATTAATTAAAAAATATTTAGGGAATGGAAGAAAATAATCAACACTTAGATTTTGCACAAGAAACTATTGAAAAAATTTTTGATTTCCCGATAGACAAGCAAGATATTATTATTCAATATTTAATTGAATGCCTGTTAAAAGTTAGGGAAAATGAATTAGAAATAATTAGCAATTCTTGTCTAAAATTAAATGAAATGTCAAAAATAAATAAATAATGGAAGAACTAGAACGAGAATTTGAGGAAATGTTAATTAAAACACGTAACTCTGAATTAATTAATAAATACGCTGATTTGAAAATTGAGATAAATAAACAATTTGAGTTGGCATTAAATACAATAGAAATTTTAGAAAAAAAGAATTATTAATCAAAAAATATTTAGGCAAATGAAAATAAAAGACTTAAAACAGCCATACAAAGAAAACATCAAAAGATACTTTATAGTTTCTTATTCAGGCAAAATTAATTCAAACATTTTTGTAGGTTTTACTGATTTTTCAACAGATGGATGTTTTTTAAATTTTAAAACGACAATTGAGCAGATAAAAGAAAGACAAGGAATAAACGAATGTGTTATTACCAACATAATGGAAATAAGCGAACAAGATTTTAATGATTGGAATAATTAACCTTAAACCTAAATAAAATGAAAACACCACATTTAAATTATGAAATAGAGAAATTAAAAAGTTACCCTACAACACCCTTTCATGCAGAAGTTTTAGCCGAATACAAAGCCATAAAAAAACAACTTGAAAACAATCCAATAGTTTCAACACCTGACAACCCTGTTTGGGTGGTGGATGATTGGGAGAATAAAAGAATATTATTAGCTGATTTTGGAGAAAAATGCGAACTTAGATATGTACTAATAGATGTAGATTTTGCCGAAGATTTTGTAAATAATGGTTTTTTTGATATTACTTTGTACGATAAAATAAAACCTTACACCGAAAGAACTCCCTACACACCAAAAGTTACAATAGAAGTGACCAAAGAGGAAGCTATTAAAGTTGAGGAATTTTTAAAAGGATTGAGAAATGAAACTAAGTAAAGAACAACGAGATAACATAACCAAACTAAGTGCTTTATGTTCAATACAAACACTTATGTTTAGCGGTTGTAAAGCTGATATTATAGCCATGAATACCCATACTTTAAAGCAAGGTTACAAGTACGATACTTTATCAAAACCTAACAAAAAAGTAGTGGATAAGAAAATAGCCGAAGCGGTTAAAAATCTTAACCAAACTATTGATTTGGTAATTAAAGTAAATGCAAGAATTGAAACGTCAATGCGTAACACTTTAGGGGATGAGGTTGTAGATGCTTTGATAGATGAAATTGATTTAGCACTTGATAAAGTTGAATTGGATAAATATTTGAAGAAATGAAGACTATGGAAATTAAATCAATATCAGAAGCATTTAGTATGCAACCAATTACTTTGAGTGTTGTAGATAAGCCTACTTCGTTTGACCCTGAAAACTCCATTAAAGAGATAAAACTTGAAGTGATGGATGAAACTACAAATGTGTATGTCGGCTATGAGGTTCTGTAAAATATCGCCTAACGAAAAAGCATTGGCGAAGTAGCCGAAATAGAATTACAAATGTTTAATAAAGCACAAAAGATGATAGAAGAACAAAAGCCCAATAACAGCACTGAAACGGCTATTTTGCCAATGCAGTGTTATGTGCAGTGCGGTGATAATATGAAACTCCTAAAATCACAGCCGAATGAAAGCGTAAATATGATTTATTGCGATATACTTTATGGCACAGGTAGAAACTTTGGCGATTACCAAGATTTAAAGCCAATACGAAGCGAAATTGAAAGCCACTACCTACCAAGACTTATTGAAATGAAACGAGTGCTAAAACAAAACGGCTCAATTTATTTGCAAATGGACACACGAATTAACCATTGGATGAGGATTTTAATGGATGATGTTTTTGGGTATGATAATTTCAGAAACGAGATTTGTTGGAAATACGATAAGTGGAGCAACGTATCAAATTGCTTCCAAAGAAACCACGATGTAATACTTTTTTATTCATTCAAAGGTGCGGTATTTAATGAATTGAGAGAACTGATTGAAACAAAGCGAAAAAGAAACCTTGTTGAAATTGTTGATGGTAAAAAAGTAAGTAAGAGAATTGATGAAGAAGTGGTTTATAGAGAGCAATTTGATAGACCATTTTCAGATGTATTTACAGACATACCAAGAATACCAAACACAGGGGCAAAGGTTATCGGATATGCAACCCAAAAACCAAAGGAACTAATAAGCCGTTTTGTTTTAGCTTCTACAAATGAAGGTGATGTAGTGGCTGATTACTATTTAGGTAGTGGCACAACTGCCAAAGTTTGTCAGGAATTAAACCGAAAATTTATCGGCTGTGATTTGAACCCGAAAGCTATTGAAATAACGAAAGGCCGATTGAATGGAGGTCAGTAGCATTGCACATAACGTGTAGCATTGCTGTCAGTGGGGGAATTTGAAATACTAAAGTTGAAAATATGCAGAATAGTTTGTTTGAAAATATACAGTTGAATGACTTCCGTCAGCCGCCATTGCAGCAATGCAGTGTTATGTGTAGTTGCGGTTTATCAACGGAAAGCCCAAAAGTTCTTTTTTTTATTGAGCGGATTGACTATAAAACTGCAATGGATTTGGTTGTTAAAAATCATTACCTGCACCGCAAAGCCCCTTGTTCTTTTGCCTTTGGATTATTTTGTAAGCAATCAAAAAACATTATCGGTGTTGTTGTTTATGGAACGCCATCATCAGCACCATTGAGGGGTGGAATTTGCGGACTGGATGAAAAGGATAATGTGATTGAACTTACAAGGCTATGGATAAAGGATGGTACACCAAAGAACACGGAAAGTTTTTTGATTGGGAATACAATTGGTAAAGTAGATAAGGAAATAATTGTAAGCTATGCAGAAATTCAGCAAGGGCATTTAGGTATAGTTTATCAGGCTACCAATTGGATTTATACAGGTTTATCGGCAAAAAGAACAAATTGGACTATTGAGGGAAACGATAAGCACTGCCAAACAATTGCAGACAAATACACATCAGTTGAAATAAGGGAAAAGTATGGTGACAAATTTAGCTTAGTTGATAGACCACGAAAGCACAGATATGTTTACTTCAACTGCAAGCCTAAAAGAAAAAAAGAACTTTTGGGAAAATTGAAATATAAAATAGAACCTTATCCAAAAAATTAGAAATATGGAACAAGAAGTAGCATACTGGGAAGTAACTTATAGAAATACAGAAAGCAATGAACGGTGGACTGTTGTTAAATGTCCAATAGAAATGGATGAATACGAAATAATGTCAAGAATGATGGATGATAGTGAAGTTGCACAAGTTTATTCAGCAGTTGAAACAAGTATGACTGATTACGGCAGGGATTTTACTGCCGAAGCGGAATGATAGCAATTACACATAACATCTCGGTTTACGCAATTCACTTTTTTGCACCAACTATTAATTATGAAACCACTAACCATTGAACACGCAATAGAAAACAACTTTACAGCCATTGAATGCGTGAAGTATTTTAAACCTGATTGGAGTGATGAAGCTTGTTTTGACCTATTAATGGAAGAAACTTGCTATCCATTTAATGACAAAGCTATGATTACGCAATTAAATAATAAATTTTGTATAAAATGAAAATCTACATAATAAAACGCAAAGGAACTAACATTTTTGGGAATTTTTGCGCTAGATACCACAGGGCAAAATATGGAAAAACTTATGTTTTAAGAGGGCATTTTTACCAAAGATTGAAAGATGCTAAACTATCTTTAAAACACACTACAAACAATCCCGAAATGTACGAAATAGTACCGTTGGAAATATCTAAACCTAAACCTAAATACGCAAAATGTATTTATACTTCTTTTCCTCAATTAATCGAAGAAGGTAAAAAATACAAGGTTTTAGCAGAACATAAAGAACTTATTTGTATAATTGATAAAAATGGAGATTTATCCAATTTTAATAAATGTTTTTTTGAGATAAAATAAACACAAAAAATTAAGTATGAAAAACATAAACATAATGATATTCGATGATAAATCTTTATCAATCAGGAATGATGACTTTAACCTTGCTTATTTCAGAACTAAACCCCCAGAATGGTTTGGAGGTTTACAATGTAATTTTGAGCAAAATAGCAAGGAATACAAAGAGTTAGAAACTAAGTTGGTTAATTTAGCCGAAACAATTTTAAAAGAAATTAAGGAATTATGAAACATGAAGAATTATTTAAACATTTACAAGAAGAACATGGTATTGTTTTGTTGGAAAATGAGTTAGAATTAATATCTAGTATAGTTATACAACCATTATTAAAGAATGATAGTATTGATAAAATTAAAAACACTGTTTCTTATGCAGAAGCTAGAAGAACTATACAAACTATTACAGATAAAAATTAATAGATAAAGTTAAAAAATGAAAGAACAATACTATAAAATATACGACAACAACAATATTCTCGCATTAGTTAGTCCTACCATTGAAAGCGTTTATGATTATTTAATGGATATGCAAATGTTTGAAGATTTAAACCTTTGGAATATGGAAGTGAACCAGGTAAGGTGGTTAACTAATGGTTGGAAAGTAAAGAAAGTAATGATTTAAAAAAAAATAATTTAAAAATTTTTATTTATGAAACTTTCTATATAACTTTGTTTAAACTTAAATATAGTAAATTATGGAAGGTAACATTGTAATGCAAAGCAAGGACAGAGAATTGTTCGGAGTAGTTATTAAACAAGAAACAAAAACTGGTTTTTTATCGGTAAGCGATTTACAAAAAGCTTATGAGATAGCTAGATGGCAACATGGATGGAGTGATAAAAGAATATCGGATATAATGCAAAGTATCGCATTTAAAGAAAGAGTTTATTACCTTATTAAAAATCAAGGAATTATAAAAACGGAATTTTCCGCTTTTATGGAAATGGTTGATAATGAGGGTATAACTAAAGTATTAAAAGGATTACAAGTTTACAAAACAACTGGTGCAAGACAATCTAAAGCTACATTTACAAATCCTTATATATGGATATTAATAGCAATGGAATTAAATCCAATGATATACGCTGCTGTTGTTACTTGGTTAACGGATAGTTTAATTTTTGACAGAATAGAAGCAGGTGATGAGTTTAGACCAATGAATAATTCTATTAAAAAAATAATACCTAATCCTGATTACAGAAAATATGCTATCGCTATTAATGAAAAAGTTTTTGGTAAGCATTTAACTGGTATGCGTAATTTAGCTTCATCTAATGAGTTAAAAAAAATAACTAAAATTGAACAGTTTATAACGCAAGGCGTAAATATCGGAATGATAAAAAATGATGAGCAATTAATTCACGTTATTAAAAACTTCTCATTCTAAAAATTAAATAATTTTAAACGATACACAATTTAAACATGAAGAAAGAACTAATGGATTTTTTATTTTATCTTAATGATAAAGAATTAATAAATAATCACGATTTTGATTACGAAAAAGAAGTAGATAAATACTTAAACAAAAATAAGCAACCTAGAAAGCCTTTAGTGGATATATTTAACGAAGTGTGCAACAAACTTAATGTACACCCAAATGAAGTTAAAGGTAAGACTAGAGCAGAAGAATTTGTACGTGCTAGGATAGTTTACACAATTATCGCCTTGACACATGAATACAGGTTAAAGCAAATAGGTAAACTAATTAACCGCCACCATGCAAGTATTATCCATTACAAATCAGAATACGAAAATATTAACTATAACCCTAAACTTTTAAATGATTATCTAAAATGCGTGTAGGTGATAAAGTAGTTTGCATCAATGATAGAATTGATCCAGACAAATTAGAAGAAATTAAAAACGATTTTGAAAATTGGATTGTAAAAGGAGAAGTTTACACAATTAGAGAAATCCTAGACAACGATGGAATAGTACCAGCTTTATTATTAGAAGAGGTACACAATTTTCCTAAGTTCTTTAAATTAATTAATAGAGTACAAGAACCTGCATTTGCAACTTGGAGGTTTAGCAAATTTGAGATGTTAAAAGAACAAATGAAGCTTGTTGACCATGAAGCATACTGTTAGAGAAAATCTATTAAAAACAAAATAAAATAGATAAATAATATATAAAATTATTTTATTTTTATAAACAAATTGATTAACTTTGAAAAAAAATACAATGAAAAAAGTAAACGAAAAATTACCAGATTTAATTAAGTTCCTTGAACAGCCAGGTATAAACAGGAATGGTTTATTTAGGGAAATAGGAATTAGGCGTGA
>Ga0070749_10003431_pt1 | contig 10612 bp, 10 predicted proteins | sample VirMetDEL_Nov_18_FD_75180 | JGI IMG/M metagenome (GOLD analysis project Ga0070749, IMG submission 75180) | Aqueous microbial communities from the Delaware River and Bay under freshwater to marine salinity gradient to study organic matter... | ecosystem: Environmental > Aquatic > Marine >...
AACAGAAGCCTTACTAAGTGTAAGTGCAACTACTTTTGTTGGTTCCTTGACTCTCAACACAGCGGCAGGTTTGTCGGGAGTTGTTGGAACAACAGCGGTTAACTTACCTGCACCATCTGATGCAATAACCACGTTTGATGCAGATACATTCAGCAGGGCTAGGACTGTAATTCTACAGCCAAAAGAAAACACTCAAAATAGAAGGGCTGCGTGATGTCTATGAAATGGCCTGACAAAGATCCGGACGATCAGCTAGACTACTCTATCAACTGGACAGAACAGCTAGAAGGTGACACAATCTCTAGCATCGTCTGGAAAATTTATGATGCAGATGACGTTCTGCAGACATGGACAGCAGGTGAGATAGTTAACGGTTTGCAATATGTAAGCAGCACCAACACAGATACCGTTGCTACAATCTACTTGGGCAGTGGCACAGCCTTTACTACCTACAAAATTATTTGCCGGATGACTGCCAGTGATGCAACCATCATCGAGCAGGAAGTTCGCATCCGTGTAGTGGAGAAAAACTGATGGCATATAATTACCTTGAATTATCCAACGAGGTGTGTCGCCGCCTTAATGAACCGGAGTTGACTTCCTCTAACTTTTCATCTTCGACTGGATTCTATTCCCAAATCAAAGACAGCATCAACAGTGCAATCCGCGATATCAACCAGATGCACTTTAACTGGCCTTTCAATCACAATACAGATGATATTACCATGACTGCTGGGGAACTCCGTTACCCGCTACCAGAGAACGCCAAGTATGTTGATTTTGATACTGTCCGCATCCAGCGCAATACCACGCTAGGTGTAGGATCTGCTCTGCACCTGAAACAGATGTCCTACGATGAATATATCGACCGCTACATCGATCAGGAATACGAGACAGATACAACCAATGGGACTGTCCCCGAATATGTTGTTCGGTCCCAAGACGGAGACATCATCTTTGCTCCGATGCCGGACAAAGCCTACACTGCCGAATACGAATATTTCATGTTCCCAGCAGACCTGAACACCTATGATGACGTTCCGACAATACCCTACCGTTTCAAGCATGTCATAGTCGATGGGGCTATGTATCATGCCTATATGTTCCGCGACAACCTTGAGTCTGCAAGTCTGGCCCTTCGTAAGTTTGAGCAGGGAACCAAGCACATGCGGACTCTTCTTGTAAATGAAAACGTGTATGCGAGGGCTATCTAGATGCCAGATCGTTGGCAGACATACGCCTTTGAGTTCAAAGGTGGCTTGATTACAAACCTTTCCCCGTTTCAGCAAGGGATACAGGCCCCCGGTTCTGCCCGGATTCTCCGCAATTTTGAACCGTCTGTGTTCGGTGGATATCGCCGCGTGGAAGGTTACGAGAAATTTGACAGTGCTGCGCTATCCAATACCGGAAACGTTCGTGGGATTGTTCGTTACGGTGGTAACGTGTATGCAGCCCGGGGGGATGACCTGTTCCGTTCATCCGGTTCGGGGTGGACCCAGATAACCGATAACGCTACTTTTAGCAGCGGTGGGATTACGTTGGGCGGATCCGGCAAGGTTCGTTTTCTGAAGTATGACTTCGATGGAACGGAAAAGCTGATGGTTGTGGACGCAACAGGTAAGCCATTCCGTTTTGACGGGACAACCTTTGAGCAGTTAACATCGTTGCCCACCGACACCTCTGGGGCAAGCCAAGTTGTTAATTTCAAGAACCACATCTTCCTTGCCAACGGAAAAGACCTTGTTTTCTCTGCTCCATATGAAGATGATGACTTTACAAGTGCAAGCGGTGGTGGTATAATAAATATAGCTGATACCATAACGGGATTGATTGTTTTCCGCGACCAGTTGATTATATTTAGTGAGAATACCATAAATCGGTTGGTGGGAAGCAGCATCGATGACTTTCAGTTGCAACCTGTCTCGCGGGACTTGGGATGTGTTGCCGAAGACACAGTTCAGGAAATTGGTGGTGACATCATGTTCTTGGGGCCAGATGGTCTTCGTTTGTTTTCCGCAACAGATCGTGTAGGTGACTTTAGTTTGGGTGTCGTATCCAAGCCGATACAGACAGAGATGTTGGATTTGATTTCATCTAGCCCGGGTGGATTTAGCAGCACAGTTATCCGTGAGAAAAGCCAGTATCGTATCTTTGGCTACAACAGTGGATACAGCAACGATGCAGCAAAGGCTGTTGCCGGAACGCAGCTTCAAGAGGGCATCTCTTGGAACGACTTGCGTGGCTTCAATGCCTACGTTGTAACCAGTGAATATGATGGATTTGCAGAACGAATTTACTTTGGAGCATCGGACGGATATGTCTATCAAATGGAACAAGGAAACACACTGGACGGTGACCCCATACCTGCGACTTTTGCGACTCCGTTCGTCCCGCTTAACGACCCGAATGTGCGAAAAACAATTTACAAGGGGACCACATATCTGGATGTGAACGGTTCCTTTGACTTGGAGTATTCCCTCAAGTTTGATTTTGATCAACCAGATGTGCCGCAGCCTGATTCTGTTCTTTCAACAGATGCGGCTGCTTCTATTACTTACGGGTCAGGAATTTATGGAACCTCGTTGTTCGGAACAAAGCAGAAAGCAATCTTCGAGGTGCAAACTATAGGATCCGGTTTTACCGTGTCCATTCTTTACGAAACAACCGGAACCGAAACAGATGCCGTATTTACTGTGGACGCTGCAACTCTACAGTTTGGAACATACGGAAGGAGATAAGAGATGGGTACAGGATATACCAGAAACGATACATCCAACAACATTGCAGACGGTAACGTAATCAACGCTTCCGATTTGGATGGTGAGTTTGATGCAATCCAATCAGCCTTCGATGCAAGCACGGGCCACAGCCACGATGGAACTACGGGCGAGGGTCCTCAAATTGGTGCGTCAGGTATCGCTAATGATGCTGTAGCGTTGGGAACCAAGACGACAGGTAACTACGTTGCTGCCGGGGCAGTCAGCGGTGTTGGCTTGTCGGGTTCAGCCAGTGCTGAAGGCGCAACATTCACAGTCTCATCCAATGCCACTGATGCGAACACGGCAAGTACAATCGTTGCTCGTGATGCCAGTGGCAATTTTTCTGCAGGGACTATTACGGCTTCCCTGACAGGCACAGCATCTAATGCAGACCAGCTTGATAGCCTTGACAGCACACAGTTCCTTCGTAGCGATGCGGCAGATACCAAGACATCAGGTGACTTGTCATTCAGTGATAATGTCAAGGCCGTGTTTGGTGCTGGCAATGACTTGCAGATTTATCACTCTGGTAGTCATAGTTTCATCCAAGAGTCTGGCACAGGTTCTCTATTTATTGATGCAACTGATTTGCAGTTGAGAAATTCAGCAGGGCAGACTTATGTGAACGCTACTAGCGGAGGTTCGGTTATTCTGCGTTACGCAGGTTCAGAAAAACTTGAAACCACCTCTGGCGGCATTGACGTAACAGGCACAATCACCTTTGACGGCGGCACAACATCTGCTGACCTAAACTTTGGGGACAACGACAAGGCCGTGTTTGGTGCAGGGTCTGACTTGCAGATTTATCACGATGGTTCTAATAGTATTATTCACGACAATGGAACAGGTGTTCTTAAACTTCGTGCTACTGATTTTAGGTTGTCAAACGCTGGTAATACGCAAGACTACATAGCTTGCACAGATGGTGGTGATGTTGACCTTTCCTTCAATGGTGCAGTTAAACTCTCCACCAAAACAGATGGCGTCAACATCACAGGCGAACTTGAAGCAGACAGCCTAAACATTGATGGCGTTGCCGACTTTACAGGCAAGACCACACATCGTGGCGGTGTATCACTGTTAGACAGCGATGTATTAACGCTTGGCACGAGTGATGACTTGCAGATTTATCACGATGGTAGCAACAGTTATATTGAGGATACTGCCACTGGCGATTTGCGTATAAAGGGTGTTGATGTAGTCATTCAGCAAAGCGATGGCAACAATCAAATCGCCTCCCAAAGCGGCGGGGCCGTGTCTCTATCGCACAATGGTTCAACCAAACTCGCCACCACCTCTGGTGGGATTAATGTAACTGGTGAAGTGCAAGCTGACAGCATCGTTATGAATGATAGCGAAACTATTTATCTTGGTAATTCAGCAGATTTAAGAATTTATCACGATGGCACAAATAGTCGTATTGATGATGCTGGCACAGGTAATTTAGTAATTAGGGGCAATAGTGCTATTACTCTAGGTAAATACACTGGGGAAACAATGCTTGAGGGTATTGCTGATGGCGCAGTAAGTCTTTATCACAACAACATCAAAAAGTTTGAAACTACCTCTGCTGGCATCACAGTAACAGGCGATGCCACAGCAACAGGTGATATGAACGCTGTTGACTTTAACGCCACATCTGATGAACGCCTCAAGAGCAACATCCGTCAGATTGAGAACGCACTAGACAAGGTGTGTCAGATGAATGGTATGCACTACGTATTGGATGGCAAAGAGTCATCTGGTGTTATAGCCCAGAATGTCCAGACCGTTGCCCCAGAAGCTGTGTCTGACAACGGGGAACACCTGACCGTTGCCTACAACCATCTGATTGGCTATCTGATTGAAGCCGTAAAGGAACTGAAAACAGAGATAGAGGAATTGAAGAATGGGAACACTTCAAGCGTCAGCTAGTGCCAATGACCCTCTCTCCATGAGTGAGGTTGTAAGTCACTTTGGTCAATCTGGAACACAGTCCTTGCGTAGTTATCTGCGTAATGGGGGGATTGTTCCAAGTAGCAAGACGACTAATACTAACCAAGCTGCCCCAAATGCAAACGGGACAACCAACAACTTTGGAGGGGTTAATGGGCTGACCCTTGCAAAAAGTGAGACTTTAGGAAATTATATTTACTCTAATTGGAGTACAAATATAAGCTATACTACGAACTCTAACGATGTTGGAGATATAATATATTTTCAATTTAACCATAGTAATGACGGGGGTTGGCGAGTTAGACTAAACGGCAGTATCATTCTTTCAGGGAACAATTCAGGTGGTAGCACTTACATATCCAACTATTTTTCAAGAACTGTAAATGCTTCGGGTCAGGTATATGCTCTTGAGGCTTTTAGCGCAGAACAGAACTCTTCGAGGTACGCTTTTCGCAGATACAGCGATGTCTACAGCTTTACTAACAATACAGGTGGTAGCATCACAGTGAATAGCACAACTTGGTCATCTGGTAGTCAGACTATTTCTCCGTCTGGTGGCAGCTACACTATATCCTTTTCTACTGATATAAACAGCAGTATTCCTACCAGCGGAACATTATCTTTGCTTGACTTCCTTTCAGCTGACAATGGGGCTTGATTATGGAACCATATAGACTTAACTACTCAAATCCCAACTCTCCTCGCTGGGGTGATACCTCTCAAAATTCTGTCATAGTTAGGGTTACTTTTGAGAACAGCACTGAAGAAGTTGATTTTCTGTGTTCCTCAGACGAAGAAGTTCAGCTGCACTCCGTAGAATTGCGAACAAACGCCCTGAATGGAGACTACGGAACTATACAGCCGTATCAAAGTCCAACTGACATAACAGGGCAGGAGTGTCAGGATATTTTAACAGATGCAGTAGATGTGATGAAAAGCGAAGAAACCGATGCCGATTACATTGCGTCCCTTGAAAATCTAAAGACCTCCTCTCCCAGTGCCTCTATGGTGTGGTCAGAAGAAAACGGCGGCTATGAATGGAACAATGTAACTTGGCCGGAGAAGGGGTAACCGATGGAAATGTCTAGCCTACTTGATACTCTCATCGGCGTAATCCTTGCAGGTGGTGCATGGTGGGCCGGGACGCTTTCCCGGGAAGTCAAGCGTCTGGAAATACTCCTCAATCGGACACGGGAAGATTACGCAACAAAGACAGAATTGAGGGACGACATGGATAGACTAATGGAAGCCCTGCACAGGCTAGAAGATAAGCTAGATCGGGCATTAGGAAGGGAATAGGTAGATGGCAGATCCCAACAAGATTTCAACGGATGCAGACCTGATGGCCCAAGTGGGTGAACAGGCTGCGGGAGAAGCGACCGGGGTTCCCCAGCTACAGGCCGTTCTTCCCACAGTCCAAGAGGGTGAGATGCAGACCATCACCGGGGCCACCCTAGATGCTGCAGCGGTTGCTCCTACCGCAGTTACCCCGGATGCAAGTCAGATTACAGTTACGCCACCTGCTGCCCCTGCTGCGGGCGTAGGTCAAGTTCCGGGCATCCAAGAGATTGCCCCACAGGTAACAACGATGGAAGCAGCCCAGATTGCTGCTGCTCCCCAAGTTGATATCTCGCAGGTTGTCGGCACGGTATCCCCCGGCGCAGTTGCAACAGCGGCAACGCAGCAACTAGATGAACGGGCCACAGTCCGCTTCCAGATGGAAGAGTTGCTGGGCAGCATCGAGGAAGGCAAGCCGATGCCAGCGTGGGCTTCCCCTGCAGTTCGCAAGGTGGGTAGCATCATGCAAGCACGGGGTCTCAGCGGGTCGTCTATGGCTGCTGCTGCGATAACACAGGCAGTGATGGAGTCCGGTGTGCAGATTGCTGCTGCGGATGCCCAGAGTTACGCCCGAATCCAGTTGCAAAACTTGAATAACGAACAACAAGCCGCCCTAGCCAACGCCGCCACGTATGCTGCAATGGATAGGGCTAATTTGTCTGCGCGGCTACAGGGTGCGGTAACGAACGCACAGGTCCTGTTGGCTACCGAAACAAAGAACATGGATGCCCGGCAACAGGCCAACACCCTGTCCTACAACGCCCTGACACAGGCTATGTTCAAGGATGCGGCAGAAGAGAACGCCCGGCAACAGTTCAACGCAAAGAATGAGTTGCAGGTTGAGCAGTTCTATTCGCAGCTTACCTCACAGGTTGAGACAGCCAATGCGAACCGTGTTGCGGCTATGGAGCAGTTCTCCACCAGTCAGCAAAACGCCATGAGTCAATTCAACGCTTCTATGCGGGATAACCGCGAGAAGTTCAACGCAAATATGCAGTTTGCTGTGGACCAGTCGAACGTGCAGTGGCGCAGACAGATCAATACTGCTGCTACGGCGTTGCAAAACGAAACCAACCGTATCAATGTCCAGAACCAGTTTGCGGTTAGCCAAAATGCCCTGAATAACTTGTGGCAAAAGTATCGTGACAATGCTGCTTGGAACTTCCAGAAATCGGAATCTGCCTTGCAAAGACAGCACGAAATCGGTATAATGGCTATGGAGTTTGCGAACAGCAAATCCCTTTATGATCAGCAACAAAAAGATAACTTGGCTATGGGCATAGGTAACTGGCTTGCTCTCTGGTATGGCGGTCAAACTGCAGAGAAGACGGAGTAATAGCATGAACCTTTCCAAAGCACTTACATTTGCATCGGTTGCTCTTGGTGGCATCGAATTGATTTCAGGACTGACCGGAAAGAAAGAAGGCAAGGAAACCAGTATTTCTGACGTAGCTGGTTTTGTGAAGAAAGGCGCACAGGCATTTGGTCAGGCTTCTGCAAAGGACGGTGTATTTGCTGCTGCCCCAGAAGTTAGACCCCGCACAGTCAAGGAACTGACCCGGGGAACTCCCGCAGTAAGTCCTACTCTGGCTGCAGCACAACCTACATACAATCCCTATAGTCGCCCAGAAATTCAGACTGCGATGAGTAACCTGCTTCAGAACGCCCGCAACCAGCAGATACGTGATTTCCTGACCACCCAGATGGTTCAGCCGACAATCGCTGGGCAACGCACATTGGGAATTGGCAAGACGGAGTTAGCATGAAAATAGATATGGAAGGACCGATGCCCGGAAGCATCGAAGCGAAGGACCCTTTTTCTGTTGCTCCACCGGGCTACGGTTTGACAACGGACAATGAGAGTTGGCCGTGGGGTCAGCCCCCACAGGACGTAAATCCCGATGCCGTATTGGATCGGGCGATTTCTCGTCTCTCCATCCCCAAGATTAAGCAGGAGATGTTCAAGATGCTTATCGTAGGGGCATCTGTAGAGGCGTTGGTTGAGGGTTACATCTTTCAAGGGTTCCAAGAAGGTCGCTTCACTCCCGATGTCGGGATGCTGATTAAGGGGCCTCTTGCCTTATATATCGCTAACATGGCCGAAGAAGAGAACATCCCGTATCGGTTCTTTGAGAATGACGATGCCCTGACGGAAGGTGAGATGGACGATGAGACCTTCTTCCGTATGATGCAACAGAATAATCCACGTATGTTTGAATATGTCCGCGAGACAGTGAATGAGGGTATCCGGAGAGGCTATGCCCCGGACGCACCCAAAGAAGAAAACTTCCTTTCGATGGAAATGGAAGAAGCAGAAGAGATAGAAGAGGAGACTGAATAATGGGTTTCGGTGCAGCATTTGCCACTGGCTTGGTTCAGGGCTTCACGCAGAATATTCAAGAAGAGAAGGCACGGCGGCTTGCTGATCAACAGAAACTTGATGCCCTCAATCAGTTGGTTGCCAAGTCTGCAATGGACTCAAAGTCCAGTCAAAGCGGCAGAGATGCTGTAGCTAAGTTGATTAAATCTGCCCAGCAGGATTTGGACAGCCGCGAACCCATCGACATCTTTGGTCGGCAAACAGATGGTTTGGATATTGACTTCACCAAGTTGGCGGGAATTGTCAACAAGAAGGAGTTGGATTATAACACGACTATTACAGGCGGCGGTGAAACACTGGGCTTTCAGTCGCAGTTTGGAAAAACAGTCAATCAGAATACTGCTATACAATTTCTCAGTGAGGTTGCGGCACTGGGTGATGATGCCATTACCAAACTCAAAGCTAACCCAGAATTGTATGCGGCCCTTGACGGTCAGATAAATGCAGCACGAGGTATTGTAAACAATGCAATCGCGGGTGATGCTATAAAAGCAGGAAAAGGTGTGGAAGCAATTATCCCGTTCGACTACGATTTCTTGGATTCCTACTACAAACAGTTTGATAAAGAAACACCCGCAGCCCCTGAAACCGTTGCAGACAACGTTGCAACAGCGGTCAAGACAGGAACGGGTGAGGTTGTCGATAGTGTCTTTGTTGATAAAAGTGGTGTTCAGACAGTCACCTTTGAGACTGCAGATCAGAAGGCTTCCCTTGCGATTGTTGCAAAAAGTCTGGGGACAACTCCTGCAAACGCTGGTAACATATTTGTAGAACGCCTCAAAGATGTTCCCCTTATGACACCGCAGCGGGCATCAGACCTGTTTGTAACTAGCGTGAAGATAGGTGCAATTCCCGGTATTGCAGGTCTCGATCCGGATGTTGCGTTACGTAGGATTACATCACAGGATCAAAGTCAGATACTACAGACCATGCTGGATGTTCTGGGAGATTCCAACTTTGCATCGGCAGACACCTACAATAACTTGGTCTATGCACTTGCTCCTTACATGACACCCCCTCAACGCAAACAGGTAACAGTTGCAGGACGTAAGACACAGACATTTGGCAAAAGCAGAAATGAATATATCTTGGATAGAACCGGGGGCCTTTACAAAACTTTCGGTGAATTGGAAGATGCTGCACGTAGAAATACAGACGTTGTTGATGACCTTCTTTCCTACAGAGCAAACTTAGCTGGTTTGGAAGAAGGCACGATTGCTTATGCCGCGTTCAAAGCTACGGCTGCGGCGGTTGTTGACATCGGTAAAGGTGTTGTTAGCGATGTTGCTGGCTTCTTTTTCACAGGAGAAGAAGAAGAAGGTAAGACATATTTTACGGACAGAGACCAGCTTGATACCTATGTTAATCAGCGGGTAGAAGAACAACGCAGGTTGGGCGAGAAAACGGGTCAAGGAAATCTGTTTGCAGAACTAGAAGCTATGAGAATTAGCTTGGCCTTCCAGCTTGCTCGTGCTGCGGACCCATCCGGTCGTTTGTCAAACCAAGATATCGAAGTTCAACTCGTTCGTTTGGGTTCAAATTTTCGAGTTAAAGAAGATGCCCTTGCAGCACTAGGTGTGGTTATTTCTGATGTTTCCCGCGAAAGAGACCGCTTAAACGCACTTGCTAATCTGGGAGGAACAGACGATATAACAGACGCAGACGCAAGACTTGTAGATGCGAGTGTGGCTGTTACCAAGCTGGTAACGAACAGAAACAGATTGGCTGCACGGGGTAAGGCTGTTGCTCAAGAAGCCGCTACAACGCTGACTCCCCCTGCAGAAGGCGCACAACCATCAGGTCAATTTACGGCTGAAGATGGAAGCCCTGTATATCCTGCACTAGGTCAGAACGGAATACCTATGACAGATCCAAGTGGTAGCCTTATATATGTTGATCCTCAAGGCAATCGCGTAACAGACCTAACTACCAAAGCCCCCGATGCTGCCCCTGCTCCAACCCCGGCAGCAAGGGTAACAGCCCAGCCCCCGGCACAGCAGCCCACAACCGTTCAGGGTCCGAAACAACCGGAACAGCCCGAACAGCCGGAAGAAGCAGCACCAGCAGGTAGCGTATCCATCGATGATGTAAAAGGTGGAGATGTTACCCCAAAACCGCTGGGAACAAGCCCACAGACATTTGAATTGATGCGAGGCGCAAATCGTCTACCCGGGATCTACACGTGGGATCCAGCTACCCA
>Ga0070749_10003441_pt1 | contig 10599 bp, 11 predicted proteins | sample VirMetDEL_Nov_18_FD_75180 | JGI IMG/M metagenome (GOLD analysis project Ga0070749, IMG submission 75180) | Aqueous microbial communities from the Delaware River and Bay under freshwater to marine salinity gradient to study organic matter... | ecosystem: Environmental > Aquatic > Marine >...
TAAACGGATCTGCACAAGTAGTAAGAGATCAGTCGTACAGTGCTAAACTAGCCTTTAATATCCAACAAAATGATGAAGCTATAACTACTAATGGTCGTATGGCTATTACGTTCTTAGATGATTCTAAAGTTAAACTAACTGAACACTCACAGCTTACCATTGACGAATACGTCTTTGATCCAAACCCTAGCAAATCTAAAATGGCTATTACCTTTGGTCTTGGTACAGCTAGGTTTATTACAGGAAGTCTTAATAAGATAGATAAAAACAATATAGATCTTAAGACACCTACAGCTAATATAGCTATAAGAGGTACTGACTTTACCGTAACTGTAGATGAAACTGGACGTAGTTTATTAATACTATTACCTGATATCAATGGTTTATCTAGCGGTGAAATATTAGTAACTACAGCTATGGGTACAGTTACACTTAACAAACCATATCAGGCTACAACCGTAGATGTATTTGAGAAACCACCAACCAAGCCAGTCATTTTAGACTTAACCTTAGATGTTATAGATAACATGCTTATTGTTAACCCACCAAAACAAAATATACAGCTAATAGAAGAGACAACAGCAAAGGGATCAAACAACATATTGGATGTAGATTATCTAGAGTTTGAAGAGCTAGACAAAGATTACTTAGACGGTGATAGTCTTGAATTTAGTGAGCTAGATTACAATTGGTTGGACGTAAACTTTCTTGAGGATCTGTTGGATATATTAGACGAACTTGAAGTGATTCAAGAGGAAGATCAGCTAGCACAAGATGCAACCACATTAAACATTGTTGGAACCAGGCTTGGTCAAGATCTAGAGACTCAAATCACAACTTATATGACAGGAGAAAAGCTAACTATAATAAGAAGCGTAAACAATACTGCAAGAGTGGATGTTGATTCTGATACAGGTTATACAGTTATTTTTATTCAGGATGGAGTATCTAGAGTGGTATCAATCAATGGAGGAGAGGGTAGTACTATAAAGATTACCCAAAGCAACTAATGAGAATATTTGTTTTATTATTAGCTATATTAGCAACACCCCTGGTATTTCAAAGTCCGCCCACAGAAATATTAAAGTTAAAAGTATTTGATTATTTAGTACCAAAGCAACAGCCTTCTGGGTACTTCACAATACTAAACATAGATGAAAATTTTATAGATCAGGAGGGGGGTTATCCTTTACCCAGACAGAGACTTGCAGAAATAAATAATGAAATATTAAGTAATGGTGCTCTTGGTGTTGGTTGGGTTATATCTTTTCCTCACCCTGATCGACTCGGGGGAGATAAAAAATTTGCAGAGTCTTTACAACAAGGTACATCAATATTGGCAATGTTTGAAGCCCCAAATCAAATATACCCAAAAACAGTTGGTACTGTGATCCTGGGAGAAGAAAAAGGTGGTATGTTATCTGAAGGTGTAGTTCAAAATACTATCAACCTTAGAAATTATGTACAACAGGGTATTGCAACTGCACCTACCGATATTGACAACCTGGTTCGTAGAATCCCTTTATTATTAAAAACACCAGATGGGTATGTCCCCGCATTTGGCACAGAGGTATTGAAAGCATTGGTTGGTGCTGATACTTATATTATAAAAACAAATGATCTTGGTATAGAGGAGATACGGGTCAAAGGATTACCACCAGTTAAGACAGACAGTTTAGGTCGTAAGTGGATCAGCTGGGTAGATACACCACAAACCAATTTACAAGAAATGAATGTGCAGGGTAAATTTGTTTTTGTTGGGATAACCGCTAATGGAATCATGCCACAGATTGCAACTCCAGTTGGATTACTAGAGCCACACAAAATTCAAGCAGCATTATCTGAGTCAATCTTAATAGAAAACTCTCCATATATTCCAGACTGGCATTTAGCAGCCGAAATTTTAATTTTAGGAATTTTTGTGTCGCTGACGTGGCTCACAATCAATTATCTTGGTATAGGTAAGGGTCTAAGTATCGTAATAATTTTACTCTTCGCCACGGGCTTCTCAGGAGTTTTTAGCGTTCAGAAAGGCATTTTGTTAGATTTTTCATGGACTTTTATCTCTCAAGTCATAACTTCTACAGTTGCATACTATATTAACTTTAAAAAACAATATAAATTACGTCAACAGATCAAAAAACAATTTGAACACTATCTTGATCCAAGGCAGGTTAAGCAATTACAAAACAATCCTGACCTCTTGCAACTCGGGGGAGAAAAAAGAAACTGCACATTTTTATTCACAGATGTAAGAGGCTTTACAAATTTATCAGAAAAACTTACACCAGAAGAAGTTACAGATATTATGAATAAAGTTTTAACTGTTCAGGTTAAATGTATTCAGGCACATGGAGGCATGGTAGATAAATTTATCGGTGATGCCTGTATGGCAATATTTAATGCACCATTGGATTTAGACTGTCATGAGGACAGAGCTATAGCCTGTGCAAGAGATATGCGTACAGCTATTCAACAATTACAAAAAGATCTACCAGAACCCATAGCGATTGGGTGTGGAATTAATAGTGGCAATGCGGTAATAGGTAATATGGGTAGCGATACTAGGTTTGATTATTCTGCTATTGGAGATTCTGTTAATGTTGCAGCAAGACTTGAATCAGCTACCAAGGAAGCAGGAGTAGATATATTGATTGGTGAATCAACTGCAAATAAGTCGCAAATTGGGTTAAAATTACTTAAACCAATAAAAGTTAAGGGTAAAAGTAAACCTTTAATTATATACACAGTATAAGGATTATTATGGCATTAAAAAGTTTATTGAAAAATGTAGTAGGAGCAGTTGCTCCAACATTAGGAACAGCATTGGGTGGTCCTATGGGCGGTATGGCGGCAAACCTTATAGCCGAAACATTAGGCGTACCAAACAATACAAAGTCTATAGAAAGGGCAATAGCTGAAGCAACACCAGAACAAATGCTACAGCTCAAAAAAGCAGAGCAGGAGTTTGAGCAACAGATGAAACAATTAGATGTTGATATATTTAAATTAGAAACTGATGACAAACGAGATGCTAGAAAAAGCTTTAGCAAAGATTGGACAACAAGAATAATGGGAATCATGACTCTAACTGGGTTTATGACATATATATTCTTGGTAACACTCCAGCCCCCAGAGCAAAACAGCGAAGCTTTAATTAATTTAGTTTTAGGATATTTAGGTGGTTTGGCTAGTGCTGTGATATCTTTTTATTTTGGAGCTTCACAATCTAAAGAGGATGGCAGGTGAGCTGGTTTGGTAATATGTTAGCTAAACTAGGCTTGGTTGAGTCTGAGGTAGTTAGAGCTAGGGATAAGAAAGGGCGTTATGTCGCAGACGATCCAAAGACTGTTAAAAATGAAGCTTATAAAACTATAAAGAAAAGAAAGAAAAAATAAAAAATGTATGAATATAAATGCACTGTTACTAGAATAGTTGATGGTGACACTATTGATGCTGAGATTCACTTAGGTTTTGATATAAATTTCAAGTCTAGAATTAGACTTTATGGAGTAGATACCCCAGAGTCAAGAACTAGAGATCTTGATGAAAAAGCTAGAGGCAAATTAGCTTCAAGTTTTTTAAAAGAAAAGATTGAAAGTGCTAGCCTCGTAAAGGTACAAACAAGGCTGGATAAGAAAGGTAAGTTTGGTAGAGTTTTAGGAACTATCCTTGCTGATGATTTAGACTTAAATATTGAAATGATAAAGAGAAACTTAGCCGTTGCTTATCATGGTCAGTCAAAAGACGATATAGAAGAAGAGCATATGAACAATAGAGAAAAACTAATAAAGGCAGGAGTATTCAAACCAACAGAGAGTTAACGTGGCTGGATTTAAACTTACAACATTTAGTGGATTAAACGAAAAAATTGCACCTAGGTTATTGCCTGAGGATGTAGCACAAAGTACTGAGAATGCTTTTTTAGATAGAGGTAGGTTAGAGGCTTTACCTCAAGATGTAAACGATCCATCAGAGTCAGGTCCTACACACCCAGCATCACACATAACTACGTCAACTAAAACAATATTTAAAGCAACAGATAATGAATGGTTTACTTTCAATGATGATGTTAATGTTATTAAAAGCCCAATCAAGGAAGATGCATTTAGTAGGTTTTACTTTACAGGAGTAAACGGATCTTCTGGTTTTCCAAGGATGGTAGACGCTTCAAATGGCATAACTGGATCAGGTCCCTATCCTGTAACATCTTATAGATTAGGTTTACCAACCCCTGGAGCATTTACTTCTCCGCCATCTGTTAACAATGCAACCGCAGCAGATGGTGCTGCCATATCTTCTAGAGCCTATCTTTATACAGAGATTACTGCATTTGGTGAGGAAGGTCCGCCAAGTGTTGTAGCATCTACAGATATTGTAGACGCTTCTGACGGTGCTACTGTTACTATATCACTGCCAGCAGCTACAAGTGGAACTTATAATATTTCCAAAAGAAGAATATATAGAACAGATATAAATGGTGTATTTAGATTTGTTAAGGATGTTGCTGGAACATCAGCAGGCTCAACAACAGAGGCATTGCTGGACTCGTCACTTGGGGAAGAAATAGAATCAACCGACAACCTTGCACCACCAGACGATACCTCAGCAGATCATCCAGATGGACCTATGCTTGGTATCACTACCATGCCTAACGGTATAACAGCAGGGTTTAGTGGTAACACTTTGCTTTTTAGTGAATCCTTTTTACCACACTCCTATCCATTAGCCAATCAATTAACAACCTCAACAGACATAGTTGCTATAACATCTATAGCATCTGGCTTGCTAGTAACAACAAACGGGAAGCCCTTTATTGCATCAGGAACAGATCCAAGTTCTATGGCTATGGTAGAAATAGATGCAAACTTGCCATGTGTGAATAAAAGGTCTCTTGTTGATATGGGAGAGTACGCAATATATTCATCACCAGACGGTCTAGTCTTGGCTTCTAATTCAGGAATACAGCTTATTACACAACAGATATTTACCAGAGATCAATGGCAGGATTACTATCCTTCTAACGTAGAGGGTTATGAGTATGAGGGTAAGTATCTTGGATTTACTTGGGATGGTTCAGATGCAAATACTAAAAAGGGCTTTATCTTTGATCCAAGGGGCGGAAAGAATGCTTTTGTCAATTTAGATTTTTATGCACATGCTGGTTACAACGACAGAGAAAACGATGAGCTATATTTGGTTATTGGTGGAGTTCTTAAAAAGTTTGGCAGATCAAACGGTAAGAGAACTTATACGTGGAAATCAAAAGAGTTCTATACCAATAGACCTATATCACCAGGAGTTGCAAAAGTAAGTGCTGACTCTTATAACAGTTTAACTTTTAAACTCTATACTGATGGTGTGTTAAAGCATACACAAACGGTTACTAGTAACAATATATTTAGACTACCTGGAGGATATAAAACAAAATCCTTTCATATTATTTTAGAAGGAACAGACCCAGTAAATGAGGTATGTGTATATGAAAGTCCTCAGGAGATAACTTAATGGGTAAAGCCAGAGGAACCTTTGTTGTACCTAGAACTTTTGATCATGAGGGAAAAAGGTTTGCCTCTAATGTAAATGAGTCTATTGCACGACTTAAAGGGGAGATAGGAAATCCTCTTGATGCGGCTGTAACTTTTAGAGATCTTATTGACAAAGGTATTGTAAAACGTGACATAAGAATTAGTGGAACAGGGTCTGTGGTTGGTGGAAGCTCAACCAACGTTATTATTGGCGATGAGGAAGTTTTAGATACACCACCAGTACCAACTGGGCTTAGTGCTACTGGAGCATTTCAAAACATAGTACTAGACTGGGATAATACTAATTTTATAGGATTCTCTCATGCTGAAATATGGTCTGCAACCTCTAATAATTTTGCAAACAGATCTTTTGTTGGACAGACAACTGCTAGTGTTTTTAATCACCAAGTAGGAACCAATCAGACAAGGTACTATTGGATACGCTTTGTTAATACCCAAGACACTCCAGGACCCTTTAATTCAACAACAGGAACATCGGCAAGCACTGCATTAATAAATACAGCAGACATTAATGATGGTGCTATATCTTCTGTAAAGATTCTTGATGGTGCTATCTTAAATGCAAAAATAGGCACAGCAGCTATAGACAGTGCAAAGATAGCAGATGCTGCAATTACTTCAGCTAAGATAGCTGATGCCAATATAACAAATGCCAAGATAGCTGATGCAACTATTACAAACGCTAAGATTAACGACCTCAATGCTACAAAAATAAATGCTGGGTTAATTAATTCAGATAGAATTAATGTGGATACACTTAATGTAAAACACTTTGATGATGTTAGTACAGACATAAAATCACACACAGGAGCCTTTGTACCGCTTTTAAGATATGGTTCAGCCATAAGGGGTAGTGGCGGAAACACTATATACACAGGATCTAATGCATCCTTTGTGCCTGTGACTATTACTCAGGTTAGAAACAATGCTTCTTATTCTGTAGTTTTGTCTGCCGTATTGGGTAACGTTAATGGCGGCAAGGTTCAATATTCTTTAAATAACTCTACTTGGATAACTGCCTCAGGAGGTGAGGCTAATATTTATTGGAGTGCGGGTACATATCGTGGATACACCTACACATATCAAGGACAGATAACAAATATGACAACCTCGCAGAGTACTGTATATTGGAGAGTTTACTTTTCTGGAAGTTATAATCATACTCACATGCAATTGCACGTTACAATGGATAACACAACTTAATGAAACACTTTACTATATATAAAACAGAGACTGGTATTATTGAATCTGTAATTAGCTCTGATTGTGACGTTGATGATATTTTGGTTAGCTCAGATGAAACCATTGTAGAGGGATATTATTCACCATCAAGTATAAAGTTTGTTGATGGTAGCCCAGTTAATGTGTCAGTTGATTTTTGGGATGATGTAAGATCACAAAGAAATATTCTTTTGCAAAATTCAGACTGGACGCAAATGTCTGACAGTCCTTTATCAGATTTAAAAAAAACAGAGTGGGCAAATTATAGACAATCTTTAAGAGATTTACCCAGCTCACATTCTGAAGCCGAAAATTTTGATGATATTGTTTTCCCCTCAGAGCCAGCTTAATTAGTAATATAATGCTACATTATTATATAATTTAATGGTATCTTATGGGTAAAATGCTATCACAAGTAGATGTTAGAGTTTATTGGGATTATATAGAATCTGGTTTGCGGGAAATAAAAAAAGAAGCAAATCCAGAATGGAGACCAGAAGATATATATTCAGCACTAGTTAATGGGGTAGCAGAGCTTTATGTAGATATAGAGCAAGACCCATGTGAGAGCTTTATTATTCTACAAGTAAAGCCTAGTGTTTTTAAGCCCACACAATCATTGTTAATTTGGGTGGCTTACGATAAAAGAGAAAATGCTAATGGCAAATACATGGAGTATATTGAACATATGGCTGAACAAAGAGGATGTAACAAAGTAGAATTTTGGACGCCTTGGAAGGGATTAGCAGATGTCTTGTCTCATATAGGTTATGAAACAAAACAATACATAGTGGAGAAAGAAATATAATGTCAGGCGGCGGCGGATCAACAAAAATCGAAGACACAAAATCACAAAAAGCATTAGCTTCAATTGCAGCACAAAGATTTAATCTTTATCAACAGTATTATGTACCCTTAGAAAATCAATATATGTCTGATGTTTTTTCTATGAAGAATGAATCTAGTTTTTCAAATGTTGAAAGTTTTGTTACTGCTTTACAACAACCAGAATTTCAGGCTGCAAGAAAACAAATGCAACAAAGAGCATTCTCAGTTGGAGCCGATCCAACCAGTGGACAATACCAGGCAAGGGCGGGTGAAATGCAACAAGCTCAAGCACAAGGCATGGGCAGAGGAACAGCAGAAGCGTTATCAGGACAAGTGGATAGATATTACCAAGGCATGCAAAATATTGTTGCAATGGGTCAAGGGCAGGCTGGAACAGCAATGGCTGGCTTAGGAGATGTTGGTTCTTTAGGGCTGCAAAGATCAAAGGCAATAGCACAACAAAGCATGGGTGAATACACAAATGTTTTAGGTGCGGCTGGTACAGCTGCTGGTTTGGGATATGGTCTTTATAGTAATAAAGGAAAAGGTTGATGAACGATTTTTATGGTGGATTTCAGGGTCTTTTTGGTAATGCTACATATGGTCAACAGGGATATTTTAATCAAGGAAATAACCTCTATGTAAATCCTTTTAGAAGTGGAGATCAATCAGCACAAGATACTTTAGCAGATCTTTATGAATCAGAATTTCAAGATTATTTAAATAGATTTTTTCCAGTAGAAAAAGATCTTATAGCTCAAATGACAACTGGTTTTGAAGAACTACAACAAGAAGAAATTGGGAGAGCACAGGAAGCGGTAGCTAGACAATATGCTAATGTTAGAGGACAAGAACAAAGAAGACAGGCTGGTTATGGATTACAACTTAGACCAGACACACAGACAGATTATCAAAGGTCAGAAACATCTGCTTTGGTAGCAGCAAGAAATTTTGCACGAATGAGATCGGGAGAAAGAAGACAACAAATACTTTCTGGCGGTCTTGGCAGTGCTATGACGCAAAGGAGTACATTAAGTGGCTAGTGGATTAGGTGGATTAATAGGAGTAGGCAGGATCCAAAAGGGTCAGGCTTTAGCTGGACTAACAAAAGCAGCACAATTAGAAACGCAAAAAGACATTGCAAATATGCAATTAGAAGCACAAAAAGATGCTGCACAGATGAATGTTATAGGAACTGTTGGAGGCATAGCTGGAGCAAATCTTATACCAAAAGCATTAGCTAAAAGAGCAGCAACGAAGGCAGCGGCAGGTGCAGCAGCACAAGGCGGTGCAGCAGCTGGTGCAGGCGGAGGCTTTGGTGTTTTATCTGGAACTCTTGCAACAGGTGCAGGGGGTGCAGGAGCAGCAGCAGGTGGAGCAGCAGCAGGCGGTGCAGCAGCAGGTGGAGCAGCAGCAGGTGGAGCAGCAGCAGGAACAGCTGCTAGTGGTGGCATGATGGCTGGCATGGCAGCAGCAGCACCATGGGTATTGTTAGCAGTAGCAGGAGGGTATCTTCTTAAGAAGATATTTGATTAATGAGTTTTTCATCAGGATTTAAAGACGGCTTTAGCTATTACATGATGCTTGCCGACAACGAAAGAAAAAAAGAAGAAGAAGAAAGAATGGGCAGACTCACAGAGTCAAGAATTGCTACTGAGTCTTTACGCCAAGAGGATTACAAGCTTAGTGTTGAACAAAGACAAGAGCAACAAAGAATGTCAAAACTTACTCCTGTTGAGTTGAAAGATCAGCCTCAAGAGAATTTAACATTTTCAGAACTACAATTGATTAATAATAGCAAAGTAGATGCATTAAAACTTTCCACCGCAGAAACAAAAAACGACACAGAAAGACTTATATATGATCAAACAATGGGACAAATACAGGACGCTGATGATCAGAAATCTGTTACACAAATAATAAATATTTATAGATTATTGTCAGAAGGTCAAATTAATGAAACTGTTGCTGCAAGTATGTTAGAAGAACCGTTATATTTTTTGCGAGATAATTTAGATTTTACTAAATTTGTTGATGATGATTATATGAATGGTTGGGAGAGGATTGCACCTAAAATAGAAGCGGGTGATTTTGTATCAATTGTTGAACAAGATTCTGATGTTCTAAGTACAATATTTAAAGAAAGATTAAATCTTTTTCAGGGTAAGAATTTTGTGTCAAAAGATGGCAAAAAAGGAATAATAGAAAATGTTTCTTTTTCAGGAGACTTTGATGCAATAGAGGGAACTCCAAACCTCTTAGTTGGTGGTAAGTTTATGGTTAAGTACGAGGGACAAGATGACCTTGTAGAAGAAATGTCTTATTTACCAGACAACGCAAGAGCCTCTAAAGAAATTAGACAAGACATGGAAGGAGATGACGCTAAGGCGGTATCTGTTGCAGATGTTGTAGATAGAGTTGCGGCAGAAAAAGATTTTGCAATGTATGCAGTCAATAATCCTAGTGTCTATCGAGTTTTTAAAGAAGCAGCTAAGGGCATGGTAAATTATAAAGGTGATCAATCTTTAATTAATGCACAAGTAGAGCAACATCGTAAAATGAAAAAAGAAGGCGAAACCTATATTGGTAATGTTTTTTCTGGTGCCGAATCAGCAAGGGAGGCAGACTTACTAGATCCTGATAATGCTTTTTATAGACATTTATATTTAAAAGAAACAGATTTAGCTAAAAAATATATAGAAAAAATAGATGATGGGACTGGAGATTCTGTTTATAACCTTAGAGAGGGAGAAAGCTTAGATAAGTTTAAAGATGACTTAGTCATGAAATATGCTGACCCAGCTAAAATTACAGCTGAGATTGCAAATCTATATTCTACTTATGGCAATCTTGCACAATTTAGTGATGGAAGACAGCCATTCTATATGCTTAATGGCAGCGTATTTAGATTTGATACGAAGAAAGAAAATTTTGATGACATTATGTCTAAAAAAATTAATAACTATGAAACTATAAAAACAGAGGCAGCAGCTGCATTTCA
>Ga0070749_10003442_pt1 | contig 10598 bp, 9 predicted proteins | sample VirMetDEL_Nov_18_FD_75180 | JGI IMG/M metagenome (GOLD analysis project Ga0070749, IMG submission 75180) | Aqueous microbial communities from the Delaware River and Bay under freshwater to marine salinity gradient to study organic matter... | ecosystem: Environmental > Aquatic > Marine > Coastal...
AAATTTAAGAATCGTAAAGATAAAGATATTGATAATGATGGTGATGAGGATGAATCTGATGAGTATCTGCACAATCGCCGCAAAACCATTTCCAAGAATATTAAAAAGGGTAAAGGTGAAAAGTCTGATGTTGATATGAATCCAAAAATGGAACAGAAAGAAAGTGTTATTAAAAGATTCTTTAAATAAAATTAAACAGGTCTCCATGACGCTAGGGTTGGTAACATTAGTTATCGCCCTAGCTTATTGGTGGATTAAATTTATAGAACTACACTTATGACCTTTCACGAGCAAGTATATAAAGTCCTTGGAGAAATTCAGGAGATGCTGATAGCAAAGAATGAGAAGTACGGCAACTCAGCACTAGAGCCTCTAGGAGTATTCAGTCAGTTATCTGCTAAAGAAGGACTTTTGGTCCGCATAGATGACAAGCTAAAAAGAATTAAGAACGGATCACTAGATAAAGACGATGAAGATGTGGTCAACGACCTGATTGGCTACCTAGTCCTGCTAAAGATTTATAATCAATCTAAGCCTAGAGCAACTCATGGTTGGCGAGAAATCAAAGAAAAGCAGGAGCTAGTAAAGAAGTTGCAACAAGAGTTGCGAGACGAGATTATATAATTCGGAAATAATCCGAATTAAAACAACTTTTTTGACACACCAATCTGATGTACCTTCTGCAATGGTTGGTACTGATACTCGAACAAATACTTGTTGTCCAGATAGGCAACTTTAGCACCAGGTTGAAGCAAAGAATTTACACTTGCACCTAGATAAATACCCTTCGGTTTCTGCACAATAGTCTTAGTTTCTGTGTTGGTAATCGTATTAGTTACCACAGGGATATTGTAGTCGCTCGTAGCGGTCATTTTAAGCACTTCTCCGAGGACTTCTCCGCTCACCTTAGTACTTCCATGCTCAAAAGGAAAAGTACTCTCAAACAGGCTAATTTTAGGCTTAAAATCAATCAGCACTGTATCCCTTAAAACCTGTGTTTTTATCTTAGTTTTCGGGAGATAAACTGTGTCAATAGTTCGAGAGTAAATTGTATCAGTTTTTACCCTCGTAGTAAATCTATAGACCTCCTCGGTCTCAGGTCTAGGGAACACAACAAACGCAAGGACAACACCTATCATAAATGATAGAGTAGCTATCTTAATTCTTTCCTTGTCCTCCATTGGTAAACTGATAATAGCATACGGCAGCTCTCTGATCTCTGTCAGGGAACTCAGCAGTCATAATAGAATCTGAAATACATCTTGAAATAAACTCCGATTGAGTCTCCTTCGGTTTTGGCTTAGGTAGTAGAATTATTTTTCTTGGTCTATATTATCTTCAATCAATAACGTTCTAAGGTGGTCTCTTGTTTCCTTAAACGCATCGTATTGACCATCGCTAAGTTCTTCGTACTTCAATTTAGCCCGAAGCCATTGGTCCACATCCCATAGAATACTACGCATCTTAGAACCATTTACAGCATCAGTGTACTCATGCCCCTCGTCAGGCAAGTTAAATGTCAGTGTAGCTTTCATAACGGAAATTTACAGCTGTCAATCAATAATTCATAATTCTGCTTACCATCTATTCTATCTCTAGTGCCATGTAGCATCAGAATCCTTCCACCTACAGGCTTAATAGGTGCGCCTCGCTCAACGTGCCAACCAAAGGCACCATCTTGGTATTCCTCCTTGTACGACCCAGTTATAGCTAGGTGAATCGGCTTGTGGAGGTATTCATAACTTCGCTTGCCTGTATTGTATTCCATTGTCTCTCGAACATCGTTGCGGCTTGCATTCTCATGTATATGTCCCATAACAAATACATCCATGTTCTCATACATCTCCAAAGCTCTAGTTAGGTTTATAGCTCCCTTGGTAACTATGCCACCTCCACCTGATCCGTGGAAATACTTTATATTCTTGCTTAGAATGGTACTTTCATAATAGTGATACCTTAATACCAACCAACCTCCGTAACCTCCTGTCTGCACATTTGTTTTATTGGTGTAGTTCAACAAGTCAACGAATCGCTGCAATGGGTCTGTCTCTAGGTTCTTAATTATCGCAGTCTCATGGTTTCCGTAACCGATAACAGTTAGCAGGTGAGCATAAGGACTCCAATACTCAACTGCATCTTCAATTACTGCGTCAATGTAGTTTGCCTTGTTATGCTCAGGAAGAATGTCTTTCTTATTTCTCCTTGGGTCATACTTTCCCTGCATTAAGCAGAAGAAGTCTCCATTTATAAAGATTGGAATGTCGTTCTCCTTACAGTACTCTAGGTGAGACTTAAGCATCTTTCTGTCGCACTTAGGATTATCCCAATGGATGTCAGACAAAAGAGCTATTCGGTTTTCCTCTTTCGATAACAAAAGAGTATGCACATTTCGTGCAACTTTGATTATTTCCATTAAATAGGGATATAGGTTGTTTTACCCTTAGACCGAACGGCCTTTAGCTTTTGCTTTCTGTTTCCTGTTTTAACATAGCTTACATGGACCCAATCAGGGTTTGCATCTGTCCCGAACTCCCAGATTACCTGATCCCACTCTAAGCGTGATACTATAAAATCAAAAATCATCTTGTTAGTAACTCCTGAGTTGCTTGCATCCATGTCGATGTCAATAGCCTGACCTTTGCAATGCTGAGAGTTAGGGCTTCCCTTAATAAAATCATTAAGAGCCTTAGAGCGGTACCCAGAACTGATAAATATAGGAGTCTTAAAATGAAGTCTAATCGGCTCAAAAACCTTCTCAGCTAGTAGCTTAAAGTTCTCCAAATGCTCGGCAGTAGGCGTGTTGTCTATGCCGTGTCTTTTGGCTGTGTCACTTCGAGTAACTTCCGCTAGGTTTAAATGAGTGCTGATTTTCATTTCTTAAATATCTTTTCGACTGCGGTAATCCCCAAGGAGGCAGCAGATAAACCAGCAACAGAATAAATTAACGCATCGTTTTGATGTTGTAAAAGAGCGTAGCACAAAGCGATGGCAGTAAATACCCCTACGAATCGCTTACTAGATGCTTCTCCGTTTTCGCTTAGGAACCCTTTTAACCAACTCAAAAACTTCATCTGCCTTGACCTCTGTATTTTTTTGGTTTATTCAATGCCTTAGAATAAGACTTCTTAGCCTTTCCTTCTCTACGCTTGCCAAAAGATGTTGGCTTTACTTGTGAGCTACTTCCCTTCTTCATCTTTTCTCTTGTCAAAGATTGCCTTCTCGTTCTTGATCTTGTAAACCAAGTACACGATTGACAGCACAGAAATAATCATGGTGAATACTACGTTGATAAAATCCACGCCTATCGCTTGGAAAACATTTGCTAGAATCGCCACCAAGGTCGATGGAACGCCTATTTCATCCTTTTGCAGTATATTCATTTTAGTAATTGCATTTCGTTTACCAAAAATAAGGCATTTTAAAGCAATAAAAAAAGGGGCTGTTGTAGCCCCTTACTTTTCTGTTAACGCCTCGTAGAGCGGCGCTAAAATAAGCACAGTGAATCCTTTAGCCTTGACCTTCTCCTTGATTAGATCGGCATCGCTTTTGGTCATCTCAATCTCGCCTTCGGAGTAGTAGATTTTCTTGGCCAACTCGTAAACTCGAATCGGGTCATCTTTGTCCTCAGCGGTGAATAGAGCGTTTCCAACTAGCTTGCTAAGAAGCATCTGTTCGCCTCTTTCGTTTGGGATTTCATTGCCTTCAATGTCTGTAACGGCAACTGCTAAGTTTACTTTCATATAAGTGTTAAGTTTAATTGTGTTCAAATATAGAAATTAAAAATTACTGTATGCTCCTATTGCAGGTGGTCTGGTGAATCCTGCCATATCAAATCCATTGGAGTTAGCATCTTTTACGATTGATTCCCAACAAATAACTCTATTTAAAGGACTAGGGGTGTTGTATTCAGTAACTACATTGTTAAAAATTTGAAATTGTCTATTTACTCCTCCTAAAACTAATCTTCCACCTATTGAATTGATACTACGTAATTCTCCTAAATTTGTGATTCCAGTTGGTACATACTCTGACCAGTTGACGCCATTATCTGAAGACCTCATAATCCAATTTTGGCTTGGATTTGATACTTCAGAGCCTGCAGCATACCAAAAACTATCTGTATGATATGTAATGCCTCTTAAATTTTTTAAAGTAAGAGGAGCTGGCAAAGTTCTAACTGTCCAAGTTGTTCCTAATGAATCCCCTGTAATTATAGCACTATTATCACCTACTGCAACAAATGTTGAGCCATTACTTGCTACTGCTCTCCAAAGTGAAGCAACAGAGTTTACAATAGACCAAGCATTAATTCTAAAATTTGTATTTGTTTTAATGATTCTTTGATTGCCTACAATAATTCCAACTCCTGAACTATTAAAAGCAATATCATATAAATTTTGAGATGTAGGAGAAGAAATAGTAATCCAAGAAGTAGCATCCGTTACAGAATTAGTTACTATTCTTCCATTCCATCCTACAGAAACAAATGGAGGAACTGTTAAATAACTAGCGTGCCTAAATGCAGGCATAAATTTTATTTTATTTAATTGGTTAGTTATATTAAGTACAGAAGAATAATTTATACCATAATCGGTAGATCGAAATATGAAACCAAAATTATTATCAAATTCCCCTGAAATTAATTGAATTGGATTTGAAGTACTTTCATTGTTTGCAATTCCGTTAAATGGAGAATTGTTTATTGTGCCTACACTAACAGTCGATTGCAAATTAGATTTAACCACCAACTGATTGCTTGCCTTTGCTGCATAGGGAGCAAAAGAAGTATCAATGTTAACGTAGGTGTTAGCATCAGCTTTAGTTATCTGCTCGTTACTTACAGGAATAGCTGCTTTTTGGCTTAATACACCTGTATCAACGCCATCCTTTAGATTAGTAAACGAGATAGTCTGATTGTTAGCTAAATCATTCCAAGGCATTATCCTTCTGTTTCAGGTTCAGGAGTTGGTTCTGTTTCAGTAGTTTCTTCAGTAGTAGGCTCAGGAGTAGGCTCAGGAGTAGGAGGAACTGGTGGTACATAGTCACCTATGATGGTTAAATTAAGCTCAGAAGCAACCCAATCCCAAGCGTAGGCATCAACTTCCCACTGAGCGTAAGCCTCACCTGTCATGCTTAAATTGCCTTGAGCTAGTTGTACGCCAAGTGATAAATCTACATTCTCAGAGAATAGTTGATAGTAGAAAGTTGCACTATTTCCAAGTGTAACATTGATAGCGTAAGCATTAAGAATCTTTGCTTCTTGTACGGTTCCATTGTCCCAGATTGGGACAGCATTAATTAATTTCATAGCGTTTTTTTATTTGTCTAATTTCTTCTTCTAAGTAAGCAATTTTTGCTGTATGTACTTCACGGTAGGAAAGATTAAGCAATCCATCAGTCCCTTTATTTACTGCGCTTGGTAGTATTCTTTCCAAATCCTGAGCAAAGTATCCAAGCTCATGCTTTCCGTTTTTAATGTATAGCTTGGCAACAACTGAGTCAATGCCTTTAGCTTGGTACGCATCCTCTACTAATGTTTTTAATGTAGCATCAGATGATTCAAAGAATGAGGTTGCGGTAACGCTACTATCTGAGAAAATCGTTCCGTTTACTCTTAGTCGGTTTCCATTGTCTGTTTGCGTTCCAATAAGCACGTTGCCGCCGTCTCTATTTAAAACTAAAGGTCTGTATGCTACATTTTGCTCAATTGATTGCATCCAAGCATATCCGCTAGAATGAACACCAGCAATTAATTGAGCATTTGTATTACTTGCTCGTCTTATATTAAATTGCTCGTTACCAGCGTCTGCGGTTATTGTTACTCTGCCAAGTGTATCTAAAGTATTTGAAAAGGTAGCCGCGCCTGTGTTTAGTATTTGCAACGCAGAGGTATAAGTAGCGTTAACCTCTGCGGTATTGTTTGCAGTAACTAGAAAACTAAAACCAACACCACCTATTGCCGCGTCTCTTAATGGTTGAACTTTAGAGCCACCAGCAACAGTTGTTCTAATAAACTCAATTCCCCCTGTAAATAATGAACTTGATAAACTAGAAATTATCTGAATTCCGTTTGTCGAATTTGTTCCGCTATTTGTAGTTAATACGCCAGTAATTCTTCCAGTTCCGTTAACGTCCAGTTTATATCCAGCGTCAGTTGTTGTTCCTATTAAAACGTTTCCGCCAGCGGCTTGCATTACAATGTTATAAGCCGTTGCGCTATTATTACGCATTGCCTGAAAATATGTATTTCCGTCATTTGTATTTATTCCAACGTATAAACCATATAAATTAGTATCGCCAGCAATAAATACCGCGCCTTTTCCTGTTCCTAAAGTAGGGTAAGCGGAATCAACTGCTTGAGTAATATGCAATTTTGTTAACGGGTTCGTATTTGCTATTCCGACGTTCCCGCTTGGGGAAATTCTTAAGGACGCTACATTTAATCCAGTATTCCAAGTGTGTGTAATATTATTGCTAGTATCAACATTAATAATATAACCGTTTGAAACTCCATTTATTGCGGCAATTAAAGTATCACCGCCAACCCCTGATGTTAAAACTGTTCTAAAATCTCCAGCAACGTGCAACCTTGAAATCGGCGAACTTGTCCCAATCCCAACGTTGCCGCCTTGGAAATAACTTGCAGTCCCATTATAACCCAATGTTAAAACATTGTTTATCGCGTCAGAGAAAACTAAATTATTGCTTGAGTTTACAAATTGCTGCCATTGAGCTGAACCATTGTTAATGTACAACGATGGGTTTGACGAATTACGAATTTGAATATAACCGCTATTAGTTCGAATATTACCGCTTACTTGTAATTTTTCCCCCGTGTCCGTTGTCGTACCGACAAGTAGGTTGCCGCTAGTTTGTTTTATTACTAGCGATGTTTGAACTCCGTATTCTCTAATTGCAAAATCACCTGGAGATAATGTATTTGTATAACCTGAAATTAACAACCAGCCGCTATTTGTTCCAGAATCATTCATCCAAATTCCTGTATATGAATTTGAATTTTCTATTCTAATAAATTTATCTGCGCCAGTTGTTGAAATATGTAAAGGGTCTTGCGGCGAACTTGTTCCAATTCCAAGCCTGTCATTTGTCGCATCCCAAAATAAGTTTGACTCGCTGGTAATTGTTGTCGTGCCATTAAAGTAAGCAACTTGGCCGCTTGTCCCCGTTCCAGTGACTGGGTTAGTCAAAGCGTTTTGCTTGTTGTTAAAGGTAGTCCAATCGGTACTAGAAAGGAATCCATTTTGTGAGCCGCTTGCTTGTTGAATAGTAATATTTGGAGTAGTACCTCCGCTGGATACCAAAGGACTTGAAGAGGTTACAGAGGTTACCGTACCAACATTAAAAGTCCTATTTGCACTTAGGTCTTGAGTTGTTCCGTTTATTGTAATTGTTCTACCAACAGGAACATAAGTTGTAGAATCAACTGAGCCGTCAGCTTTTAAAAACTGGCTACTTGTCCCTCCTGACTTTATAATTTTTCCTGTAACAATTAACTCAGCGTTTCCGCTGCTAATAGGGACAAGTCGCATAGACTCATAAGTAGAACCACCATCGGGAATATGTACCCATCTAAAGTATTCATTATTGTTATCAAGAGTAGCAAACTCTAATCTTGAATTAGTATCGCCGTCTCCTATATTATAAAACTTTATGGATGCTCCATCGGTATTAAATCCCCAAGTTATGCCTCTGTCAGTCTGAGCCCAGTTGACGTTTCCAGTCATGGTGCCACCAACCAAAGGCAAATAAGCACTTAATGCTCCTCCGTAATTAGGAATATTAAAAATCCCTGTACTATTATCATAAGTAGAAGCTCCGCTTGTTCCACTTGTTGTCAAGCTTATAGCCTGTCGAGACCTAGCGTTAGTAAAGTACAAATTCCCACTCTCAGTCACCTGAGCAGTCGTGTAGTCACCATTAGCAGCGACAACCGCTCCTGTTCTGCCAAACACGCTAAGAACAGCATCGGTGTTTAAATCGCTCCAAGAGGCAGTAATTGTACCGCCATCCTGCTGCGTCAATGTCAAGGTCTTAGTAGTCGTTCCTGTAACAGCAGCCGAGTTAATCTTATCATTATATGCCTGAGTAAACAAAGACCAATCCGCACTACTCAAAGCACCTCTATTCGTTGCCGATGCAGTAGGCAGGTTAAACGTATGCGTTGCAGTAGCACTTGCAATGTTAAAGTCCGTTCCTGTGGTACCTACCGCAAAGTTCTGCACCTGAGCAGTCAAGCCATTTAACGCAGTAATTCCTGTGGTAAATGTGGTAACAATCTGACACAGGTGGTTATTCTCTGTATGCAGAGTAATCGTTCTACCGCTGTGCGTAACATAATAACGAACCGCCAATCTATCGGTCAACGCAAGCGTAGTAGTAGGAACTGCAAGCGTAGAGAAGTAAGGAGTTAAGTTAGTGCCAAACGCAATCAACTCAGGAGCAGAACTGCTAGAAGCTATCAAAGTAGCAGTACCACCCGAACTAACCTTGTATAACTCTACATAGAAAGTAGGTGTACCACCACCACTTGATGCACTAAAGTAGGTTTCAAAATTCCAGTTACCACCAGGAATCTCTAGCAAACTAGGGTCTCCTGCATCTGTTATAAACGAAGCAATGTATCCGTCAGCATTAATACTAAAGTCAGTACCTGCACCAAGAATAGGAACTTTGCTCAACTCCTTGTAAGCAATGCCTCCGATAGTACCTTGGTCAACAGAGCCGTTCAAGTAGTAGCTTACAGAACTACCTCCACCGCTAGACTCAGGAAAGTCAGCCAATGAACCATCGCCTCGGATGTATTGAGCAACGGTACCTGCACCTGCTACACCAATAGTTCCGTTGGAAGTCAAAGGAGAATTAGACACAGTAAACGCAGAAGGCATGGTAAGCCCAACGGAGTTCAACGAACTGCCTGGAGGGTTTACAGGAGGTAATACTTCACCTTCTATTGATCCTGCACTAGAAGGAGCTACACCTGTTCTAACTTTGGTCGCTCTATAAAATTTACCTGGTACGTCTGCCATATTAACTTCCTATTTCTTCTAATCTTGCTAATTCTAATCTCCAACTATTTGCCATTAAATCTACCTCCATTGCAACTACCATCCAATAGTACCCATCGTATTCGATGTTCTGATATGGTTTAATCTCCAATGGATTGGCAGCGTTTCTAGGCAATGTCAATATCAATCTAGGATTCTGCTTACCCTTAATGTTTGCTAACTCCTGAAGGAATATCTGTACTAGTGGTAATGATTCGACACCATCCCTAGACCAATTCTGAGAATTTGGATAGCCATATCCAACCAAGTCGAGCCGTATAGCACTACTCGAGTTCTCTGTGTCAACATCACCGATTTTAAACTTGACATCGGGATATACGTTTGAGTACGATTCATCTGTTACAAATTTTTCTGAAATCTCTTCAGTCGCAAAGGCATCGTTTTCCTCGATTTTAAGCGACATATTTTTATAGCCTACTGTGTACTTATCTACAGAGGCTGAGTTGGTTGTAATGACCTCATATAGCCTTATAATGACAGCTCCATCTTCAGGTACAACTACATTAGTTATGTCTAGCTTATTCCAAGCATACAATGAACCCATTGGGAACTGCATGATGGTAAAGGTATTCTGCCAAGTAAACTGATCTATACCATCAAATGCTAGATAGCTAGACCCGATATTAATCATTACTCCTGCATTTGTATTAGGTCTTGGTAACTCACCACTAAACCTTGGCTCAAAGATAAACTCAATCTGAAAACTCAATGTATTAGCTAAGTCCTGAGCAATCGGAATAGCTTGACCTGTTCTTGTAGAATCAAGTTCTATGAATGACAAATATGTGTCAGCAGTTCCGCTTACAGCAGAAGTTCCCCATATCTTACAATACTCTCCTAAACCATCTGCAACATACTGAATGCGTGCAGGGTTAATTCCTGTAGGATAAGATGAAACTTGACCGCTTGGAATAGCACTAACGTAGTTCCATAATCTAAGCTGATAAACACCTGCGTACGCACTACCTGGTAAATTAAACTCCCAAGATTCTACAGAGAATGGCTCCTCATAGATACCTCCACGAGCTGAGTAGTCCAACACACCAAGTTCTAGCGTTCCTGTAAACTCAGTAAATACAGGTCTGCCTGTACGCTGTCCTGCGGTAAACTTGCAGGATACATCCATGCCAGGAGTTATGGTACTAATACCCTCTCTAGTAGCGTCTGTATTGTAGTTAAATAGCCTGTAGCTATCCTTAGCTAGTTCAGGCAAAGAAATGATGTAGAACTCATTTTTCCACAAGAATACTCTGCACAGGAATGGCTTTAGCAATGCTTCTAAGAACTCTGAAATATAAACAGATGTGTTCTCAGTAATCCCATTACTTGATAGGTATAAAGGTATCTCACCATCTGTAAACACAGCGTTAGCAGGTATTAGTAGCTGCTCAAACACACCATCGTTTCTATCAAGCCTAGTCTCGTAAATCTCACAAGCCATGTGGATAGGTCTTAGCAATGGGAATGTCTGACTCAATGCACCAAAGAAGCCACCGACAAATGTATTGCCTG
>Ga0070749_10003445_pt1 | contig 10594 bp, 16 predicted proteins | sample VirMetDEL_Nov_18_FD_75180 | JGI IMG/M metagenome (GOLD analysis project Ga0070749, IMG submission 75180) | Aqueous microbial communities from the Delaware River and Bay under freshwater to marine salinity gradient to study organic matter... | ecosystem: Environmental > Aquatic > Marine >...
TTCTTCTGGCAATCCTAATGTGTCATTGAGTAAAGCGTAAGAACGCTGATGCACAAATTCACGATTAGCAAAGCTAGTAAGCATAGCCCGAATTTCGTTATTCTTAAATTTAGGTATGTAAGACTCCAAGTAGTTTGTTCCAACTTGGACATCCGACTGCGTAAAGAGTCTAAGGATCTGCGTAATATGGTTTCTTTCGACATCGGTCAGCTTCCCATTGTTCCACTGTGCTACGTCATCTTGTAGCTTAGCTTCCCATTCACCCCAGTGTACTTTCTCGTGTGAAATGGCCTTCTCCACAGCCCATGGATATTGAAATGGCTTGTATGTTTTTGATTCTTCTAGCAATGGCATTGCACCACACTCCAAATTATTAAAGTAAAAAAAGCCCACAGCAAGGTGGGCAACCGGGGGTAGTTATATTCAGCGGCGAAGATTAGTCAACTACTTTTCATTGCGAAGTTGATTAACTTGTAACATTAAATCTTTAACTTGTTGTTCTAATTCAGTAATTCTATCTGCGGCTTTTTGAGCTAGCGCATCTGGCACTACTTTAGTCTGCCATCCGTTGTCTGTTTCTTCTACCATTTCAAGTGCTTGCGAATCACGCAGTGCTTTGAGTAGATCAAACTCTTCATCAAAATCAATGCTCATTATCTATGTCCTATCGGTTCTACTTCATCGCCCATAACAAACACACATCCTATCGGTGCCTCGTCGCACATCGGATATGAATAACAACCTATGTGTGGATCAGTATAATTGTGCTTATCCCAGAACTTCTGGAATTCTTTCTCCCCCTTTAATTCAATCATTCTTTCTTCAATGTCGTGTAGCACATCTTGTAAAAATAATCTTATGTATTGAGGCTTTCTTGCTTTGTCTAATAGTATGGGCCTTTGCGGATCATCATGACGACACGAAAAATAATTATGTTCGTTTTCTTTATCCAGAAAATCCATGCGGATCTCACTTAGGTACAACCAGTCTTCCGCTAGTTGATCAAAAGATAATTTGTCATCTGGACCATCATAAAACTTTATCATGTTTTTTCTCCAGTTCTAACTGAATCAGTCTGCTTTCTATCTTAGCTATCTTCCTAGATTTGTTCTTGACCGAAGCCTTGAGTAGCTTCATCCAAAGCTTGAGCAATTTCTGCTCCACGTGTTGTGCTGTCATCAAATACTCCGTTGTTAATGCACTGTTCAAATGTATTCCATAGCTCATCAAAGCGCATCTCAGCGAAGATCTCTAAGCCAAGAAGGGCATTCATTATCTGATCCTCATCCATGCGCTCAGCGGACGTATAGAGAGCTTTAATGTCATCCGATGTACGCCACGCTCTCATAATTGCTTCTTCCAAATCAAAACGATCTACTGGCTTTCCTCTGTCATTCATGTGTATGCCTTTAAGCTTCATCGTGATCCTCGTATCCATCGTGTTCATCATCGTAGCACCCATGCATCTGGGTGAAGAACTGATCTAATCCTGAGTAGCACATAGCACACAAAGCTACGGGCAGTACACCTAAGTACCCATCAATGCCACCCTCAAGTTCAATGTCGAACTCGCAGTGACAGATGGAGCATACAAGTTCGTTGTAGCTCCTATCCTTGTCTGAAGGCACGTGCTCTATTGGTCCTATTGCTATTTGTAATTGTTTCTTTCTTGCCATCTGCTATCCCTGACAAGAGATGCATTCCTCTGCATCTTCAGAGGCAAAGTCTTTTAATGCATCACGCTCAACTGATGCACCAACTTTGTCAGCACTTACACCGGCATTGGTACGTAAGTAATACAATCCTTTGAGGCCATCTTTCCACGCCTTGATATGTACGGAGTTGACGTATGGCTTCGGACTGCCCGCAGGAAAAAATAAATTAACGCTTTGTCCTTGACAGATGAATTCCTGACGCTTGGCCGAATGTTCCACAACCCACGCTTGGTCAAGTTCAAACGCAGTACGAAAGACCTTGAGTTCTTGCTCACTGAGGAATTCCAAATGCTGTACTGAGCCTTCGTTCGCAATGATACTTTTCCACGTAGCCTCTGTATTTTCACCATGCTCCTCCAAAACTTTCTCTAACGCTTTGTTCTTAACCAGATGCGCACCTGCACGTGTTCTGTGCGTGTACGCATTCGACTTGATAGGTTCAATAGACGCTGAGCACCCACATATGATAGACGAGTTAGCATTCGGAGCAATCGCAAGTAGGTGAGCATTACGTCGCCCTGTGCCTGCCATATCCGGTGCTTCACCTCTTTCTTTAGCGAGTTCATGTGTAGACTCCAACGCATCTTCTTTGATCTTCTTGAACATCTGGTAGTTCTCACTAGCCGCTTGCCAAGATTCCCATGCAATGCCCTTGTTCTGCAGGTAGCCATGGAAGCCCATCGCACCTAGGCCGATGGACCGTTCCATGTATGCACTGAACTTAGCCTTCTCTAGCTCTTCGGGCGCATGTCTGATAAAGAATTTAAGCACGTTGTCCAAGAGTCTGACCAAGTCTTGAACCATTCTTGTATCTCTCCACTCGTCATAGGTTTCAAGGTTGACTGAGGAGAGACAGCAGACGGCTGTACGTTCTTCGCTTGTTGCGAGATGTATCTCGTTACATAGGTTAGACCCTCTAATTGATAATCCAATAGTTTTTTGAGTGTCTGGTAATGAGCGGTTGGCTGTGTCGATAAAGTTGAGGTAAGGGCTACCAGTTCTGAAGCGAGCTTCAAGTATTCTTTGCCACAATTCTCTAGCTTGGATTGTACTTCGGATAGCTCCTGAGTGTGGACATCTAAGTTCCCAGATTTCTCCATTTTTTACTGCCTCCATAAAAGCATCTGTAATGTTAACTGCATTAAATAAATTAAAGCACTTACGATTTGCGTCCCCTCCAGTAGGGACTTTAAAGTTTACGAACTCGATGATCTCTGGATGTGATACATCAAGGTATGCGGCATAAGATCCTTTGCGGGTCTTGCCTTGTTTGTAGGCTGTCATCTGTGAATCAACAACCTTCATGAAAGGTATGACTCCCGGAGCCTTGTCGCTGACTGGGCGTACATCGGACCAGTGTCCTCCGACACCACCTCCCTTTACACTAAGCCAAGCAACTTCTGCGTTATGCTCAATGAGACTATCGAGAGTGTCATCCACGTAAGTAAGAAAGCAAGATATTGGTAATCCGATTGGCTTACTTTCGGGCATAGGCGCATTACTAAGTACTGGGCTGGCAAACATAAACCAACGATTAGAAGCATAATCATAAATCCGCTGAGCAAAGTCATAGTCACCCTCGCAATAAGCGACAGCCGCACGTGCGAATGACATCTGAGGAGAGACTTCACTCTCCAACATGTAGTAGTCACGCAGTAACGATGTCGCTTGGTCAGTTAATTGATTGTCTCTTTCAAGATCAATCTCAATACCTAAATATTTCACCAGTTTGTTCCTTCACACTTCTTTGCGTTCTTGATCCAACGATGAGCATACCAAACTGCTTTCTCCATGTTCTTAATCGCATCACCCTTTGTCCACAAACGATGGCCTGTGTATTTTAGGATGTTACCTTGACAATACATACAAGCATGGTACGGGCCGAGTACATCTTCGATGTATACAATTGTTTCGATTTCACCTTGATTATAATGTAGTGGGCTGTTGACATCATCGTACATTTCATCATCCACCATATCCTCAATCAAGGAATTGACATCGTCAGTTAAATGCTCCCGAATATCTTTTAAGCTCATCAAGCACTCCCGTGTGTCTTCGTATTAAAATTTAGATTAATTACTTTACCATCTTCACTGCGTGTAAACGATGGTACTGGAGCATCTTCAATGAACTGATCAATCAATTCTTGATAGTTACTTAAAAAATAATCACGGATGTATTCCATCAATTCTGGATCACGTTCCATTAAGGTGAGTGTTGAAGCCATCATACCGCAAACACTTCGGATTTGATTCAACTGATCGGTATCTAGATCATCATGAACATCTTCTTCCATGTGTGCCGTTACTGTTCCTGCCCACTCTCCCTGTTCATTGAACTCAGGTTCAAGAACAATTGCAAATTGTGAACACGTATTCTCTTGATCTTCGGACATATATAACTACCTTTCTATTTTATCTAATGGAAATTCAATAAACTCTTTGGGCATCAGCTTAGCAGATTTTTTTATTTCTTCAACCCATTCATGGGGGACATCCTTGTCCGCATACATGAATCCATTCTTGGTGCACCAGTCACCGTAGCTTGACTTAGCTCCCTTACGAAGCTTCGCCTTACTATTTGTAAATACAAAACGAATGTCTAAATACGGGTGTTGCTTCTTAATCGCTAGATGTTTCATCCTGTCCTCTGGCGTAAACCTTCCTTTGGTTTCAATAATGATTCCATTCGGAAGCAAGAAGTCTGGAGTGTACTTCCTGTACTTCAGATCTTCCCACTCGATTTTAAGACACTCATATTTTGCATTACACTTTCGTTCCTTCAATGAATCCAATACTTTGTTTTCAAGTCCGGAACGATAGCCATGCCGAAGAGCATCAATCCTTGTCTTGCTCTTTCGTGGTTTCTTTATACTCATCAGCTATCTCTACATATGCAACGATAGGCGGTTCTTTCGCCTGCGATGCAAGTGAGGGTAGCTCTTTCAATGAGGGCCAGCACTTGTATCTATACTTACACCAACCACATTCCTCACCGAGGATTTTATTTCCGGTTGGCTTCTTACGGAATGTTTCTTCAACAGGTTCAAAGCAACGCTTGAATTGATTACTCTCTAAGCTGTCAGCTTTTTTTGCAACTGAATCAATGATGTCATCGACTTCAACTTTCATATCCCACGCTGAGATATATTTGAATTCACCATTTGCTTTGTTAATTACCCACCATCCGCCGGGGTCAACGCCCAATGCTTTGGCATAGCCAGCAAGCTGACCGATGTAGCCAAACGAGTCATGGTCTTTCAGAGTCGCGTAGTCTTTGAACTTGTTCTTGAATGACCACGGAGATGCAGACTTAATATCATCTACCTTTCTGTCCATGATCAAGTCATGTGTACCATCAATCTTGTGTCTACCTGCGGTGAGAGTAGACTTGAATCCGTCACTGAAATCTACACCAGCTTCGGTAAGTACACCCTTAAAAATTGCTTCAACAATATCTCCTAACATCATGTTCATTAAGAAATTAGTTGGCATATCGACACCGGCTTTAGGATCATTCTTGTCAAACCATAGCTGACATAATGGCCTTCCGATATTAGACATACGCAAAGTAAACTTTCGTTCATCCTGATTGAATTGTTTGCGTACAGCTTTTCTACATCACGAACGATGCGAGCGATGGTGGCATCTGACATGCCACGCTTCGCCTTGGTTACATCCTCCAGATACCGATAGACTTTAACTTCGGCTGGATGATTGACACTCATGCCTCGTCCTCAACCTCAATATCGATGAAGTCATCTACGATTTCTTTCTCCTCAGATTGAGTGCGCTTGTCGTTCCAAGCGTTTACAATGTAATCATTGTAGTTGTTGATCCACTCAATGAAGTCTGAGAATGTTGTTTGATCTGTATCTGTCAGATCAATCTGATTCTCAAAATCAACTGTCGCTGTAGGTAGGAAGAAGGAAGCTCCGGTTGGAAGACTACGTTCCTCTGTAGCAACTTCAATGTGATGTTGTACAGGCAGACGCTTCTGCTTAGCTAACATTGTGAACGGTTGTCCCATTGTCTTGAAAGCATCCTTGTTGTCAATCTCCCAGATAAAGGGGTGTACAACTGAGGCAACTTCATTGCCCTCGCCATCAACGGCATTGACTAACTCAACTTCACCAAGCAGTACACGGACACGCTTGATCTGCTTGATCAATGCTTTCATGTCATCTGGTAACGCTTGGAAATCTTGGATGTATCCTGCGGGTTTACCACAGTTTAACCCGCCTGTGTTATCCTTCAGATCTCCATTGAGATCTTCAGCCATCAAAGTCTTGACGTAGTTCTTTGCGTCAGCATCGTAACGCTTGTACATAAAACGCTGTACGAACACACGGATACGTGCTGTCTCACCGTAGATGAAGCTACCATCTGGCATCTGAAGACGGTACATACCTGCAGGTACTACCTCCATGTTCTTCTGCTTTCCTTTGACTTCAACCTGTCCCATGACTGGTTGATTCCAGATACGTAGACGGGGCAGAGTCGATGACTTTGCTTTCGTATCTTTTGCCATGTCAACTGACATGCCCATGGCCTTAGCCATCTCTGCGAAGTTATCGCTGTTTAGTGTTGCTATTTCTGTAGTCATATTAGACCTCCTGTTGGTCCAGCCAGTTTACACCAATTTTTGCTTCAAGTAAAAGGGGTACATTAAAATTAATTTTAAATTTATTGTCAATGATTTCTTTCAGTTCACCATTAACTGACCCAATTACACCCATTACCTGTGCCTCTTCATCAGGATGTATGTCAATCACGATTGAGTCATGTACACTATTAACTATGCACGATTGCAAGCCCGACATCCGATCATGAATTTGCAAGAGCACAGCAGGAACTATGTCAGCAGTTGCGAAAGATTGCACCGGATAGTTTTTGATTGCAGTGAAGTTAGTTACTGAGCCATCCCTTCGTCTGCGTACATCTGGGAATGCAAACTTTCTGCCACTGGGTGTGGAGATTGTTTTGTGTGTCAGCACTTCTTTTGCTAGCTCTCTGTGCCATCTTGCGATTCCTTTGTACTTCTCTGTGAAGTGTTCGTAGTATCGTGCTTCGGCTGGTGTTCTTCCGTATCCAGTTGCTCCGTATAGCGGAGCGAATGTATGTGCCTTCGCCTCCTGCCTTGTAGTTGCCTGACCCGCTTCCGAAATGACTTGAGCCGTGTACGAATGGACATCAAAACCCTCCTTAACTTCTTTCATTGCAACTTCATCTTGAGATAAGAACGCCGCCACCCTGAACTCTAGCTGTGCAAAGTCAGCCTCCATGATCTTACCTCCTGCAAATCGGGAGATGAACACCCGTTTTACAGGAAATGTACCGCCACGTGGCATGTTCTGCATGTTCGGATCACGGCCACTGAACCTGCCAGTAGATGTCATGTGCTGTGTCAGCCTGACATGTAGCTTGCCATCATCCTTGAGAAAATTATAGATGCCGTCAACGAAACTAGAAAGATAGCTGTCCAGTGCAGATACCCTGCGAATTTTAAATAGAAAGTTCGCCGCTTGTTCCATGCCCTTTGAATGTGCAACACGCTCAAGAAACTCCAAGTTCCCTTTCGATGTGCTAAATCCATTAGCACTATGCCACTTTGCATTTGGTGGCGTGAACTTCAGACCCGCTAATCTATCGAGGTCTTTCAGTACATATCCTCTCCCGACACACTGCGAACAGCGTGTTGGTTTTTTGAAGTCAGAACCGTCCTTCTTCTTCTTGAAGTACGTTCCGTTACCATTACAGTCTGAACACTTCGATGCTTTGGTACGCCGGACTGGAGTAGTTGATTCATTAATGAGTCGTTTAAAGTCACTATTACTCATGTATGGATCACCTGCCATAGCCCATTGGGTTTTATCCTTCGGCTTACGGGAATAAATCACCCAGCCCAACTGCTCTGGTGAGTTAAGATTGATCGGAGTATCGCCCATCAATTCCTTGATGTCAATGCCTAACTCCTGTTCAAGCTTCTGCTTCTCCAATTCAAACTCAGAACGAACTTGCTCAAGTGCTTTCGTATCTACGGTAAATCCATTGCGATATATTTTAGACAGCAATGCACAAGTATCCATTGTCAATTCAATCACAGGATATAGAGTACGATTGATGTCGTCACGCAGATCCAATGCTTGCTCATAATACAGGGCCATGGTCGTTTGTAAGTCAGCGTACAAGTATTCCTTAAGCTCTTCGTATGGAATTTGATTAACCTGATACCCCTGCTTCAAGTAATCTTTCAGGGTGTCTTGCTTTTTAAACTGCAAATCTCTGCGCTCAGCAACAGCTTCAAGTGACAGCGGTTCCTTGACTCCTTTCTGAAGCACATACTCAGCAAGCATCGTGTCCCAGATAGCACCGTCATATTTAAATCCTGTCTCCCATATCCAAAGCAAATCATGCTGTGCATTGTGAGCAATTAACAAAGTTGTCCTGTCGAGTATTGCTTGTATCTCATCACAGTCATGCTTCCTGTATTCGTATTTACAATCGTAGTCAACGTGGTCAAACGTGTAGTGCTTAGGCTCTTCACCTTCTACTTGTATCCCAACCATCACCAAACTATTTGTGGGTGTAAATGGGTCTAAGTGTAGTTTACCGTCACGTTTAGTTACTGTGTTCTCTACATCAAGAACTACTTTCATGAATCGATACCTTCCATAAATCTTCAATCGATAAATTATAACAACTTGATTTCACGACATACCCATTGTCCGGATCAACATCACCCTTGTTCATGTAGCGAGCAACTTCGTAATACTGCAAGCGGGGTATCATACCTAAGAACCACGCAACGCTGTAATCATTCTTGACTCGCACAAATGCAAGATTGTCACATGATTGATGTGTACTTAATTTAGCGACACTGCAATCGTAATGAGGTAGTGGTGTGACGGAAGTTCTCTTCGTCTTCACATCGACTGTCTGACCATTGATCAATACAAGATCATAGTCGTATGTGTTTTGCTGTGTAGCACCTAGCAATTCAGCAGTCACAATCTCGCCAACAAAACCAGCAACATTGCCTTGCCCTTTCGTAATACTGTTGTTGAGTTTCCCCATCTCAACAGCCTGCTTCCTTGCTTTCAGCAATGCCTCATCCGATACTGGTATCTCAATCATACTTCATACCGCCCGATGTGATAGTTTAAATTACAGGTAATGTATCCATGCCATCCACTTAATTTATTCTTCACGATGTTGATATGTCGTTGGTAGTCTTCTTCTTCCTGCCCATCGACTGGCGGGTTTTTACTTATTAATAACATGAGATCAGCCTCCGATGCTTTACCAGTTTTACTGCCTTCCATCATGGATTGATTCAAATGAATCCTCCCTTCTGCCTCAGCCGATAGCTGTGACATGTAGAAGATAGCACAGTTGTATTCCTTTGCGATCATACGTGCGTGTATAGCACAGGACTTTAGTGCTTCGTGTTGGGAGGTATAACTGGATGACTCAGCAAACTTGTCACCCATGTCTAGCACAACAATGTCAGGATTAAATGTTTTACATATTGATTCAACCCAGTACATGTCCTTGCCGGTTGCATCTTTGATGCGTATCTTTTCCTTGAGTCGATTCCATCGGTGATGTGCTTGCCTTGGGTTCACTTTAATTTCTTTGAGTGTCATGCCGCTTGCCGCTGTCAGGTAACGTGCACCGACACGGTGTGTACCCTCTTCATTACATAGGACAATACAGTTCGCTCCCTGCTCCGCAAACCCGTGTGGTCCTGCAATTAAAGATGCATGGAAGGAAGTCTTTCCTGTATTCGGTCTGGCTCCTCCGATGATTAGGTGTCCTGCATTGACACCCTCGATTCTTTCAGCGAGTGTCGGTATATTAAAATGCCAACGAGCTTCCAGATCATTTTGATTTAACAATGTCTCAATCTCCAGATCATCCCATTCGACACTGACATCTGGGATGAAGTCATCCCTGTAATTATCGAGCATGTTTCGTAGGGGTTCCAGTGAAGACTTATCACCATTGACGTATTCAAATCCGATGTTAGCTATCTCCTCCCCGAGATACTGTCGGAACAAAGAGGATAGAATATCCTGTGCTACGTCATGACCAATCGCTTGTTCTTTACGTAACTTATCGAACGTCATCCGGAACTGATGCTTCTGTGCTGTTGTCATGGATGGATCAGCAGAAAAGAATAAGCCTTCGACTTCATCGACAGTCAGGTCACGCTGATACTTCTGCATGGCCTCATCGATCATGGTCTTTATTTTTGAATATTCTTTTTGGAATATCTTAGCGGGGCATCTACTGCCACGGTAGTTATCATAGAACTCTTTATTCAGTAGGCTTTTTAGGATCGACAGTTCCATTCTTATCTCCGAAGATACGATCCCACCCCTCATGGTATTTCTTGGTAGGAACTTTAGTTACAATTTCTCTTGGCTTATCACGATTGTTGATCCAATCCTGATTGCGCTCGTTCATAGCATCTCGCCAATGCTTAGCCATTGAGTCCCTCCTTGTCATCCCACCATTCAACTGAGTCAAAGTCGAATGGTTCATGTCCTGCTACGTACTCATCTAAAATCATGTCAACGGATTCAATGCGTCTGCTAATCTCAAATGCATCCTGCTCAAGGTCACCATGCACGTAGATACTTCTTGACACGCCATCCTTCACAGATAGGTAGTCATCTATTCTGCGCTCACGAAAATCATGTAGCTCAGCCACGAGTATGCTATCTAACAATTCACTCAGTGTATCTCGCAAACTGTCTTCATCAACTTCAATCTCATTCAACAAATGAATTAGTTTCATTACACTCTCCTTTAATACCAGCCCATTGCACGGCCAAAGCCGAACACGTTAATGCACACGAAGTACGATGTCAA
>Ga0070749_10003448_pt1 | contig 10584 bp, 13 predicted proteins | sample VirMetDEL_Nov_18_FD_75180 | JGI IMG/M metagenome (GOLD analysis project Ga0070749, IMG submission 75180) | Aqueous microbial communities from the Delaware River and Bay under freshwater to marine salinity gradient to study organic matter... | ecosystem: Environmental > Aquatic > Marine >...
CAGTAATAGAAAATGCTCTAGCACCAGAAGTGTTACCTGCGTTATCAGTAGCAGTTATTGAAAAATTGTATGTAGTATTAGATGCAACAGCAGGAGCAGTTCCTGTAATTGCACCAGTTGATGCGTTTAAAGTTACACCAGAAGGTAATGCTCCACTTGTGACTGCATATGTAACAGTTCCATCGTCTGATACTGATACAGCTGTGGATACAGATGCACCTTCATTGTATGTTCCTAAACTTCCTGATGCAGTTACCCATGTTGGACTTGAACCAGTTGTTAAAGCATCTAATAATTCATCTTCACCAGACTCTTGAATAACTTTAATATCAATAGGTGATTGTGATGTAGTGTAATCAGAAGCAGTATCAAAAGTTAGTTGTTGAGAGTTTACAAAAGTAGTAGTCATTTGTGTATAACTGCCACCATTTAATCTAATCCAAACTTTTGCATCAACAGTAAAGTAATTACCATTTACAGTAATTGTAGTTCCAGCTTCACCATCATAATCTGTTGGCGATATAGAAGTAATTTCAGGCGATGGAGTGTATACATTTCTCCAACTTGTTCCATCATAAGATTCAACTACATTTGTATCTGTGTTAAATCTAATCATACCAGTTGCAGGACTACCCGGTCTTTGTGCTGTTGTTCCAGCAGGTAAATCAAAGTAACCAGTTGATGTATTTGCTTGATCTGATACAGCCGCTGCAGTTACTGATACTGTAGCCCAAGTAAATGATCCATCACCATCACTTCTTAAAAATTGAGACGTAGTTCCATCTCCAGACACATTTAATTCATTAGCTCCAACTACATTAGCAGCGATTTGTGCATTAATAGATGTTGTTCCACTTCCACTTAGATCACCTGATAATGTAATTGTTTGATTACCTGTAACATAACCTGCATCATTAGTAAGAGTTGATATATTGTCACCTGGTTGAACAGCGCTGTCTGCTAATGATCCTTGCGCTGCAGTGGCATAGTCTGTTGATGCTGTAGTTGCGGCTGTACCTAAACCTAGACTTGTTCTAGCTGTTGAACCTGATTCTACTACCCATCCTGTTGCACTCCCAACAATAAAATTACCATCTGCTGAAGATAAACCAGATAATGTTGTAAGATCAGCATCATATGCTTGAACAGTAGAACCGATAGCACTTGTTAATAAAACTCCAACGCCGCCTTGTTGTAATGTAGTAGCATTAATTGTCCCGTTAACATCACATGTAACGGTAGGTGAAGCAGTACCAATACCAACTCTATTATTAGCAGAGTCAACGACGAGCGTGGTGGTGTCTGCTGTTAAGTCAGTCGTAGTTAAACTAGTTAGCCCCGTAATTGTTGTAGAGTCTAACGTTGATAAACCTGTTATAGTTCCGTCACCATTTATGCTAACTGCCATATATTATTCCTCAGTAATTAAATCCCAAGTTTGATTTGCTTCATTCCAATTATATTGATTGCCATCTTCAGGATAAGCAACTGGTGATACCCACCAACAGGTATTTTCATCTAATGTCCATGATGGATATGGTTTTGGTGGTATAAAAGCATCTAGTGCAGGATCATATAAAAATCCTATACCTGCGTAATTTTTTCTTAGAGGGGTACCACCATCAGGTTCACCATCTTCTCCATAATGAACACCACCCCTTGTATTATAAGATGTTTGTATCCATTGACCTGGTGAATCATCAATAAATGTATCAAAAAATTCTGGTTCTGCCACTATGACATCAACCACTAAACCATCTCTAACTTTTGCAAAATGTGCCATATTTATTCCTTATGAGTTATAAGTTCCTGATGAACTAAATGTATGTAATGTGTAACCGCCTGATGAAGTTACAGTTCCACCTGAACCGATTTGTGAACCTGCATATCTAATGATTACAATACCTGAACCGCCATTAGCACCTGCAGGAGATTGTGTGTTAAATCCTGCACCACCACCTCCGCCAGTATTAGCAGTTCCATGTTGCCAACCACCGCCTGCACTTGAGTATTGTCCACGACCACCGCCGCCTGCACCACCTAGACCTCCACTACCGCCACCATTGTTAGCACCACCGCCACCACCTGCTAGCGTTCTTGTAGAACCTGTCCATGTGTCTGATGTTCCATCACCACCATTGCCTGCTGTATCGTAAGAAGCGTGTCCGCCAGTTGCACTAGCACCTCCGCCACCTCCTCCTGCACGAGGTCCAAATCCACCATTAATATATCCGTTACCGCCTGCGTTTCCTTGTCCTGATGTTCCTGCACCACCTACTGGTGTTCCTCCACCATCACCGCCTGCGCCACCACCAGAACCACCTGATAAACCTGATGCACCTGAACCGCCACCACCTCCACCTCCGTTAGAAGTAATAGATGAAAATACAGAATTTGCTCCACCTGAACCATAGTTTTCACGAGATGGTGCACCTGCACCGCCACCACCAACTGTGACAGTAAATGATGATGATTTATTAATGTTTAATGTAGATGATCTGTATCCACCTGCTCCACCACCGCCTGATGATGAGTTTGTGTTTGCACCGCCACCGCCTGCTCCACCTGCAACTACAATGTATTCAACTTGATATTGTGTTCCAGTAATATAAATACTAAAACTTCTTTCACCTGCACTATTTCCTGCATTATCTGTTGCAGTAATACCAAAGGTAGGGTTCTCATCTAAAGTGCTATTAGGAGTGCCTGTAATTGCTCCTGTAGATGTATTTAAACCTAAACCTGATGGCAATGAACCCGATGTTAATGAATATGTTACTGTTCCATCTGAATCTGTTGCTGATACTGATTGATTGTATGCAACACCTGAATTACCTGCTGTTAATGCACCTGCTGAAGTTACCCAAGTTGGTCCTTGTCCTAATGTGATAGCATTTAATAATTCATCTTCACCAACACTATTAATTACTTTTACACTTAATGGTGAATCTGTTGTTGGGTGGTCAGACAATGTGTCAAATGTCATTTGGTTAGAGTTGACAAATGTTGGAGTTACTGATTGATAACTACCGCCTGTTGTTTTGTAATATATTTCTGTAGAATTTGTAAAAAAGTTACCATTAACAGTTATGGTTGTGCCTGACTCACCATTAAAGTCTGTTGGACTAACAGATGTAATTTCAGGTAATGGGTCATATGAATTTCTCCACGTTAAACCATTCCATGACTCTATAACATTGGTATCAGTATTAAATCTAATCATGCCAGTTGCAGGAGTTCCTGGTCTTTGAGCAGTAGTTCCTGAAGGTAAATCAAAATAACCAGTTGAAGATGTTTGAGTGTCATATGCAGCTTTTGCATCTAATGCAGTTTGAAGTCCATCTACATTACCAATTATGTGATTGTGCGAATCATCTGCTACTGTAACTGTGATAGCAGTAGTCCCTGAACCTGAAACATCACCTGATAATGTAATTGTTTGATTACCTGTTAATACATTAGAACCACCTTGTTGAAGAGTACCTGTGAAATTAGCTGTTGCATCATCATACTTTGCAGTATCTGCATCATGTGCTTGAACTGAAACACCAATATCACCTGTTGCAAGAATATCACCACCTGCTGTAGATAGGTTATAAGTCGTGCTACCTGCAACGGCAGGAACTACTATATCTACTTCACCGCTTGTATCACCTTTTATTGTAATCTTTGCCATTATTTATCTTATCCTGTATAAGTGCCTGATGCAGTAAATTTAATAACTGTATAACTTCCGTCTGTTGTGACTGTTGGTGAACCTGTTGTAGTGCCACTATAATTTGCAGTTGGCACTCTTAATATTATAACGCCTGAACCGCCATTACTTCCACTTCCAACATCGCCACCAGCAGTTCTACCACCTCCACCGCCACCGCCACCAGTATTAGCAGTTGCGTGACTAGGCGTTGCATTAGAATTTGTACCATTAGCGCCGCCACCAGCACCGCCTATTCCTGCTGTTTTAGTGTTTTGTGCTCCGCCTCCGCCTCCACCTGCATATGTTACAGATGAACCGCTAATTGTGGTTGCTTGTCCAGCACCTCCACCACCTGCATTTGTAGTTGTAGTAACGTTTTCTCCTGCCGTACTTTTACCGCCACCACCTGCACCTGATGAATTATTTGCCCAACCAATAGTATTTACACCACCTTGATTACCTTGTCCTGATGTACCAGAAGCATTGCCAGAATTGGGCCATAATGCGGAACCGCCTCCTGAACCGCCTGAGTTTCCTCTGTAAGAATTTGTTGCATCATCTCCAGCACCGCCGCCTCCACCACCAATCGCAGTTAATCCTAGTGCAGAAGAGTTATTACCATTATTACCCCAAACAGTTTGATTCGTTCCTGTACCACCTGCACCTACAGTTATTGTATATGATGTTGATGGGGTAATATATGATGTTCCTGTAATCATACCACCAGCACCACCTCCGCCACCACGATTACCTGCTCCGCCACCGCCACCTGCAACAATAACATATTCAGCAGAGTATGGTTTGCCATCTTGAAAGTTTACCCATTCTGAAGATGATGAATCATACCATTCAGGTTCACCTGTATCTGTATTAAATCTAACCATACCAGAGCCTGGGCTTCCAGGTCTTTGTGCTGTAGTTCCTGCTGGTAAATCAAAATAACCTGTAGATGTATTTGCTTGATCTGATACTGCAGTAGGTGTTACAGATATTCCTGTTAATGCAGAACCATCTATTGCAGGTAATGCACCACTTAAATTAGAAGATGATAATGTAGAATTTGCATTTAATACATTTACCCCTCCATTTTGTAGTGTGCCAGTAAAATTTGCAGTAGTGTCATCATACTTTGCAGTATCTGCATCATAGGCTTGAACAGTAGAACCTATATCTGTATCAACTACAACATTACTACCCCCGTTCTGTAGAGTACCTGTGAAATTAGCTGTTGCATCATCATACTTCGCAGTATCAGCATCATAGGCTTGAACATCTGTTCCTATTGCTAAACCTAACGCAGTTCTTGCACCACTTGCAGTAGTTTGTCCTGTTCCACCTGATGCAATATCAATAGGTGAACCAAATGTTAAACCTGATGCTACATCTAAACCACTTGCTGTAATAGTTGCAATGGTAGAACCATCTGCTTGAAATTCTATTTCACCACTAGAATCTCCAGTAACTTCTATACCACCAGCTCCGGTCGTGATTGCATTTATTTTACTTGTCATTAATTAGACTCCTACGTCTGGTAATGATGCTGCTTTTAATTGTTCTACTGTTGTTAAGCTATCTAGATTATTTGGAGCATCTCTTAATTGCTGTTTTTTAGCAACAATAGCAGAAGTGTCATCACCTTGCTCTAATGCTTTCATATATTCTGCATCTAATGCTTCAAGTTTATCTTTACGATCTCTGCGTAATGTTTCTTTTTTTATATCTCGTGCTTTATTTACATTAATATTAATCATTATTTTGCTCCTGTCCTGCAAACCAAGCATCTGCTCCAATTGCTGTTCCATGTGCTTCACCTAATGCGTTAGTATCTAACTCCCAAGCATCTCTAAATTCTCTATCTTGAGGTAATACTGAATCTTCTACAATCCAGTATTGTTTACCTGCTGGTACATCTTTTTTTGCCACTTCTTCAATAGCTAATTCACCACTAGGAATAACAAATGCTACCCCTCCATCATTTTCATATAACACTATTTTTGCCATAATTTTCCTTAATAAATTGCAATATTGTGAGAACCAACATTAATTTGAACATTACCACCATTTCTCATAATAACAGAGAATTTTGTAGTCGTCGTTGCACTACAACCAGCAGTCCAATCTGCTCCTTGTTCTGGTGTTGAAACAACTGTATAAGTAGATGGTGCTGTTGTGCTTAAATTAACATCAAAAGTTCCTGCACCAGTATTAGATACAGATGAAACACCCTGACTTGCTGAAATATTAGCAGAACCATCATATCTTACAAAATGTCTTACACCATAATAATTAGCAGTTAATGATGTAGTTGTAATACCTGTATCTTGGTCTGCCCAAGTAAATGTACCATCACCATCTGAAGTCAACACTTGTCCTGATGTTCCATCACCACTGACATTTAATTCATCGGCACCAACTGAGTTATCTGCTATTGTTGCAGCGTTGACCTCGTTTAAAGTTGCTAATGTACCTAAACCTAAACTTGTTCTTGCCGTAGCACCTGACTCAGCTACCCAAGCTGAACCATTACCCACAATAAAGTTACCATCTGTAACAGCAAGAGCCGCGACTTGATCTAAGTTAGCATCCCAAGCTTGAACATCAGTTCCAATAGCGAGTCCTAAGTTAGTTCTAGCATTAGGTGCAGTAGAAGCTCCTGTACCACCATCAGCAATAGCTAAGTCTGTAATCCCAGTAACTGACCCGCCTGTTATAGCTACACCTGATGCAGCTTGTGTTGAGATTGTACCTAGTCCTAAATTAGTTCTAGCTGTACCTGCGTCAGAAGCTCCTGTACCTCCGTCAGCTACGGCTAAGTCTGTAGCAAGGGTTAAGGAAGAAAGATGAGTAATAGTATTAACAGTATTAGTACCATCAATATATAAATACATGGTTTTACCAGCTGGAACTGCAATACCTGTACCTCCAGAAGCTGTAACAGTAACTGCATCAGCTAAACCATTATTAACAATATAGACTTTTTCAATAGCAGGGACAGTTAATACGCGAGCACCACTTGAAGTACCTGTTAAATTCAGTCTTAAATTTCTCGCTGCTTGAGTTGTATTAGTATCAGTAAGAGTTAAAGTAACGTCGGAACCAGAAAAGCTAACATCTGCAGACCCTGTAATGGCCTCTTCAATCGCTGTTCCTAAGTTAGTGTTTGTAGTTGTACCCCAAGTACCAGATTGTTCACCTGTACCTATAAGTTCTATTTTTAAATCTGAATACGTACTTGCCATAATAAATCCTTGAATTTATGTTATTTTAACTCGATTGACCTTGCATTGGAATACTTGTTACATGTATAGCTGTGTGACGTTTTTCTTGCCAATCTTCACCACAATCATTACAAGTTCCTGATTCATATTCTTCTGCATCAACGGTCATACCACAATGAGAACATTCTAGTTCTACTTCATAAGTACATTCTATTTGACCATCTTCTTTTTTCTTTGCATCTATTTTTATCATGCTGCTATCTCCATCCAGTTAGGCGATTGAGTATCAACTACATTCGACCAACTATTAGTTTGTGAATCATTTATATCTGCCCAGCCTGGAGTTTGGTTATCATCTATATCACTCCAAACTAATACTACGTTAGTAAGAGCAGTAGCACTTACCCCAGTAACAAAGACATCTGCATCTGCATTTACTTCTACAGTACCAACTTGTCCAGTACCAAATACTCCTGTTACTACTACATTTGCCTTAGCTTCTACAGTAGCAGTACCAAGTTGAGTAGTACCTACTACTCCAGTAACATTTACATTTGCATCGCTAGTAGTCTCAACATTACCTAGTTGAGTTGTACCAAATACTCCAGTAATAACTACGTTTGCATCGGCTTCTACAGTTTCTTCACCAAGTTGAGTAGTACCTACTACTCCGGTAATATCTATAACTGCGGCACCACTTATTTCAACAGTGCCTGTTTCACCTGTAGCTTCGTTACCTGTTACATTTACATCAGCTCCAGCTTCTACTGTTGCTGTACCTAGTTGAGTTGTGCCTTCAACCCCAGTAACACTTACATTAGCATCTGCTTCTATTGTTGCAGTGCCTAGTTGTCCTGTAGCTTCAACTCCAGTAACACTTACATTAGCATCAGCAGTAATATCAACACTGCCTGTTTCGCCTGTTGCTTCTACACCTGTAACGTCTGTACTTGCTCCAGCTTCTACTGTCGCTGTACCTAACTGTGTAGTACCTTCTAATCCTGTTACATCTACATTCGCGTCTGCGGTTACTACTGCGTTTCCAACTTGTCCTGTAGCTTCAACTCCAGTTACGTCTATTATTGCAGCTGCTTGTATTTCTACATCGCCTACTTGTCCTGTTGCAAATATGCCCGTTACATTTACTACGGCTTTAGCAACTACTTCTTCTGTACCTAACTGTGTAGTACCTACTACGCCAGTAACAGATACTTCTATTGCACCGCCCCCTAGTGACGAGAACGGGGTACTAGAATAAGGACTTTCGGAAAATAACATTTACAATACCAACCATCGTTGTCCTGACGCAACTGTAACTGTGACTCCTGGGTCAACAGTAACTGGTCCTACTGACAATATATTATGTCCAGCAGGCGAGGTATAATCTGATGTTATTGTTGCATTATGTGCAATTATTCCATTTGTTGCTTCTATATGAGGTACAGATACAACTATTTCTGTATTAACTTGTCCAGAGCCTTGATAGACTGATCTACCAGCAGGATAAACACAGAATACATCTTTATCCCCTGCACTAAAATTAACTGCGCTTCCTGAATTAGAAGAAGCTAATATAGTATCTCGAGATAAAGTTGTTCCTGAGGCTGTATAAGTACCTATACCAACTTCCCACTCATCTCCTCCTGTTAAAGCAATAGTGTAATATGTAGCATTACCATCGCCTATAGCAGCAAAAGACTGATAATCAACAACGGCTCCAGCTAGCGTAATGGTTCCAGTACCAGTCGTAGTGGTTGTTTCTTTTACTCTATCTTTTACAACAAGAGCCATTTTAGCCTCCTAAGTTAGGCTATACGTATAATAGCGTTAGATGAATCAGCTGTTGGGAACACAATTGTGAAGTCCCCATTAGTTGATGTCTTATCTCCACCGAATGCTAATACTGCTACAGCTTTATCTGATTGAGTATCATTATAAATCAACGCGCCGTTTGCAGTGATTGTTGCAGATGACCATGTTGTGTCTGCAAAGTCTAACCATGCTGTAGTTGAAGTTGAGGTTGGTGTTTGTGACACAGTTAGCGTATTACCGCCTGCTGAATAACCTGTACCTGAAACTTCGTTTGATGTTGTGTATGCTGTGGTTGTATCATCTAGTGTTGCTGATGATGTATACAACGCAATTTTAAATGTATCCGCCGTTGTAGCACCACGAGTTACTGTTGTACCAAAAGCATGGATACCATTCAGCAAGTCTACTTTAAAGCTCGTTGCCATAGCTTGTGATATCGCCATATTAATTCTCCAAAATTTTAATTAAATCTGAATGTCCTGCTTCTCGCAATCGATTCGCCAATGTAGTGCGGTCGGATTGTACCGCTTGTTTTAAGTAGAACACTAGGGTTTCTCTAATGCTTTCCTTAAATGCTTCTGCTTGATCTCGTATTAATGGGTTAGCATCTTTACTCACATACATAATTTTAGCTAACGCACGATCTGCAATTTCATCAGGTGTAAAGCCACGACCTTCCGTCGTTAGTACAGCTACATCACCTTCTAATATATTTCCTTGATTATCAATCATTGTACTGGGTACCTTACTTGCCCACTTCGGTAGGCATCTCGTCTATCTTTACCATCACCTAGTTGTTTCAACATAGATAATGCCTCTGTATACCTTTGAGTATAATTTTGTACTTCATCTGGTTCAGCTTTTAAAAACGTAGCCGCTTCCAACAAACTTCCATAGAATAAAGCAGTGTCAAAGTTATCACCCAGCCAAGTGTTGCCAGCAGTAACAATAGAGGTAGGATAATAAAAATAATGAAGCTCAACAGTATAGTTCTGATCGGGTGTAGGACCCAATATAAAAGTGTTATCATCAAATATTGCATAGTATTCTGGCTTTCCATAAAAAGCGGAGTCTGTATCAGGGAATGATTCTCTAATAAAGTTAACATCTTTATTTAACAAATAAGTATATTCATTGTTAGCATCAATAATAGCTAAACTATATGTAGATAACCAATCACTAGGAGTTGTTAAATACTTATTACCTGATGTAGTGTTTCCTGTTTGATTACGACGTAAATCAGGTAACTGAACAGTATTATATATACGTTGTTCAGCTTGTTCGATAAATGTATTAACATCTGTCGTAGTAAACGAGTTCTCACTATATGCATTAATTGCTGCTACTAATTCTGCGTAAGTCATTCTTTATCCTTATGCCATTGGGCCGCGTGCTTTTGTACCTTTTGTTGCTGCGCCATTACCACGTGTCACTACACCTTCAGTCTTAACATCCTTTTCAGGATAGCCAGCTGTATTAGGCACTGCAACCATTTCTGGCTGTTTATATGTAGTATTGCAACCTTTTCTATCTTTGTTCATATTATACTCCTAAGTTATTGTTACAGTAACCGTGCCAACCTGTCCGGTACCTTCTAAATCATCTTCAATATCAGGTAATGCTAACCCATTATTTAAACCAACAGGGTTCCATCCATATTGATAATCTCTTTGTTCTTCCAAGTTTTTATCTGGTCTTGGATCTTGTACTGCCTGAGGGTCATCCACTGGATACATACCCTGCATATTTTGCGGATGGTCTGGTTCCCAACATTCTTTGCAGACTTTAATTTCTGTATTTGTAGTTTTTATAGTAAGCTTTTTTAGCTCTTTCAGTTTATACTGAAAACCACATCTA
>Ga0070749_10003449_pt1 | contig 10584 bp, 19 predicted proteins | sample VirMetDEL_Nov_18_FD_75180 | JGI IMG/M metagenome (GOLD analysis project Ga0070749, IMG submission 75180) | Aqueous microbial communities from the Delaware River and Bay under freshwater to marine salinity gradient to study organic matter... | ecosystem: Environmental > Aquatic > Marine >...
CGCCCGTTTGCGGGAGTTGGTTTCTTCAGCGGCGGTTTGCGGACGCGGGATCAAGGCTTGGCGTTCGGCTTCGGCTTGGCGAGCGGCTTCTAGGGTGTCACGGTCCTTCGCCATCGCCTCATCGCGGCGGGCATCGGCGGACCCAGGTGTGTCGAGCTTGGCTTGCGGTGAGACTTGCTGCGAGGCGGCGTTATAGGCCGCGTGCGTGGCCCCGACAATCGGGAAAATCCACTCTGCCGGATGAATGCCACCGCCCATACGCGCCTCCCTGTGAAGCGACTTATCGCTTCGGATACACTGATTGCGAGACGTTTGTCAAGCGAAGAGGCTGTAGTCCACGTCCTGCGCCACGCGGCGGACCATCGGGGTCGTCTTGCCCCGGAGATCACGGCGAGCTACCCGATGGGCAAACGTCAGGGCCAAGGCGTCGCCATCGTCGGGCGAATAGAGCCCGCGCTGTTTGAGCGATTCCTTGCTTTCGAGCATGACGGCATCCTTCGCCTTGCCGAAGTAGTCATATTCTGGCGTGGTCAAATCGGCAAAGAGCCGGGAGTCTTTATCAATGCAGCCGCCGCCCAGCCAGTCGCGCAAGTTCGCCCACATTTCGGTGCGCTTATTCGCCCATTCCGGCGAGGTGGCCGAGCCGCCAAACCAGACTTCGTTCACGCGCAAGCCGAGTTCTTTCACGCGATCAATGACGCCGGTCCCGTTGCCCGCATCGACGTTAATGGCATCGGGGCGGTAGTGATTCGCCACTTCGATCAGTTTGTTGGCAATGTACATATTGTCGCGTTCGGTGAAGCGAATCGGGGGGATGCTCCGCGCATCGCGCCCCTGCCGAAACCGGATCACGGTTTGATCGTCCCCGTATCGCGCCACATCCACGCCCACAATCAACGGGGCGTCCCGATCTTCGACCATCTCCCGCCGTTGCGCCTCATAGACGACATGATTGCTGATGAATTGCCGGTTGCCTTGTTTGGGGAACTGCCCGAGTACCTCAATCCGCACGGGGTCCGAATCAATCCCGTGCTGGTCGATCAGGGCTTGAAACACGGCGGGGTCGCTCCCTTCGACCGTCCGCGCATCCAAATGGCGCAACTTCCAATCGGTGTTCGGCGTATGAAAGCAATCGAAGAAGCCGCCGCTGTTCCGGCGCGGGTTGCTGAACACAAACCAATATCGATTGAGATGCTTCCGTGCAAAGAAGCCGCTCGTGACCGTAAAGATCGGGGTGGGAATACCGGACGCTTCATCGAACAGGACGCACACCCCTTGCGGGTTATGCACCCCGGCGAACGCATCCGGGTTCTCTTCCGACCACAACTGCCCCTGGCAGTAGTAATAGCCGCAATCAATCCCCAACTGCGTCTTGACCAACTCGGCAAACCAGGGGGCGGGCCGCACCGCCAGGACCGTCGATTCAAACCAATGGCTATTAATCAGGAGATTCGTCCACTTCCCGATCTCCGCAAACGTGCGCGACTTCAACTGCGCTTCGGTATTGGCGGTAATAATCGTGGTCGAACCAATGCGGGTCGTCACCATCCAATCGCTGATCCAGGAGACGAGCGCCGACTTGCCCACTCCACGCCCCGTCCCCGTCGCCCGCTTGTACATCCGTGGCTCTAATCCCGTGGCGAGCCGATGCTGTTGCTCACAAATATGGTCCGAGAGCGCATCCAAGTCCTCTTTCTGCCACGCCCGAGGCCCAGGCTCATCCTGAAGCGGCGTCCCCGCCTTTCCCCACGGATAGGCCAGCATGACGAAGTTGTAGAGATTGTCCTTGATGTCGGGCGCGTGCAGCGTCCGAATCAACTCCGCTTCATCAGCGGGACTGTATTTCGAGGTGGAGACGGCCATGCGGTTAGAGATCCCACGAACTACAGGTCGGATGCGGACACTCCATGTCAGCTTGTCGCAACCACTCATCGACATACTCGCCCACATTGGCGATACGCAGGCACGTCTCAATGTCTTTCAGCATCCGGTGCGGCACATACTCAGAAACCGCCGCCACGCCCGTAATGAACAATTCCGGTTGTCCCGCACCACGCCGCATGACGAGATCGACCCAGACACGTTTCGGCCACTTCTCAGGAGGCACGGCATCAATCACCGACTGCACCCGCCCACTGCACCCACAGCTTAAGCAGTACAGCACCCCGCGCCGGGGAGACCACGCAAGCGGCTGGGCATTCGACAGACACCACACACACCCCATGCGGTAATGATTCACGTCTTTCTCAGCCAACGCCCGGCTGTACTGCATCGCTTCCTGTGCCATACATCCCTCCTATCCCAGCAATCCCATTTCGCCAGCCGCGTCCCGATTGCGAATCACCTCGTCATACAAGACGGTGCGCCCCAGTTTCGTCGCAAAAAACTTCAACGCCCCGCTATACGCCAGGACGATATGCTCGAGGTCCCGATCCACATTCGCCTCATACTTGAATCCATGCCCGTGCATCACGATCCGCCAGGCATACGGCCAGACCTCGACCGGACGCACTTGGTAGTAGGTGAGGTGAATCCCGTTTGAGGTCATTGCCGTCAGCGGATTCCCCACCGCCTCCCCTCTCCATGAGGCCAACCCCTTCAAGGCCACCGACCAGGCGCTACAGATACAGCCGAGATCCCCGTCCGTCTGCATCACCGTCTCAAACCCGTCCGTCGTGCCGAATTGCAGCCGGTACGCTTCACCCGCCCGCGTCAACTCCAATCGCTCCACAAACACCCACTCCCCCGGCTTCGACTTCTTTTTCGCCATACAGATCCCCTTTCACAAAAATTCTCCAAAAGATTCAGCGTGCGGCAGACCCGACGGACAGGCTGACGGGTTGTGACATGAGAGACAGGTGCAGCGGAGGTACTCCACTCTGAGCAACGGGCGAGAGAATCCGCCCCCACCCCACCCCGGCCCCCCCCCTTGTCTCAATCCCGATTCCTGCACCATCAGCCTATGTTTCTGAGTTGACATAATGAAGTTTACATACTGACTGTTATCAGACCTTGTTTCTTGCAACCCGCATGAACACAGGCGATTCGCAGTTATGCTTGCGTCTGCGGGTCGGTGCTTGCATCATTCTCCTGCAAGCGTTCAGGCTGTACAGCGTTGTCTATGCTTGTGCTTGTGCCTGTCGGACTGTCGGAGAGTGTCGGGAGCGGATCGGCAGAGGGAGTGTGAGTCGTGAAAGAATTGCCGGCAGAATCGCCTGCCTGAGCCTGTGATTGCAGGGCAACAATCCCTCTGTCTGCTGTCGGCTGTACAGGATTGAGATTGACCAGGACCCGCTGTTTGGCGGCTTCCAGAGCGCCCTTCAAGTCGATATAAGTTGTGGTGACGTCCACTCGCTCGATCAAGAGGCCAAAGAGTTTGCTTTTGTGTTCCAAGAGTTTAGCAATCGCGGCGGGATTTTCCTTCTGGTAGGCAAAGGCGATAGCCTTATCCACTTCCTCGACGGCTTCCTTGCGTCCGTATTGACCTTCGAGCTGGGCGTTGACGTGGGCGAGTTCGAGGAGTTTTTGAACTTCAGGGAGGCCTTCAATGCGTTGTTTGGCCTTTTGAGCGGTGTATTGATTGAATCCGGCCTTAATGGCCGCTTCGTATCGAGGGATGCCTGATTGAATGTACTTGATGTAGTCGAGGTGTTGGGGTTTGAGTCGGCCTTTCCCACGGCCTTTTCTGGGAGGTGCGGTGGCGGTAGACATAACGTGATGCGGTTGTATCGCATTGGATACACGAAGTCAATGAGAGGGGGAGGGATCAAGAGAGGGACGGCTTCGCCTTGGCGCTGTCGCTAGTGTCCACCGTTCGGTGGCAATGGATGGGGAATTAATGGGGGAGTATTCTCGGAACGCGCTTCGTGGGGTGGGTTACTCGCGTCCCTATTGTCTTCTGATATGTGACTTTCAGAATGATGTGTCAAGGGGATCGCTGTGGATAACTGAGGGTGATACGACTGTAATGCGTTGGGATTACACGAGAAGAAAATATTTTCATCGTTACCTAGTCACAGTCTTGCAACGGCCCTTCCGCTGCTCGTTCTAGCAACGCCGCGTTCCTCGCATGACAGTCCCGGTCATGCTTCGTGATGAGATCATCGCCTAAGGTGTAGCTGAAGGCCAGGATCAGGGCGCTGATGAGGAGATAGGTCAGGGAGATGGGATCGTAGAGCGTCATTGAGCCTCCTGTTCCAGGTGCGTGAGGAGTGATTCCGCGTTGGACATGGCCCACTTAACCCGATAGTTCCATTCGTGCAGGCTTGTCTCCTCGCCGCGATTACCCCACTGCTCAAGGCAATCCTTCAGTGCCGCCACCAGCGCGGGGCCGTGGGCAATGTAAATTGCTTTCAATGCGAGATAGGACTCAGCGTTCGTTTCGCTCTGTTTTAGTAGCGCGTCCAGCTTTTCTGTTTTAATCATCAAGCCACCTTCTACTTCAGTTTGTCTCGCCACTTTACCACGCACCCCACCACTTGACCCGCCGTAAGTAGCAGGTCTGTCCTCGCCCCAACCCCCACCGATACACGCCACGGTTGCGGGTCATCGCTGACCACGCGGGTCCTTCCCCGCCGGCGGTGCCCGTTGAGGTTCAAATAAAACCCTGCTCAATAGCCGATGCGGCCGCCTCAACCTTGGCTTTTCCGACTGTGCTTTCCCGACTGTTTTCCCCGCCGTTGCCATTGCGGTCCCAGGTGTGCCACGTTCCATTACTGAATACGGTTGCCACGCTTCTCGGGCACGATCCGCGCCCGACTCGCAGATCCCACTGCCCTTCATCTAAAATCCACTGGCAGTATGGCTCAATTGTCACACCCCCTCCTTCGGCATCTGGATCGGGCCTGCCCATTCGCCGGTATAATTCTTCAATTCCGTATCCCCTTGGCAGTTTACTTCCAGCTTGTAGTGCGACCCATGAATGAGCACTAACACCTCTGCGGGTGCCTCCCTGTTAAGTCTGTACCAATAGCCACCCGCCACCGTCGGCTTGTCCGTGGTCCAGGTGAGTTTGGTAGGCTTAGATTCAAATGGGAGGGTTTCGCATATTGGACTGCGACCAGACAAATTATCGAGCGTCCCTTGAACCTGTGGTTCATCAAACCTGTCGGAGTCATAGGCAAACACTCCGACAACCTGATAGGCTTGAGCGCACACATCTTCCAGCTCCCGCACCCGTGCTTCCGCTTGAGCTAGCCGGTTCTCAAGATCACGGTACAGAATTTTCTCTTCGTGACTCATTGGCAAATCTGTTCGCGTACGGAGGATTCTATTTCGGCGCATGAGGTCTAGAGTTTTACGTTCCGCCGCCTCCGCTCGCTGGCGGAGCACTCGCCGCTCATCGTTCAGCTTAATCAAGACCACGCTTAACGGGTAGCCGTCCAGGTCAGGCGGTATCTGATCTTTGGCCGTGCAGAGTTCATTCTCAGCCGCATACGCTCGCTGGCGCAGGGCGGCATCGTGGGCCAGGAGTGCATTTTTATAGCGGTACAAAATATCTACTGGAAACCGCTCTGCTAATTCTTCCACCTGTTCCCTCGTCAGTTCCATCATCCCACCCTCCTCAACAGCGTCAACGCGGGCAAGTTTTTCGTCCACCAGACGCCCGGTATGGCTGCGGCAATCAGCCTCGTCTCAACATCCATGTACTGCCGTCGTGCAATCATACGTTCTCCTTTCTCTATATCCTTTCCGATTCACCGCCTAGAACGCACAGAATAGGCTCAGGTTGATTCCTGCATGCCAACCCACAAGCCTACCGTCGTTCGTGTGTTCCACGGCCCACCATGATTGTTCCACGGGCTATTGTGATTCATGCCGCTACCGCATGGCCGTAATGTTCGATGAAATCCGATAGCTCCTCATCGCTGAGTTTCGGTACGAGGTCGGTGAGGATAGCCGACAACCTGGCCTCCTCTTGCGCCAACCGTTTCAGTTCTCTGGTGCGTTCGCCGGGGTCCATCTCCTCCTTCCCGTTCACAATCGCCAGATAATGCCTGACCTGTTCACGCCCCGCAAACGCCTTGATACAGGCAAAGAGGTCTTTCGAGAACGGACACCCGCGCCCGCCTTCTTGCGCCAACCGCGCCAGCATCGAGGCCGGTTGCTTGTCTCGCTCAACGGCCAAGCGCCGACGATGGGTGCCAGCCGATTCCAGGGCCGCTAATACCGGATCCAGCAGGGGAAACCGTGGGGCACACAGCAACGTTGTCACCGCTTCCGACCAGTCCTGCACAACAGCATGGCCGATCCGCCGAAACCAGGCTTCACTTTGCTCCGGCGTGGCCGTGTAGGAGAACCCGCGACACAGCCGGTCGAACTGGCCCATAAATTCCGGCCTGGTCATAGCTGATCCTCCCTGCTTAAGAACTGCTCGCGCCAGTCAGGGGCTTTCAGCTTCCCAGCCGCTTTCAACGTCCGTAACCGATTCCGAAAGGCTGCACCCCAATCCTTCACCGCCTGTCCGTTCTTGCGCTTTCCGCCAGTGCTTCGCCAGTAGTCCTTAAACTCCTCAACGTACTGCCCTGGGCTCGCAATGCCCTCCTTCACGGCCCACGCTTCCAGTTCGGGCGTGATCATGAACCCCTCAAGCGTCATACTCGCCACCTTGGCTCCACCATCTGTCTCTGTCTCTGTCTCTGTCTCTGTCTCTGTCTCTGTCTCTGAAGAAGAAATACTCTGAGCGCGATTTTCATGCTGCGCTGATAGCATTCGTCTAGCAGTGCGCTTGCTAGATGCTAGCAATAGCCCTGAACGAATAAGCGGGGTTAGATCAATTTTGGCACTCGACCGGAATACCTTCTGCAAATAAGTGGCATTAAAGTGGACACGGTTTTCGGTACGACTGGCCAACAAAAGGCATCGAATGTAATTGAGCTGGCCAACATCATCGAGCGAAAGGAACGCTTCATCGTCCAATAAATCGTAATAGAGTTTGATCCATGGAGGATTGCGGTGCTTGTAATGCTGATACCGTTCAAAGTTCTTCACAGCGAGAAATTTATCCATTACCGTTAATCTCCAAAAAGAAAGGGCCTCAAGGGACGGATAAGATCCCCTGAAGCCCTCTGTGATCTAGTCTGCCCTCGCGGGGAGACCGGATACACTCTACACGGTTGCTTATCCCAACCGTTGCAAATTGTTCGCTGACTGTATCACAAATTGTAATACGCGCCAAGGTAAAAAATATCAGCCCTTCGGTATGGCTATCCCCTTAGGGAGCAAAACTTGACTGTCTGAAATCAATGTTATACGCTAATCCGCATAATCGCGTTGCAAGGAGGGCTATGAGCTTGAAAGAGACGACGACATTTGGGCACGCCATTAGTCGAGCACGCAAGGACAAGGCGTGGGCGCTTAAAGATCTTGCTGCGCTGGTGTTGCGTGAGGATGGGGAAGCGATATCGCCGCAATACTTGAACGATATCGAGCATGACCGCCGGAGTCCTACCTCAGATCGTATGGTTCAGCAGTTCGCTGAGGCGCTGGAAATTGATCCTGACTGGCTGTACTACCTCGCAGGCCGATTCCCTGAGGATGTTCGCATGAAAAAGATGTCAGAAGATGAGGTGGCCCAAGCAATGGTGGCCTTTCGCAGCGGCCCAAAACCTAAGGGTCGTCGCTCGCCGCCGCCCGCTTCTCGCGCATCCTGGCCGAGGTCTGATACAGGCAGCTCGCGCAACAGGTTCGGCGCGGGGCTCGCGGCTGCACGCGGCACTCCCGGCACAGGCTGGGAGCCTCCTCCTCACCCCACCCTTCGCGCCCGATCTCGCGGTTCAAATCGCCTTCGCGGTATCCGCAGTTGAGACAATGCGGGTCATTGTGATAGGTCGCCATTAAGCCGGTACATTTTGGACAGGTCATAGTTTCATAGCCTCTCGAATAATCGCCTCGATTTGCCAAAGACCAACACGCATACGTTCGGCTAACAGTTCCATAGAGCTTCCTTGTCTGAATAACTCGACCACGAGCTTGCGTTGTTTCCCTGTTAGACGAGTCATGCGCCCTCCACATATTCCCACACCCTGATCTCCCTATAGTGATTCGATGCCAGCGCACTCTTCTTGCGCCCCACCGTTTTCCAGTGCTTGCCCATAAAGACCGCGCCCCAGGCGTTCGGGCTTTTGGGGTGCAGGCCCATCGCCTCGGCAATCGGGCGTAGGTTGTCGGTGCTGACAAAGCCGCTGGCTCGGCTGATTTGCTTCGCCACTTCGCGGATCGTCTCTAAGAAATGCAGGTCGTTCGTCTCTACTGACAGTTGGCCGGCCACTTTCAGACATTCGCCTTGCTGTGTGTCAAAGGTCAGTTGTGTCATCGGTGTATCTCCACTTCCACCCGTGGCCCTTTGCCGTCGTCCCAGTATTTCAGGCAGGAGCCAGCCCAAATCCATTCATCATTTTCAAACAGCGCATCTGATACAGCTTTCCACAGGTTGTCGGCATCCGGCTTACTCGTGCAGGGTGAGCCAGGCACAACCGCATAGCGCCCCCGCAGCCGCGTTTTCGGGATAGGTAGATACACCCACAGCAAGAGGCTGGTGGGGGCTGATAGCGTCAGCTTCGTTGCCATCCCATGCGCGGCCCTGGCCCTATCGCAGAACTCTCGATAGCGCAGCACACAGGGGCGTTTGGCCCAACGGTCCCGCTTGGTCATGCGGGGGGCTGGTACAGGGTTGCCGTGGATGGTGTAGCGCGTGGGGCTACTCACTGCGCTTCTTCTCGACAATGAAGGCCCACCCTAGAGGATTGCCGCCGTCTATAAAATTCACCTCCACTTTGCGGAGACGGTAGCCAATACCCGTTGCAATAGGGATATCATTGTGGACGATGCAGCACTGAAACCTGTTGCCATCCATCAATCTGCAATCCCCCGTCACATTCACCCATCGCTCTGGCGGGTCGCAGAGGCGGTATTCGGAACGCGGGAGGTAATGTCTATCCCCAATCTCATGCGCCATTACCGACCAATCTTTATTCCGCGTGCTGGTGTTGTAGTCATCGTCCACCATCTCCCACTTCTCCCCGACTCCGCTAATATGCTGCACGTATTGCTTCTTGTTCATTCGTTCTCCTCCATCCCAGGTTTGGCCCTCGGCGCACAGCTACGAACACCGAGAGCCGCCCCCGATCCTCTGCCGGTTTCAACGGGTCACCGGCAACCGTTGTTACAGCAACGGCTGGGCTTGCGCCTCGCGTGACATCGCCTCATCAACCAACGCTCGCAAGGCCTCTTCCCACTCGCCCCGGTAGCGGCTGTTGGGATCTTGGCCGAGCTTGTTTTCGTAGTAATTCACGAAGAACGAGAGCGAGGCATCATCCAGTTCCGCCGCCGACTTGCCGGCGTTCTGCTTCGTCCAGGCGACTTTCGGGACGCGCCAGGTAGAGGGCGCGGCAGAAGCATCCTGGTTGCTGCCAGTCGGAGAGGCCATTGTATGTAATGGCTGAATATGACTGACTTCCTCCTGCCGCGCTGGTCCCTCTGTTCGCAATTCGTTGATCTTGGCTTGCGCCGTCTGCTTCTGCGCGATGTAGACCTGCGCTTTCGGCGGTTGCGGCGAAGCTGCGTTGCCGTCGTCATCCTCTTCCGTCACGATGCCAGTCATGCAGCCGAGGGCATAGCGGCGCGCATAAGTGAGGGCTGAGCCATAGCCCTGCGGGTCATTCTTCGCCACACGGATCTTGAGCCGTGAGCGCATCCATTGGCCGCTGACATGCGACAACTGAGTGTCCAATACGATGTACTCATCGGGCGCATCCATCGGGCTTTGTGTGATCGCAATGCCCTGCTCACGGAAGGGGCCGGACGCTTCCCAGACCGTCGGCAAGTCCGCATACTTCGACTTGAAAAACGGGTTCACATGATCTTTGGCGGCCGGCACGAGCGCCAGTTGCGCCTTGACAATCGCCGCCGCCAATTCGTTGATGCTCTCACTTTGAAACAGGTCCATGCAGTCTCCTCTTCGGCATCAGCCGATACCTAAACGGTTCAGTTCGATAACAGGCTTCACACAGTTCCACGCACATATACTCTTTGAGAATCTCGCCGCACTTCCGGCACGGTGTCTCACTCCGGCAATGCTCACACAACCCGCTCCAATGCCACGGCATCTCCACCGCACACATGCCGCATTCGCTTGAGCCTCGGACGCAGGGATAGATCGCCATTTATAAATCCTCCACTTCCCCACGGAGTGAACTGTCTGCCCGCCATTCCGCATAGGCGGACGCACGCTGGTCCTCAAGGATTTGCTCTGCCCTGGCGTTGGCGATATCCCCTGTGTACGCCTCAATCAACGCCCCCCGGAGCTTCTTGTCCGTCCAGAGGTGCGTCACCACATCCAGCCAGTCTTGATGCTTAAAGATCGTGGCCCCGTGCGTCCACGGCACTTCGTCATCGAGTCGCCGTGCAATAACTTCAATCATCCACTCGTCGGTCATCGCTTCCCTTTGCCTTGTAAGAGGCGGGCCGCTTCTTGAAATGCCGCGCCTACTTTGCGTTTCCCATATCGTTCGAGGGTCATGGTTGCCAGCCTGATAGCCTCTCTCTGCCAGCGATCCGTCCCGTTGGGCACCGCACATCCTGACG
>Ga0070749_10003450_pt1 | contig 10582 bp, 10 predicted proteins | sample VirMetDEL_Nov_18_FD_75180 | JGI IMG/M metagenome (GOLD analysis project Ga0070749, IMG submission 75180) | Aqueous microbial communities from the Delaware River and Bay under freshwater to marine salinity gradient to study organic matter... | ecosystem: Environmental > Aquatic > Marine >...
AGAAGAAGAACAAACTGAACGCTCTACTCAAAAAGAAGAAGACTTGGAACGTAGAGTTGCTGGTCTTTATCAAACAAGAGGTAGACGAAGTTTACTATCTGGAAGAAGAGGTGGACAAGGTTTTGAATTACAAGCATCATTGATGAGTAAAGATAAACTCGGAGCATAATGCCAGTAGAATCACAAATACAACCACAGGTTAATCCTAACGAAAGCCCTGTAAAGCAGTTACTTAAAAGGTACGAACACGCTAAGGCGCTTAAAGACCAATGGAATGGAACGTTTGAGGAATGCTATGAGTACGCGTTACCACAACGTGAATCGTTTTATACTGAACAACCAGGCAGAAGACGTACAGATAGAATATTTGACGAGACTGCTGTAGTAGGTGTTCAAGAATTTGCATCACGATTACAAGCAGGAATAGTACCAAACTATGCACGTTGGGCTGATTTTGTAGCTGGTACAGAAGTACCACCTGAATCTAGAAAAGAAGTCAATATGATGCTAGATGAAGTAACAGAATATGTATTTGAAATACTACAAAACTCTAACTTCTCACAAGAAATACATGAATCATTCTTAGATATTGCATTAGGTACAGGCATTATGTTAGTTGAAGAGGGTGATGCTATAGATCCAATTAGGTTTAAATCTATTCCATTACCTCATGTTTACATGACATCTGGACATGATGACAAGGTAGACCACATATTTAGAACAAGAAAGATTAGAGCCAAAGAAATATTAGTTGCTTATCCAAATGGATATATGTCCGATAAAATGATGATGGATTTAGAAAAGCAACCAGATAAAGAATACGATATTGTTGAAGTAGTCTATAGAGACTACATGAATACTAAAGAAGAAGAGTATCGTTTTTGTGCTATTTGCAAAGAACATGAATTTAAAATATTTGAAGAAACCTACAAAGGACTAGGTTCAAATCCATATTTAGTTTATAGATGGTCTAAATGTGCAGGTGAAACATATGGTCGAGGACCATTAATGTTAGCCCTACCAGCAATTAAAACAGCTAACTTAACAGTAGAATTAATACTAGAAAATGCTCAAATGAGTATTGCTGGTATGTTCCAAGTAGAAGATGATGGCGTAATTAATGCCGATAATATTCAACTAATACCAGGAACAATCATTCCAAAAGCTCCAGGATCTTCAGGATTACAGCCAATTCAAGCTCCAGGAAACTTTAATGTGAGTGATTTGGTACTCAGAGATATGAGAACCAATATCAAAAAAGCCTTATACAACGATATGTTAGGCACACCAAATGAGAAAACACCTATGTCTGCAACCGAAGTAGCAGAAAGACAAGCTGATTTATCACGTCAAATAGGTAGTGCATTTGGTAGATTACAAGCAGAATTAGTTACTCCAGTCCTACAAAGGGTTTTATACATTCTCAAAAAGCAAGGAAGAATTAGAATACCTAAAGTCAATGGGCGAGAGATTAAAATACAGTCGTCAAGTCCATTGGCGCAGGCTCAACATCAACAAGATGTAGCTACAGTAGATAGATTTTTAGGCATGATACAAGGCAGAGTTGGTCCTGAACTAACCAATTTGATAGTAAATCAAATGGAAGTTGCTAAGTTTGTGGCTAAAAAATTAGGAATTCCTGAGAACTTAGTACGTTCTGAGGAAGAAATGCAACAAGCTGCACAACAAATGCAACAAATGATGCAACAACAACAACCGATGGAGGATGAAGCTCCTCCAACATAGGAGGCAAAATGGCAGAGAACAAGCCCAACACTCTGATTGGATTAGACGGTATAACCAGACAACCACGAGATGAGGAGAACTTAAATACTTTGTGTCATCAACTATTCACATCTAGTGGGGGTTCTGAAGTATTAAGGTACTTAAAGTCAATGACAATCGAAGCAGTAGCAGGTGCAGGTATATCTGATGCTGAATTAAGACATCTTGAGGGGCAACGTTATATCGTTGGTTTAATTCAAAGACGTGTAAACAAAGGAGCAAGTCAAAAAATTGTAAAGGAGAAATCTAATGGCTGAAGAACAAGTACAACAAGAAGCGCAACAAGAAGAAGTTGCACAAGAACATCAACAAGATGTTTCACGTGAAACATCTGAGATAAGTGAAGATAGACCAGAATGGTTGCCAGAAAAATTTGCTCGTGCAGAAGATATGGCTAAATCATATGGTGAGCTAGAAAAACTTATTGGTGGGAAAAAAGACGAATATAGAGATATTATCTTATCTGAGTTAGCAGAAGAATCACGTGCTGAAGCACCTGAATCTCCAGATAAATACGAACTTCCATCATTGGTAGAGGGTATATCTGAAGAAATGGTTAACGAAAATCCACTTACTGAATGGTGGAGAAATCGTTGTCATGAAATTGGAGCTACTAATGAAGAGTTTCAAGATGGTATTAACCAGTATATCGACAAACTTATGTTGCCAAATCAACCTAATCTAGAGGGTGAAGTTGAAAAATTGGGTGAAAATGCACAAGAAAGATTAGATCATGTGACTAATTTTGCTCAAACATTCTTTACACCTGAACAATTTGAGTTAGTTTCAGCAACATTAGGTACGTCTGCTGAGGGTATTGAGGCTCTTGAACGTATACAAGAAGCTACAAAATCTACAATATCGAGGTCAAATGCTGTCGCTCAACCTGAAAAACAACTATCTTTAGCTGAAGTTAGAGAAATGATGAACGACAAAAGGTATTTTGATCCAAGATACAAAGAACCTGCATACGTAAAACGTGTCGATGATGCATTCGCAAGGCTCTACAGAGAGTAAGCTTTATGTAGAAAAGACTATTCCAGACCACTGCTTTTCACTTTCAACTAAATTGAAGAGCAGTGATAGGGAAGAGATAGCAATAATGGGTAATGATCCCTTGTCTGCTTTGCTTTCTACACAAAGATATATGCACAGAAAACCCCAAACATATACCATAATGTGCAATAACAATCCTGTTGGTATGTTTGGTGTGTTACCTACCAAACAAAATCATAAATACGGAGCTGTTTGGTTTCTTTCAAGTGAATTAGAAAAGAAACAATGGGTATATTTTTCTAAACGTAGCAAGAAATGGTTAGAATATTTGTTAAGCGATTACGAATATGTATTTAATTTGATACCAAAACACAATAAACGAACTGTTAAATGGCTAAAATGGTTAGGTTTTAAATTTAAAAAACAAGAATTAGTTGTTAATGGTGTACAAATGTTGTATTTTTATAGGCATATACATGGGGTATATAAAAGAATACAGCCCCTTTTAGACGATATCGGTCCAGTATGGGCAACCGAAAGTAAGCTAGAAAGGACAACTGTTGATTAACGTAACTAAAAGGAGAGTGTTTAATGGCAACTCAAATTTCGACTGCGTTTATTAAGCAGTTTGAATCCGAAGTCCACATGGCTTACCAAAGAATGGGTTCTAAACTGAAGAATACAGTACGTCAGTCAAACAATGTACAAGGTAGCCAAGCGAGATTCCAGAAAGTAGGTACAGGTACCGCGTCTACAAAATCAAGACATGGTCAAGTTCCAACAATGGAAATTACACATTCTACAGTCGATGTTACTCTTAGCGATTTCTACGCTGCTGATATGGTAGACAAATTAGATGAGCTAAAAACAAACATTGACGAAAGACAAGTGTTAGCTCAATCGGCTGCGGCTGCTTTAGGAAGAAAAGTAGACCAATTACTTATTGACGTGTTAGATGCAGGTTCAAACAGCAACAACGTTGTTCATGGATCAGCAGGTCTTACACTAGCAAAAGCTTTAACTGTTTATGAATCATTCGGTGAAGCTGATGTGCCAGACGATGGTCAAAGATACTTCGTTGTATCTCCAGCAGGATGGGCTGATTTATTACAAATCGACCAATTCTCAAGAATGGAGTACGTTGGCGAGGGTGACTTACCATATGCTGGTGGCATGACTGCTAAACGTTGGTTAGGCTTTATGTGGTTTACACATTCAGGTCTGTCTGCATCAGGTACCACAAGAGACTGTCACGCGTATCACGCGTCTTCAGTTGGTCTTGCAACAGGTAGTGATATCAGCACAGAAATGAATTATCTACCAGAAAAAGTAAGTAATTTAATAACATCATACTTTAGCGCAGGTGCTGTCATGATTGACAACAACGGTGCTATTGAATGTCAGATAACTGAATAAGGAGGTATAAAATGGCTTTATCATCAAGTTCTTTGAAAAAAATAGCTGGTGCTGGCGATCAGAATCTCTTCGTATATAACAGTTCTGACGCTGTAGCAACAATTGCTGGTTCAGGTTACTTCAACGATGTAACTGATGACCTAAAACAATTTGATATTATTTTAGCTGTAGGTAGTACTGGTGGTACTGCAACAGTAGATGTATTGATTGTTTCAAGTGCAACTGGCGCTGCAACAGTAACAACTACAAACGGAACATAATGTTTCAGGGGCAGGTTCTCATTTTCCCTGCCCCATTTTAAATTATGGCAAACAGCAAGACAGATATATGTAATCAAGCTTTAGTTTTAGTAGGTGCTAATACCATCAACTCTTTTGACGAAAATACAACAGAGGCTAAAGTTTCTAAACAATTATACGATTCAACATTAGAAAACTTGTTGACTAGATGTCGTTGGAGATTTGCTATAAAACAACAACAATTATCTAAATTAACAACAAACCCATTAGGAAGATATGATTCTGCATATTCTGTACCATCAGATGCATTAGTATTAAATACAGTAACTGTCTCAGATTCTGTTATTGAATACGACAGATATGGTAGTGAAATATATACTGATACTACATCAAATGACGTAGTTATAGCTGACTATACTTATCAGCCATCAGAAGCAGATTTTCCTCCATATTTCACACAATCATTAGTTTTTGAATTAGCATCTTTGTTTGCTGGTGCAATAGCTAGAAATGATAGTTTATCTACTTTGTATCAAAATAAAGCAACAGTTCAATTAGCTGTAGCAAAAGCGCAAGATTCACAAGCTCAAACAAACAGACGCGTTGATGTTAATAGATACAGAAATAGGAGGAATAGCGGTAGTCTCGGTACTGTTAAAGCTACTGTATCTTCATAATGCCAGTAACAAGAATACATCAATCTAATTTTAGTGGTGGTGAAGTAGATCCAAATCTAATTTCACGTAATGATTTAAAAGCATATGAAAAATCATTAACAACAGCTAAGAATGTAATATGCAAAAATCAAGGCTCAGTTGAAAGAAGAGGTGGTAGTTACTATCGAGCTAACTTATCTGCTAAATCTAGACTAGAACCTTTTATATTTAGCGGTAGTCAAGAGTATATTTTTGCATTTCAAAATACTCAATTAAAAATATATTCAACTAATGGAACATTATTACAGACTATAACCAGTTGCCCTTGGACTACTGCACAGCTATACGATATTAATTTTACACAACAAGGCGATACTATGATTGTTGTTAATGAAAACTGGATGCCTAGAATTATTAAAAGAACAGGAGCTACTACGTTTTCTTTATCAACTTTTGCTTTTGATGAAAGCGTAAATGGTGAAGAAACTTATCAACCTTATTTTAAGTTTGCTGATAATACAGTAACACTTGATGCTAGCTCGTATACAGCAGGAGCAGGTCGAACCATAACAGCAAGTACTAGTTATTTTACATCTGATTATGTAGGAACACGTCTTAAAATATATAATACAGAAGTTTTAATTACAGGATATACATCTGGAACATCTATTACTGTAACTTTAGAAAAAGATTTAGAAGTAGAATTAGATGAAGATCCATTTGCAACACAAGAGAATTCAGGTGTTGTAAAAGTCACTCATGCAAATCATGGTCTTACAACTGGAGCAACAGTTAATATATCTGGTTCAGAAGCAATTTTTGACGATCAAGGAAATGGATTAGAAGCTTCATCACTTACAGGAGATTTTACAGTAACAGTAGTAGATGATAATCACTACAACATAACAGCAAAACTTCATGGGGGAAGTCCTGATGTAGCAGAAGAATCTGTAGATGGTGGTGGCGTTAGAGTTGTTGTAAAAACACATGCACCTACCAGAGATTGGAAAGAACAAGTATTGTCAGATGTAAATGGATATCCAAAAGCTGTAGCTTTTCATGAACAAAGACTTTATTTTGCTGGAGTAACAAATTTACCAGATTTGATTGCAGCATCTAAAATATCAGATTTTTTTAACTTTGATGTTGGTGATGGTGAAGATGCAGATTCAGTACAAATACAAATAGCATCAGATGAAATCAATGAAATTAGACATTTAATATCTGGTAAAGTACTAGAAATATTAACTAATACAGCAGAATTTTATTTAAAACCACCTATTGGAAAACCTGTAACACCAACAGATATACAGATTATTAGGCAATCTTCTTTAGGTTGTCAGCAAAAAGCTAGGGCAAGAATATTTGATGGAGCTACTTTATTTGTACAAACCAATGGTAAAACAGTAAGAGAATATACTTATAATGCATCTACAGAAGAGTTTGTAACAGCACCAATATCAATATTATCTAGTCATTTAATATCATCACCACAAGATGCAGATAGAATAAAAGCATTAGCAAATAGAGACGAACAACTATATTTGTTAGTAAATGATGATGGAACATTAGCTGTTTTTATATCTCAAAAAGTACAAGAATTACAAGGGTGGGTTCAATGGGTAACAGATGGATCTATAGAATCGGTTTGTTGTACAACAGATTTTATTTATATTGCTGTTAAAAGAACAATAAACGGAACCGATTATTACTATCTGGAACAAATGACATCAGATTCTTTTGATGTTCCTACAGACATGACTGTATCAAAAACATTGTCGGCTAGTTATCAACCTCATGGCTCCCCCCTCATCAATGGCTCGATAACTAGCTCGACAACATTTATTGTTGATGGCTTTACTAATGCTCCATCTGTAGGTGAATCATTTCAATTTGGTGGAATAGGCACCGAATATACAATAAACTCTGTAACAGCTACAGGTAATAGCGGTGAATATGTTGTAGTTATAGATACAGCAGTTAGTCAATCTGACAATACAACATTACAATTTACTACATCTAAAACGTTTACAGGTTTAAACTCTGCACCAGATATGAGAACAAAGACAGTACATGCAACATCAGGTTCTACTGAGGGTGGAAATATTAACTATTATGGCTCTGCAACAGTTGATTCTAATGGAGTAGCTGTATTTGATACACCAGCATCTGCTTGTGATATAGGTTTAAGTTTTGATTTAACTATTAAAACACTACCAATAAATGCAAAAGTTCAATCAACAGGTACTGAGTATCCATTGATAGGCAACCCAACTAAGATTGCTAAAGCAATTATTGAGCTATCAAGTTCATATAATTTACAAGTAAATGGTAATGATGTGTTAATTAATGAAACAAATATAGATACATCTAGCACACTTCCTAGTTATACTGGTAAAAAAGATGTATATTTTTTAGGATATAATAGTGAACCAACTATTGAAATAACACAAACAGCTCCATTACCATTAAGAGTATTAGGAATAACAAGTGAGGTATATTATTAATGTGTGATCCAGTAACATTAACAGCAGTATCAACTGGTATGTCTTATGCTGGAGGCAGTAGTTTATTAGCTGGAACATCAATGGGAGCAGGACTTATTAATGCTTCTACGTATATAAATTCATCAAGTCAAATATTTAAAGCTAGTCAAGCAATATCATCAACAACTAGTGGATTATTATCTAGCCCATTTACTAGTGTTGGATTATCACTAATGTCATACAATTCAGAAAGAACGCGTGCTGGATTTGAAATAGCACAAGCTAGATATCAACAACAACAATACAAAGAAGAAATAGAAAAACAAAGACTAGAACAAATGATGCGAGAAAATGAACGTAAGCGTAGATACATGAGTGAGTTTTCAAGCAATCAAGCAATTGCAGCCGCATCTGGTATAGATATAGCATCAGCTAGTTATCAAGCATTATTTAAATCAAACAGAGAAACATACCTAAGAGATAGAGATGCTATTAGAATGTCATCTTTAGATGAAATAGTACAGTCAAGAAAAAATCTAGAATTAGCTGGAATGAAAGAACGTGAAGCAACAACACTATCTAAAACAACATCTGCTATTTCATTGGGTAGAGGATTGTTGAAAACAAAACAATTATTTGAGGAAAAATAGTGGCACTTAAAACAGAAAAAAGATTTTTTGATTATCAAAATAGAATAGGTGTTAGTCGTGGTGGTGACTTTGACACAATGCAATCTTATTCAAGAAGAGAAGCTCAAGAGTTTGATAACTTAATGAGAGAGCAATCGAACATTGCGTTACGAGAATTACAAGAAGCTGGTGAAGAAAGAGGTTTACTTGAAGCTAATAGATATCAAATTACATATGAAGATATAGAGATACCTAATAGTGATGGCACAAGTAGTACATTATCTATACCTAAAAAGTATGATGTTCCAGTAGGACTTACAGGCAAAACTGCAATTAAAACATTTAAAGCTCAAGCACATAAACGATATATGGCTGAGTTAACACTTGGCAATACTAAAATTATTAATGAAGTGTATAATGATTTTTCATCTGGCAATGGCGATCCTGCTCAGTTTAATGATTTTTTATCAGAAAGACTTAGTGTTGTTTACGAACAACTAGATCCTGAAACTAGAAGTCTTTTAAAATTACAAGACGAAAAAGACATACTAGAAAAAACACAACGTTTAGGTTTTCAATTCCAGAAAAACAGAAAAGAAAGAATAACTGGTGAAATATCAGCAGATAATTTAGATATTATAAATTCAAGAAATAGATTTATATTATTCGATGGAAATGTAGGAGTAAAAGATAATTACAATCATCAAAAAAAATATTTTAAAAACATTGATGAGTTAGTAATCAGTAATATTATTAGCAAAGAAGATGCAAGAAAACTAAAAGATGACTACAACGATGAATCTAAATCTTTACAAAGTATCCACGATTTATTTAAATCTAAATTTTCTTTTTTAAGTGACAATGAAAACCCAACATCTAAAGATTTAGATAACTTATTAAAACTAGAAAACTTTTTAAGTGACGAAAAAATATCAAGTTTAGTTATAGATGGTGTAACTGTAACTAGAGAAGATGTTATCAAAGCATCAGGCAAAAATGTTAATAAAAACATAAAAAAATATAAAACAATGATGAAGTCTAAGGTTGCTTCATATCAAAACTCAGCAACAAAAACTATAGAAAAAGCACAAATACAAACAGGAATTGATAGTTTTTCTGAAAGTCAAGGTTATATATTTGGAACTGGAACTGGTAAAAAGAAAAGAGAACTTGCAACAAAAAATCAACAAGAATTATATGAAGCATGGTCTAGTACACAAGATGGCACAGAAAAACACATACCATATTATAAACTAAGCGAAGACCAAGAAACATTAAACAAATGGAATATGCATAGATTTAAATATGGAATTATAAGTAATCAAGAGTTAAATTCATTATTGTCTACTCTACAATCAAATGATCCAGACATATTTTTAAAAACAATAAACTCACAAGAGTTACAAATAATGGCAAATAACTATGACCAATATGATTTAACAGGAGAACAAAAAACCTTAATACATAAATACTATGACTATAAAGATGTGCCACAACAAGAACAAGTAAGTAGATTTCAAATGGCGCAAGAAAAAAAAATGCCTGGCGCAAAAGAACCACAGCTTTTAACAGATAAACTTAAATCATTAATAAACTCAGATGATTATAACACTACAACAAAATTATTTGATCAAGTTAATGCATCTATCACAGAATTTGTAGGCTCAAAGTATGATGATTCAGATGTAGTATTTAATATTGTAGCAATAAATAAAGTAAAAAATGAAGTATCTAAAAGAGTAATGAGCATGGACGGTAATCAACTTACTAAAGAAGACATAGATAATATGGTAAAAAATGAAATTAATGAATTAAATAATCCAAACAATAAAGATTGGGGATTTAGTGAATTTGGAAAACCAGCAACATCTCAACCAATATCATTCAAAGGTGGCAATAAAGTAGGTTTTGTAAGATATCCAATAGAAAAAAATGAAAAAGTTTCAGATGTTTTAAAAACAGATGAGGGAAAAGAAAAATTATATACAATAATGAGAGCAAAATGGAAAGGAACATTAAAGAAAAAAGTTAATAATCAACCTTTAAATTATTTTCCAGATAGTACTTTTATTGATGGATATGGAACACAAACAGAACCTAAGCTTGGTTTACGTGGCAGATTAAAAAATAATGGAACAGTAGAATATATAATTGTTTATTACTCTGACGGAATAGAATACACACTTCAAGAAGATGCAAATCAAACACTTACATTAGATGATACCGACTTAGAGATTTTACGTAATGAGTGAATATCAATTTAGAAAAAATAATTATTTTACAGCCCCTATTAAAGATAGGGGTTTTATGTCTGATGTTTCAGACGAATTTTGGCTTACATGGTATGGTCAATTAATAGAAGATGAGTTTGTACG
>Ga0070749_10003455_pt1 | contig 10574 bp, 19 predicted proteins | sample VirMetDEL_Nov_18_FD_75180 | JGI IMG/M metagenome (GOLD analysis project Ga0070749, IMG submission 75180) | Aqueous microbial communities from the Delaware River and Bay under freshwater to marine salinity gradient to study organic matter... | ecosystem: Environmental > Aquatic > Marine >...
CTTCCAGTGTGGCGATCAATGCAGGTACGGATGTATCGTTAGGACATAACGGCAGTGCGCCTGATATCGGGGCGTTTGAAGTGCTCGCATTCTCAAGTTGTCAAGTGACGGCTGGCACGCCCACAGTCATCAACATTACCTTCGAGAATAATCTCAATCCGCCGCTCTTGCCAGCGTCGAGTGTGACGGGCTTTTCAGCACGCGAGGATACGGTCGCAAAAACGGTGTCCAGTGTTTCACGGAATGGCACAAATCAAATGGATGTCACCGTCTCAAGTGCCTTTTCCGGCGGGACCACGATTGATTTCAGCTTTGGCGGCGGCAATGTGACAGATTCGGCCTTAATCGGCGGAACGAAAAATCAACCACTCTTAGGCATTTCAGCACAGACATGCGCGAATAATGTTGCAGGTGGCCCTTCCTATACCTGGACTCAATCGCGTTTCGGCTTTTTCGCATTTTATGGCACAGAGAGCGACGCGTCTAAGTTGCCCGATTCAAGCTCTGCGGACAATGTTAGCAAGAACATTCGTCCTGGCGGGTCCATTGCCCTACGAATAAAGATCAATTGCACAGGGGCCGATTGCCCTGGTGTAGGATTTCTCCTGCAATATGCGAAAAATGGTGGCGGATGGAATTATGTACCCGACGCCTTCGATGCGGACAATATAAAATTTGCAGGGCTAAGCACTCAGCTAGATTCCCCACAACAAGGAACGCCGACCACAGAACGGCTTACCAGTGACTATGCGACGAATCTCACTGGTCTAGTTGTCCGCTCGGCAACGGCAATTCCCACATTTGATTTTTCGCAAGACAGCGAGGCTGAAGCCTTGTTTTACCTCACGCTGGATACCGATGCAGTAGAGGGGGACTACTATTCCTTCCGTATCGTTCAGCAAGATGGAACAGCGATCACTGTGAGCCAGACTCCGACATTGACGGTTGTGCCAGTATATGCAGGTTTCTGATGTATCGACGCACATGCCCGATGTGCTATCGGCGCGTGATTGAAAAAGAACGGCTTGACGATCCGTGGCGCTGTCCGTGCGGATGGAGCACAGAAGACAAATCGAGAAGAAAGAAAATAACGCGTGATTCTTGAGCTTATCAGGGTGGGCAATACAGACAAGGGCACGTTTGGCGTGCTGAGGCATGACGGCGTACCATTTGCGCTCACAATGGAATTGCCCTGGCGCGACAATCGGCACAACGAATCATGTATTCCGCTGGGGGTCTATGAATGCCGGAGGATTACCTCTCCTAAATTCGGTGAAACATTCGAACTTTCAAACGTGCCAGACCGGACGCATATTCTATTTCACAAAGGCAATACCTTAGCCGATACAGCAGGCTGTATTCTCATCGGTGAAGAGTTTGCCGGAAGCCATGCCGCGCCCTCTCTTGCATCGAGCGCGAGAGGCTTTCGGGAATTCATGGCGCTGGCCGAAGGGGTTGAGAGGCTTCATCTCGTTGTCAGTCAATTCTGACAGACAGACGGAAAGGGGGGACGTATAATGGCTGAAGAGGTAGACGGAAAGCTATGGGGCTTTCCTCTCAAAATCACGGGGACAAATATGATGCTATTAGTTCTCCTTGGAGCGAGCGTTGGCTTCACGTTTTACGTGCTCGACTTTCAGATGAAAGCAGAACATACCGCCATTATGGACTCGATTTCTGATCAAACGGCCGAACTGGTCAAGCAGAATCGCCGCCAGGCCGAAGCGACGGAGGAACAGAACTATATGCTGTTCTACGCCAATGATGAAGAAAAAGAGAAGATACGGAAACATATGAAAGTCCCTGAAAAATTCCGTGAGCTTGTGCGATGAAGTCCGCATTGAAAACCGCGTGGGGATGGCTCAAGAAGTGGTTTGTCGCTGAGCCTGCGCCAACGCCAGAACCGAAACCTACGCCGCCGCGTCGAGGCTTCTTTGCGGGCCTGCGCTGGTGGCCCTAATCGAAAGGGCTGAATCATGGATATGCTGAAAGGACTGCTTGACGGGAAGAAGACGTATTTGCTGTCTGCGCTCTCGTTCGTTGTGGGCGGACTATGGGCAGTGGGCCTCATGGATGACAAGACCGCGCTGGCCCTCTTAGCTATGAGCGGATCGGCAGGAATGGCGGCGCTGCGAGCGGGTGTGACGAAGAGTGGCCCGGATGAAAGTGCCACGAATGAGTGACGCTGGGGCCATTGCGAAAGCCGTTGGCATCATTGCAGGATGGCTGCTCAGTGAAGACGGCTTCAAGGAATTCAGCAAGCGCCGCATCTTAGCGGCTAAAAAAAAGGAGGCTCAACGTGCGCTTGAGAGTATGGACCTTGATACTTTGCGCGAGCGGATTGCTGAGCTTGAGCGCATGTCAGTCACCCCCTAAGCCGTGCGAGTGCGGTGTGGCGACGGATGCGCTGAAACGCTATACGGCAAAATATCTCGATGCGCTTGAGGATATTGGTAACCTGCGTCAAGAATTGAAAGCCTGCCATGAGGCACGATGACCGGCATTCTGGAAACATGGAAAGCGGTCCTAGTGGCCTGGTATTTTCCGATGATCTTATCAGGCCATACCGCGCCGGAACTGAGCGGGCCATATTATGAGGAGGGGGATTGCCGTTCCGCTCAAGAATGGATTAAGCGCACGCTGTCAGATTCAGAAGTAGGCACATGCAGTCTCATGGACTTCCCTCAACCGCATAGCGTCTTCATTCGCGTGTTCTATTTGGCAGATATACCGGCTTGAAAATCGACAATTGGGGGTGGTCATGGCTGGGCCTCCTCTCTCGCTGCACAAAGTCTTCCAGCAACGCCACAAATTCCTCTTTGCTACAATCATCCGGTAAGTTATCCCAAAATGCCTCGCACTCGTGCTGAAGATGATCGGTCATTTATATGTACTCCTTGATGGTTCCAATTGACCGCCGTGCAGGGGGTTGGACTGTATGTGCCGGATAAATCTGTCGGCCTGGGCCATGTTCGTACTTAGAGCAGGCTGGATCTTTCTTGCGAATGTCCGTCCCTGGCCCTCCGGTCACTGGTGACTTCCCACACTTAAAGAAGCGTTTACCGGAATACATCTCATTGACCAGCAAATACGCACAAGTGGCGCAGGTATAGCCTGCCGGTCCTGCCCCTCGCGTGACAGCATACGGCATTGCGCGAACACGCCGACCTTTTCGATCATGTGTCGCAATCGGTTGAATCGGGAATAAGGTATCCATCATCCTCCTTCACCCTGGCCGCTCCACTGGCATTTCGAGAGTCAATGGAGCGGGTCCTATCCAGGGCTTGCACCCACTGAGGATGGGTGGCCTTTTTGCGGTGCCTGGGGATCAGACCAGACAGGCCGGAGTCACAACCGGCAAAGGCTAACCATTAGGCGTGTATCCTGGCTCGCGCCTGTTCAATTTTGCGTACATAATCGCCATGCGCTTTACACAACCGCTCGCCTGGCGCTGCAAGCTCCTGACATGGCACAGCGGACTTGAAGCCGCACAACTTGACCGGCTGCTCTAGCCAATCTCTCCACCATTCACCGCGCAAGAAACGAATCGGGTCACGCGGGAATGGCTTGAATTCTCCATTTATCGGCGCGGCCGTGCAATAATCGGCATAGATCCGCGCTGCACAACAGCACGCCTCTTGATCGAGCTCCGGCAACTTGCGGAACTGTTCGAATGCCTGCTTCTTCCCAAGGCGGCGGCCATTGCGTTGCGGGTAGGACTGCCAAAAGCGTTGGAAGCGGTCTATGGGATTTGATGCCATGCTAGACCCCCTTGCCTGCCGTCTTGGCGGCCTGTTTGGCCAAATCTTGATAGAGAGTGAAGAGTTTTGAGCGCATCGGCTGGCTCATGCCGTCGAACACTTGCTGTAGTCGCTTCGCATCCCCAGCGGCATCACGCAGCGCGGCTTCGTTGTCGAGCAATTCGCTTTGTTCCGTGAAGCACGATTGCGGCGATTCTCCTATGAGGGCCTTGACAGGACCACATGCGATACCGCCTTGCGCCGATTGGCGAGTGGAATCACGGCCTGCACCCTGCGCCCACTCGGCAATATGCTGGCCGGTCTTCTCAGATAATGGAGCCTTCAAGTCAATCATGGCTCGCATTTGCTCCTGGAGCTTGATGGGCTTGGGAATGCCTGGCGCGTCCGGCGTCAGCAGAAAGGAACAGGTCAATTCATAGAGCATGTTTTTTTCGCATACGGGAATCCAGTCACTAAAGCCGCTGGCCAGCGTCTTCGGGACAATGATCGTTTTCCCGCTGCTATCTTTCTGAATGTCAACTTTCTGCTCAGCGCGGAAACACAGAATAATGTGCGAGCGGAGTTGCAAGAGTTTCGAAATCATCTGCTTGTGCGCTAATTTCGGCTTTTTCCAGGCCGCGAGGTTGACCGCCGCCCGCTTGTCATCCCGTCCCTTGACCATCTCTTCAACGATTTCATCATGCCAATCCAATAAGCCGCCTTCTCCGGCATGTTCATGCGAACAGGAATCGACCACAATGACCGGATAGCCTGCTTGATCAGCCGCCGCAATCGCCTCGCGATAGGCGTCAGGGCGGAAGGGCGGGCGCAGGTCGGCATGATCGAACGTGAATTGCTCCGCATAATGGGTAGCGCGTCCGGCTTCGGTATCAATGACGGCGAACGGCTTGCCGCCACTCATGCCCGCCGCCAAGCGTAGGGCGCTGTACGTCTTGCCGCTTCCGCTTGGACCGGCCAGGCCGATGATTGAAGAAATGTTTTCGCGCACGGCACGGCGGAACGTAATAGCCATTGATTCCCCCTCAATAAGAATTCTCAAATCCTTCGCGCAGGTCGACGTCATCCATGCCATAATAACCTGGCGGGTCGACGGTAGCGGGCCGGTTCGGATAGCCTGGCCAGCGGCCTTCCTTCAGGCAATCGCCCCAGCGATCCAGCGCCATGTCAAGACGAGCGTTGGCAATCGCCAGAAAATGCGGCGATAAGCTCACCAGCGACACGGCGTAGGGTTCTTCAATTTCCTGCACAATAAAGACATGCTGACACTGCTCGCGATGCAGCACGGCTTTCACGCCGCGCAAGCCCAGCGCCGCCTGTAGATCATACCCTTGACGAATCACCGGACCTTTACAGAATGTCATCGGGTGTGCGTCCGCCGTGGTTTTATATTCGAAATACACAGAACCGGGAGGAGTGAGCTTGTCGGCACGCGACCGGCACCATATCCCGCGCTCCTGCCAGACAAGCGTTTGCTCGGGCTGTGCGCTCATCCAGGCTTCGCACAACTCGCTGGAAAAGAGCGCGTCCGATGCCCGCTCGACCATCAGCCGCACCGTGAACATGTCCTTTTCCAAGATCGGCACCTTGCCTGCCGCCCTGGCCATGTCTCGCGATTCCTTCGCCGCCTTCGTCCGCCAGTCATCGGCATGAATGACAAAGACACGCGATTCATCGCCTTCCAGTAAAACCGCATGGGCCACCGTGCCAAGATCCATGCGCGAGGAGGCTTGCCCTTGATAGTCTGGATTCAGGCGCGGGTGTTGGAGCTTGGCGTGCATCGGGCTATGCGTAATCATCGCGTGAAGCGTACCCGTACTGGCGGACGGCTCGGGCGCTGGATCGTTGACGTAATCTAACAGAGGCATGACATAGATTCCGGGCGCGTCAACTTTGGCAGTCATAATTTCACAACCTCCCGCATCCATTCGCCCATCATCCTTCCCACTCCCATACCGCAATCCGTCGCGCATGATTCGACGGCAACCAGCTTTTTGTGTAGCCCATAACCCGCCAGCCTCGCTCACGCCATATAGACCCCCAGGCATTCTCATGCTGCGGCTTGAGTCCGACCCGCTTAGCCTCTTCACGTAGGTCATCGCTTGTCACCTGTCCACGAATGGTCGCGATGTTGTGAGCCACCAAACGCATGGTTTTGACAAATGCCGCGTTGGTATCCTCCACCGCCTCCTGTCCCTCGCGCTTGAACGATTCGCCTAATGTCAGTTGCATCATTCGCCCTCCAATGAATGCACTTCGATCTCGACGCCGACAAAGCCACCGAAGCCATAGAACTTGTTCGAAATCGAGGAGACAATTTGCGAATCATCCAGATAAATGATGGTGCTTAGGGCGTCATGGACGGAGCGTTCGAGCTTGTCAATGTCTGGCTTCGTGATCGGGTGTGGCCGTTCGCCGCGCTTGAACGCGGAAAGTGCCCATTGCGGCGGAACGAGATAGAACGAGAGAACAACTTGCACCGGACCAAGCCATACGGCGTCCGGCTTGCGCGTCATGGCTTCGGCCTGTACGGATTGCGTCCAAATTTTATTCTTCGCGTTGTCGTTGGTAATAAAGGCGCGCAATTTGCCTGTCCGCCTGGACCGGCCCACAAATCCTTTCGTGCTGCCTTTGGTTTGCGGAATGTCCGCAACGCGGAAGGAAATGGTCATGCCCGCCTGTCCTTCATCTGTTGTTCGAATTCGCGATCTCGATCACGCTGGTCATCACGCATCTTGTCGAAGGCAAAATCCGCCGCATACTCAATCCGGCACTGGCGGCATGGGCGCACCATATGATGATCGTCGCAGACCATCGGGTCCGGTTCGTCATCGAGATAGGCTGGCGTTTTGATGTCTTCCATCAGGCGTGTCCTAATAAATAGCCCACAAGGATCAAGACACAGCCGACAAGCATCCGGAAGGCCGCCAAGTCCGTGACGCGCCGCACCGTGTCGCTTTTCAGACAATGCGGGCAAATGGGCTCATCCGTCCAATCGGACGGGATCAGGCTGATGCGATGGCAGATGGCACAGCGAAAAATTTTGGCCGGGGCCTGTCTCACGTTCTCGCGAGGGACAAGAGGAGTAGGGTTGTAGATTGGCATAAGTCCTCCCTTATGCAATGCGCCAGACCCGAAGCGCACCATTTGGTAATCGCTTCGTGGCAATCTTGATGCCGTATCGCTGCGCGTTGCCGTGAAAACTCCCGCACGGAATCCGGTCTTTTGGAATGGTGAAGCTGTCACCGACTTGCATCGTGCGAAACGGATATGTGTTGCGGATGCGCGTGGGCGGCTTCGCAGCGCGTCCGATTCGAAACGGTTTGGCCTGCGTATCTGCCATTATGTCCCCCTGTGCTAGTGCGCGGATTCGATCACCTGTGAGGCGTTTTACGCTCTTAGCCGCTTCCTGTCAAGCAGAAAGTTGTCATATTGACAAAAAACACGGCGGCGGTGAGAATAGTCACAGGCTATACACAGGGAAGGGGGTGAGTGACATGGTAAAACACAAGTCAGGCAAGGTCTTCTTTGGCGTCTGGATGGAAGAATCCATCAAAAAAATGGTTGCCGAAGACGCCAAACACGCGCAACTTCCGAATTGGTCCCTCTCGGATCAGTTGCGCTATGAGATTTTAGAGCGGCGAGGACTCTGGAAGGAGCCCTATTCCCCTTCGCGGCCAAGTCGTGAACAATCCCGCAAGCAGGTCGCCTGACCGGCTTGACCGAACTTGGCCCAGGGTCGCAGGGAGTAGCGCAGCGAGCGGACGCATGGCACAGGAACGCATCTGGGAAAAATCAACGATGGATTTGAACCGGAAGAGTGGTCGGGGCGAGAGGATTTGAACCTCCGACCCCTGCGTCCCGAACGCGGACAGCCCACCGCATGACCTAGCACCATCCGGCACGTAGAAATTTGTAATCCTTTGACCGAATAGCAAAAATAGCGACGAGTTTGCTAGAACCGTAGGCGGAAGTCTGACAAGGAAGGTGACACCATGAGGATTGACGATTTGTTGGCGCTGTATCTCTCGCACCATCTCGATGGCAAAGCCTCCGCGTCCTATTATAGCCGACTGTTCAGGCAAATATTCCCGCCGATCTCACGCTATGAGATTGACGCCATTCCGCCTCACGAATTGCTTGCCTGGTGGAAAGCCTTAGCCAATCGTCCCGGTCATGCCAACAAGGCGCTTGGCATGTATCGGGCCGCGCATCACTGGGGCATTCGCATGGCCCTTGTCTCCACGCCGGATCAAACGCGAGGCTTGGCCAAGCGGCCTGAAATCCCGCGCTGTCAAACGATCACCCCGGACGAATGGGCGCGGCTGGTTCCATATCTGGAAAACCTCAAATTACGGCATCGGGCCTATTTTTGGGCGCTCTACCTCTTGGGCTCGCGGCCCGGCGAAGTGCGCATGATGCAAGTCTGCCACGTTCGCCTCAACCCCATCGAGCGGGCTACCTGGACAAAACCGACCACGAAAACGCATCGCCCGCATTGCGTCCCCTTGCCGCGAGAGCTTGCCACCATGTTGCGCCTGCTCATGCAGGTCAACCCACCGGAAACGCGGTATGTCTTTTTTGGCGAGTCTCCTGCGCGTCCGTGGAGCCGTACATCCGTCCAAAAATTATGGGAATCTCTCCGCATGAAAGCAGGCTTATCGCATGTCTGGCTGAATGATCTTCGGCGCAGTACGGCCAGCGATTTATTGAATCAAGGGGAGAATTTGGGCGTGATTCAAGCGCAACTGAACCATCGAAGCCTGTCACAAACGGCGAAATATGCCTATTTGGCCGTGCAACCCTTGGCTCGCGCTTTGGAACGCCGCACGGCCGACATTCTTGACCATCTCGATCCCCCAGCGGTAGAGTTGCCGGAATCCGACACTCTTCAACGAAAGGCGACGCCATGACAAAATCTCTTCTCCTGCTCTGTCTGAGCCTCACGATCAGCGGATGCTATGACGTATCTCTGGCCATCCGCGAAGCGGATGACAGCGTGCCACCCGTCCGCACGGCGTCAGATTGTGCGCCGATCTTCCTTGGATTCGGCGGCGGCACGGCAACCATTGAAGCCGCCAAAGGCAAACCGGCTCGCCTCCTCGAAGATACGGAAGCGCCCCGGCAACCCATTCAACGCATTCACACGATTCAACATCGCCGCGTCTATGTCTTTCTCGGTGGGGCCGAATGCATCGAGATCCTGGGAGAATAGCGCAAGCGAGGCCGGAGAAACTACGTAGTAGTATGTAGATTAGTTCTAACTAGAACGAATCTTTTTTCGTCAAGCCTGGGCAGCGTTTACCGCTCTTATCCACATCGAGAGCAAACAAAACGCTTGACAACGCCTTTTTGATATGGTCCCCTCTCCCCTGTGAATCCCTCTCCCCCCAGTATTTAAGAGTCTTTTTCTCCCCTCAAGTTGCGTGAGCAACAGTCCGACAAGAAACCAAGCGTAGAGCGCGGAAGCAAACATAACCCGAATCGGTCTAGAGGAGAAGAGGTACAAGGCGGAAGTTATCCACAGGCGGAGTTATCCACAATGGAGGGAACCGTCATGGACTACGACTCAACCTGGCAACGACACAAAGCGCGAGCCTGTCAGGCAACCTGCATCTATTGTGAGCAATCGCGCCAGCAGATGAAATTCCACTTTCGACTCTTTCATGCTCGCAACTTCTCAGGCGTGAATCGACAAGATCGACGGCGGGAAGAACGCCGACGCACCGCACTCTCCAAATTGGCAGGCGCATGACCCCCAAAGACACCGAACGCCTGCGCAGGCTGATCAATCGACGCGATCATCTCCGGGCCAGAATCGCTCGAAGACAGGCCGATCATCTCAACGCGGATTTCGATCAAGCCGAGGAGTCCGCCCTGACATGGGCCATTGCATTTCTGGAAGGCGCACTGTCAACAGAACAAGAGGAAAGGAGAACCCGCCATGATTGAATACGCAGACTGGAAATGCTTCTGCTATTTCATGATCACCATGACCATCACCGGACTCGCGTGCTGGTTTCTCTTGCCGTGGGTGTTATTCTGATGGGCCGCCCAAGGCAACATCCAGACAAATATTGCCAGGATTGCGGCCAGCGCGTGAAGCATCGGGAAGCCTCGCGCTGTTGGGAGTGCCACCGCGCCAATGTGATGCGTGTCACCTCTCACAGCCTCCCGAACAAGAGGCAACAGGTTCCCGATCAATGCCCGAGGGCAGGCTGTCATGGACTGATCATCGCACAACATGGCGCATACTCCTGCGTGAATTGCGGATGGATGGGGTATTATGAATTTCCGACAAGTCCAACAAGCAACCCCTCTTATTGCTTCAACACCTTCGCGCCATTTCACGGCAAGAAGGACTAGCAGGCGGAAACCGCCCTGTGAGATAGTGTAGCGAGCGTTGACAGACTAGCCCATCGCGGTGTATCCCCTTCCTCATCATACCACTCTATCTTGTCCGTCATCCGTGGTTCAGACAATGCATGACGCAGGCACACTCCCATAACACGCCAAGACTCAGAGGCAGACGCGCCGTGATGCTCCGCACGCAACGGCTCGCGGATCATCCGCTCTGTGCCTTCTGTCTTGAGCATGGCATCTGCACACCCACCGACGAACTCGATCACATTATCCCGCTTAGCAAAGGCGGGCCTGATACTGAAGACAACATCCAAGGGCTCTGCATTCCATGTCACAAGCTGAAGACGGGCGGATTTAAGCGGCGGACTATCGGTGATGATGGGTGGCCAGTTGGGAAAAAAATCCCACAATAGACCGGGGGGAGTCGAAAAGTTTTTCCGTTTGACGGGAAAC
>Ga0070749_10003456_pt1 | contig 10574 bp, 10 predicted proteins | sample VirMetDEL_Nov_18_FD_75180 | JGI IMG/M metagenome (GOLD analysis project Ga0070749, IMG submission 75180) | Aqueous microbial communities from the Delaware River and Bay under freshwater to marine salinity gradient to study organic matter... | ecosystem: Environmental > Aquatic > Marine >...
GTGTGGAGAATGATGCGTTCGGCGTCAGTCTATTTTTGGCAAATCGCAATCGCAATCGATGAACTTGGCAACACGATTTGTCAAGACTTGTTTAATAACACTATGCGAGCGAAAGATGGTCATAAATTTGGCAATAGTAATGAGACAACAAGTTATGTGCTTGGTGTGTTAAAGAAAGAAGGCAAATTACTACCGCTTGGCAAACTATTAGTTTGGATCCTCAACAAAATTGACAAGTACCACGTAGAGAAAGCAGTAGAAAACAAGCGTTAACTATATCATGAAATTATTTTTACAAAGAATGTTTAGAAAGTACGGATGGACAAGGTTATTAGTAACTGGACTTGGGATTGGTAGCATAGTTCTGTGGGTAGCACACTTGCTGCACAATAGGTTTGAAGGCGATGTTGAAGGACTAGTTATTGGTTTAGGTGCTTCCGTTGCGTGGGGTGCTATAGTTTTGGCGTTATATAATTACTTCGATAAAAGCTAGTAGTTTATGGATGTGAGTGATTATATAATATCAATATTATCTGCTGCTAGCGCTGGTATTGGTGGTTGGCTGTTTGGTAGAAAAAAACAGAATGCCGAGACTGAGGTTATTGAGGGTAATGCGCTGTCCGCCATGCAGGAGGCATATAAGTCTATGGTAGTGGATACTAACGAAAAACTAGATGAGCAAAGCAAGCGGATCGACAAATTACGTAATGAGTTAGAGAATTGCAAAGCAGTTAATATGCAGAGCACTAAGGAGTTGTTCTTGAAAAATTACGCAGCCAAAGAGTTTGGGCTGCTTATTATTAGATATGATGGAACAATCGAATACACCAATGATGCCTTTGATAATTTCTTTGGCGTACACTATGGTTATTTCCTTAACAATCACTACGAAGACTACTTGATAAAGAAGTTACACAATGAGGTTAGCAAAGTGTGGGATGACTCAAAGCATAACAAAGAGTTAAGAGATTATGAGACAAAGTGGAGAGTTGAGGATAAGTTGTTTAATTGCCATTGGGTAAAAGCCTATAACGACAACTTCTCTAAGGTTTCGTTTGCTGTGCTAAAAATATAAGATAACACCTACTGTAAAAAAAATAAAAACAGAGTGATAATACATAAGAAAACAAATTTAATATAATTATGGATTTAAAAATTAAAGACGAACAATTAACAAAGCTACAAGCATTAGTTAATCGAATTAACAAGGCACAATTAGAACTTGGCCAAGTAGAGTACAGGAAATTCGACTTAGTGGCTATAATGCCTAAGCTAAGGAAAGATTTAGATGAGTTTCAAAAAGGACTTGAAGAAGAGTACGGAAACGTAAACGTTAATCTTCAAGACGGAACTATCACACCTGTTGAAGATGGAGCTAATAAGAAAGATTAGTATAGGTAAAGATTATAAGAACGAAGCAATGCATTATTCAGTAGGCCAAGAGGTCTACGGAGGACATGTAATAACAGCTATAGTGGAAGAGGAGAATAAATACAGAATTTATATCTCTAAAAACAACGAGGTTTTGCCGTGGAAGGATTTTAATAAAAACATGGCTATTGCAGTTGAATATAATTTAGAATACTAATGAACGGTTGGGATAGCTTTGTAGTAAAACCGATAAAAACCAGGTATGAAAACACTAAAAAAATTGGTGATTCTGAGTTAATACTAAACACTGAAATATTTACCCATAAAAACGTAAGTAATAACGCCGTAGTCATTGGGCTACCTAAAAATATAGAAACAGAGATACAGGTTGGTGATGAAGTAATAATTCATCACAATGTATTTAGAAGATGGCATGATGTTAGAGGTATAGAGCGGAACAGTAAAGGGTTTTTCGATGAAGAAACTTACTTTGTAAATGAAGACCAGTTATACATATATAAACATGACAATGAGTGGAAATCACTTGATGATTATTGTTTTGTAAAACCTATATCTAACGACGATATATTTTCTTTAGAAAAAGAGAAACCGTTAGTCGGCATAATTAAATACTCTAACAACGTGTTGAGATGTAAGGGAATAAATGTTGGTGATAGGGTTGGTTTTGCTCCACGTAGCGAGTTTGAGTTCATTATAGACGGAGAGCGCCTTTATAGAGTACAAACAAAAGCTATTACAATTAAATATGAACACGAAGAAGAAGAAGCAGAGTATAATCCAGGCTGGGTATAAAGCTGTTGAGGAGCTAATAAAGGTTGCAGAGGAGAAGATTATAACAAACACTGAAGACGATGTCTCAGCAGATAGATTAAAGAACGCTGCTGCAACAAAAAAATTAGCTATATTTGACGCTTTTGAAATATTAACACGCATCGATGAAGAAAAAGCTATTCTAGAAAACAGGCCAACAAAAGACGATAGTGCTTTTGGAGGTTTTGCTGAAAGGAGGAGCAAGTAATGTATGAGCAAACCTTATACAAAGTAGTAGACACCATACCCGTAAACGCTATTAAAAGACTCAATAGAGGTAAGCGTTGGAAATATGGGTACAACGAAGAGCACGATGTTATTGTTTTAAGTAGAAATGGTAAAATTGGTGAAGTTTACGAGATACAGAACTTAAAGATAGCACTACCACCAGCAACCAAAGTACACAAGTTTAAAGGTAACAAATGGGAGGCAGCTGAATATCCAAAAGAGTTAAATAGGGTAAAAACAATATTTGACTGGAAAGAACTACCTAATGACTTTAAAGGTCAATATATTGACTACATAGAAGAAGAGTTCAGAAAGAGAGAGGAAGGCTTTTGGTTTTATAATAAAGGCAAGCCTACATATATAACAGGTACACATTATATGTACCTACAGTGGTCTAAGATTGACGTTGGTAAGCCAGACTTTAGGGAAGCAAATAGATTGTTCTTTATATTTTGGGAGGCTTGTAAGGCTGATAAGAGATGCTACGGTATGTGCTATCTAAAGAACAGACGTTCTGGTTTTTCCTTTATGGCGTCAGGTGAAGTAGTTAATCAAGCCACAATTAGCTCGGATGCAAGATTTGGTATATTATCTAAATCAGGTCCAGATGCTAAAAAGATGTTTACAGACAAGGTAGTGCCAATATCGGTTAACTACCCGTTCTTCTTTAAACCAATACAAGACGGTATGGATAGACCAAAAACGGAGCTAGCATATAGGGTTCCAGCGTCTAAACTTACAAGAAAAAATATAACAAGCTCTGATAAGTTAGAGGAGCTAGCCGGGTTAGATACTACAATAGATTGGAAGAATACTGGTGATAACAGTTATGATGGTGAAAAACTAAGACTACTTGTGCACGATGAGAGTGGTAAGTGGGAAAGGCCAAATAACATATTAAACAACTGGAGGGTAACTAAAACAACCCTAAGACTTGGTAGTAGGATTATTGGCAAGTGCTTAATGGGCTCAACTAGCAATGCCTTAGACAAGGGTGGCAAGGAATTTAAGAAACTTTATTACAACTCAGATGTTACAAAACGAAACAAAAACGGACAGACAAATTCGGGTCTCTATTCTTTGTTCATACCTATGGAATGGAACTACGAGGGATTCATTGATTCTTATGGATTACCTGTATTCGAAACACCTGGGGATGTCGTATGCGACCCACATGGAGATAGAATAAACGTTGGCGTAATAGACCACTGGCAGAATGAAGTTGACGGCTTAAAGTCTGATCAAGATGCCTTAAACGAATTCTATAGGCAGTTCCCTAGAACAGAGGAGCACGCATTTAGAGATGAAACCAAGAATAGTATATTTAACTTAACAAAGATATACGAACAAATAGATTTTAACGAAGAAGCGGTATCAGTTACTACGGGTGACTTCCAGTGGGCTAACGGTATTAAAGATACATCAGTCGTTTTTACACCAAACCTAAAAGGTAGGTTTAAGATTAACTGGGTTCCACCTAAACACCTACAAAATAAGGTTGTAAAAAAGAACGGTATTAAATACCCTGGTAATGAGCACTTAGGTGCTTTTGGTTGTGATTCTTACGATATATCTGGTACAGTAAGTGGTAAAGGCTCTAAAGGTTCTTTGCATGGGTTAACAAAATTTAGCATGGAAGATGCTCCACCAAGTGAGTTTTTTCTTGAATATATAGCTAGACCACAAACAGCAGAGATATTTTTCGAGGATGTTTTGATGGCACTGGTATTTTACGGGATGCCTATTCTAGCTGAAAATAACAAACCAAGACTATTATATTATTTAAGGCGAAGAGGTTACAGAGGGTTTTCTATGAACAGACCAGATAAAATATGGAACAAGTTATCTGTAACAGAAAGAGAGATTGGTGGTATTCCAAATTCCAGTGAAGACATAAAGCAAGCACACGCAGCCGCTATAGAGATGTATATCAACAGTCATGTTGGCCAGAAAGGAGATAGCTTTGGTACTATGCCTTTCAATAACACTCTAAATGATTGGGCTAAATTCGACATAACCAATAGAACCAAATACGATGCCACTATAAGCTCTGGTCTAGCTATAATGGCGTGTAATAGACACCTATATTCACCAAAACAAAATATAAAAAAAGAAAAAATAAGCTTAAGCATAGCCAAATATAAAAATAATGGTTATAATTCAAGAATAATAGAAAAATAATATGGCTGAGTCAGTTACATCGCATTATTTTCCTAGTCAAGTTGTTAGTGATTTAGAAAAAAACTCTGTAGAGTATGGTCTTAAGGTTGGTAAAGCTATAGAACACGAGTGGTTCAACAGGGGATCAGGCCTAAGCAGGTTTACTAGTAATCAAAACAACTTTCACAAGCTTCGCTTGTATGCTAGAGGAGAACAATCAATACAAAAATATAAGGACGAGTTATCTATAAACGGTGACTTAAGTTATTTAAACCTTGATTGGAAGCCTATACCTATTATACCTAAATTTGTAGACATAGTTGTTAATGGTATCTCTGAAAGAACCTTTGATATAAAGGCTTACTCTCAAGATCCATTTGGTGTGTCTAAGAGAACGAAGTATATGAATGATATACTAGCTGATATGCAGACAAGGGATTTAAACCAGTTTGCAGAAGAGGCTTTTGGTGTATCAATTGCATCGACACCACCAGATAAACTACCAGATAGCGAAGAGGAATTGCAATTACATATGCAGTTAAACTACAAGCAAGGTGTAGAACTAGCTGAAGAGCAAGCAATTAACGTTATATTAGAAGGAAATAGATACGAGCTAACAAAGAAAAGAGTTAACTACGATCTAACAGTACTTGGCATAGGTGCGGTAAAAAACACCTTTACAAAATCTGAAGGTATAAAAGTAGAGTACGTAGATCCAGCTAATATCGTTTATTCATATACAGAGTCACCATATTTCGATGATGTATACTACGTTGGTGAGATTAAAACTGTTTCTATAAACGAACTTGTAAAAGAGTTCCCACATCTCAGCATGGAGGACTTAAAAGAGATTAGTGAACAAGGTCATCAATCTACGGGGTATTATAGTAGAAGCATATACGAATCAAGCGAAACAGACAACAATCAGATACAGATATTATACTTTAATTTTAAGACGTTTGCAAACGAGGTCTATAAGGTTAAAGAGACAGCAACTGGTGCAAATAAAATAATAATAAAAGACGACCAATTCAATCCACCAGAAGAATTACTTGGCGAGAGGTTTGGTAAAATGTCTAGACAAATAGAAGTTTTATATGAAGGTGCGCTTGTATTAGGCACCAAACACTTATTGAAGTGGGAGCTTGCTAAGAATATGATGAGACCAAAAAGTGACTACACTAAGGTTAAGATGAATTATTCTATTGTTGCTCCTAGGATGTACAAAGGTAAGATTGAGTCCTTAGTTAGTAGAACTACCACTTTTGCTGATATGATACAACTTACGCATTTAAAACTGCAACAGGTTTTGTCTAGAATGATACCTGATGGTATATATTTAGACGCAGATGGTTTAGCTGAAGTTGATTTAGGTAACGGAACGAACTATAATCCTCAAGAGGCTTTAAATATGTTCTTCCAAACAGGTAGCATAATAGGTAGGTCTATGACTGCCGATGGGGATATGAACCCAGGTAAAGTACCTATACAGGAGATACAGAGTGGCTCAGGAGGAGCAAAGCTCGGCGCTTTGATACAAACATACAACTACTACCTCCAAATGATCAGAGATGTCACGGGATTGAACGAGGCGCGTGATGGAAGTACTCCAGACAAGAACGCATTAGTTGGTGTACAAAAAATGGCGGCGGCAAACTCGAATACAGCTACTAGACATATATTGCAAAGTGGTTTGTTTTTAACTGCGGAATTAGCAGAGTGTATATCGCTTAGAATATCAGATGTAATAGAATATTCGCCAACTAGAGACGCTTTTATTCAAAAGATAGGTGGTCATAATGTGGCAACACTATCAGAGATGGCAGATTTACATTTATATGATTTTGGTATCTTTATAGAGTTAGCTCCAGATGAAGAGGAAAAACAGACGCTTGAGAATAACATTCAGGTAGCATTGTCTAAAAATGGAATAGAGCTTGAAGACGCTATAGACATTAGAGAGATAAAAAATGTAAAACTAGCTAATCAGCTACTTAAGATACGCAGAAAGAAAAAAGCCAAACAAGATCAACTGATAAGTCAGCAAAATATTCAAATGCAATCACAAGCTAATGCTCAAGCACAGCAGGTTGCAGCACAAGCAGAAATTCAAAAACAACAAGTATTGTCTCAAAGTAAGATGATGGTTGAAAAAGGTTCTGCTCAACTTGAAATGCAAAAAATGCAACAAGAGGCCGCGTTAAAGAAAGAGTTGATGAGCTATGAGTTTCAACTTAACATGCAGTTAAAACAAATGGAAACTGAAATTCTTAAAGAACGAGAGAGCCAAAAGGAAGACAGAAAAGACGAAAGAACAAAAATACAGGCCACACAACAGTCTGAATTAATAGATCAAAGAAAAAAAGAAACCCCGCCTAAAAACTTCGAGTCATCAGGTAATGATATAATGGGTGGTGGATTTGGGTTAAATGCCTTTGATCCAAGATAACAACAATTATTTAATTTTATAATATTTTATTATGGCAAAAAAAGAAAAAGTAGAGGTGGTTGAAGAGGTTGTTGAGAAACAAGCTGAAACAGCTGCTGAAGAAGTACAACCACAAGAACAACCCGAGGTTGTTAATGAAGTCGTTGATGATAATGTAATCAAGGTTGACCTAGGTGCTATTAAACAAGAAGCCGAAAAGGTGGAAGAAGATGCACCAACAGTAGAGACAGAGAAAGTTGTCGAAGAAGTGGTTGAAGAAGAAGAGGAAGAAGAAGAAGTGGTTGAAGAAGAAAAAGAAGAAGCACAACCAGTACTAGAAGAGATCACAGAAGAAGAGGTGGAAGAAGAGGTTGTTGCAGAAGAACCAGTCACCACCGAAGAAAAGACAAAAGAAGCTATGCTTCCTGAAAACATTCAGAAAGTGTTGGACTTTATGAATGACACTGGTGGTACTTTAGAAGATTATGTAGAACTAAATAAAGATTTCTCAAAGTTGAGTGATAATGATTTATTAAGTGAATACTTCAAAAAAACAAAACCGCACCTAACAGAAGAAGAGGTTGCTTTTGTTATTGAAGACCTTTATTCTTACGATGAAGACTTAGACGAAGACATTGAAATTAAAAGAAAAAAGTTAGCACTAAAAGAGCAGGTTGCCAACGCAAAACAGTATCTACAAGATAAAAAGACAACATATTACGAAGAAATAAAAGCTGGATCAAAATTAACACCTGACCAGCAAAAAGCAGTTGAGTTTTTCAACCGCTATAATAAAGAAACTGAGGAGACAGCGAAAGCTGCAGAACAACAAAAAAAAGTGTTCTTAACGAAAACAGATGAGGTTTTTTCTAGCAAATTCAAAGGTTTTGAGTACGAAGTTGGAGAAAAGAAGTATCGATTTAATGTTAACAACGCTTCAGAGGTAAAGACTAAGCAGTCTGATATTAATAATTTTGTCAAAAAGTTTTTAGATGAAAATAATAATATAAAAGACGCCAAAGGTTACCATAAATCGTTGTTTACCGCTATGAATGCAGATGCAATTGCTAATCACTTTTATGAACAAGGTAAAGCTGATGGTTTAAAAAGCAGTATTGCTAGGGCTAAAAATATTGACATGAACCCTAGGACAGCACATAAACCAGCAACAACCCCTGGAGGCATAAAAGTAAGAGCTATTAGTGGTAACGATTCTTCTCAACTAAAAGTAAAAATAAAACAATAAAAATTTAAAAATTAAAAAACTATGAGTTTTGCAACAGGGGGAGCATTCCCCGCAGGTTTAACTCCTGCACCGACTAAATCGTTATTCAATGGAAACTACCTTGCTATAGGTAGCAACGATTTTAATTTTACAAAACAGTTCTTACCAGAAGTATATGAAAAAGAAGTGGAAAGATATGGAAATAGATCTATCTCTTCTTTCTTACGTATGGTTGGTGCTGAAATGCCAATGGCTTCTGATGAAGTAGTATGGAGCGAACAAGGTCGTCTTCACATTGCTTATGACAACGCAAAAATTGCTACAGTATCTGCAACTCCTTTTACTGCTACATTAGCTGATAACACAATTAATATTACTGGTCACGCTATTAGAGCTAACCAAACTATCATTGTTGCTAATGGATTTGTTACTGTTCGAGCTTTTGTTAAATCCGTTACTACTGACTCAATCGAAGCTTACCCGCTTGATTCAGACACGTGGCCAGCATCTTTTGCTGCAGCTGTTACAAACCCAGATCTTAAAGTATTTGTATACGGTTCTGAGTTTGGTAAAGGTACTGCAGGAATGACTGGTTCAGTAGACGCTGGATTTCAGAAATTCTCAAACAGTCCTATCATACTAAAGGACAAGTATAGCGTATCTGGTTCTGACGCCTCTCAAATTGGTTGGGTTGAAGTTACTAGTGAAAACGGTGCTTCTGGCTACCTATGGTACTTAAAGTCTGAGCATGAAGCTAGATTGCGTTTTGAAGACTATCTTGAAATGTCAATGGTAGAATCTGAAAAAGTTACAGCAACTACAGCTATCACAGATGCTAACTCTGATACAGTTAGAGGTACTGAAGGTCTTTTTGCTGCCATCGAAAGTAGAGGGTTAGTGTTCAATGATCACGACTTTGACAATGCAACTGGTCTTACTGGTTTAGCTGAATTTGATGTTATATTAGCAGAATTAGACAAACAAGGAGCTATTGAAGAGAACATGATGTTCTTAGATCGCGATACTTCTTTGGCTATTGACAACATGCTAGCAAGAGCTAATTCTTATGGAACTGGTGGCACTTCATATGGTGTGTTTAACAACTCTGAAGATATGGCTCTTAACTTAGGTTTTTCGGGTTTCAGAAGAGGTTCTTATGACTTCTACAAAACCGACTGGAAATACCTTAACGATGCTGCTACTAGAGGACTTACAGATGATCTTGATGGTGTTATTGTTCCAGCTGGAACTTCTACTGTTTACGATCAAACACTAGGTAAGAATATTTCTAGACCTTTCTTACACGTTAGATACAGAGCTTCTGAAGCTGACGATAGAAGAATGAAGTCTTGGATTACTGGCTCAGTTGGAGGTAACTACACTTCTGATGTTGATGAAATGAATGTTAACATGCTTTCTGAAAGATGTTTATGCGTTCAAGGAGCTAACAACTTTGTATTACTAAAGGATACAGCTAGTTAATAACTAAGCTTAACACTACTAAGGGTTTAGGGCTCTTCGGAGCCCTACCACCCTATTTTAAACTTTTTAATTTTATTATATCATGACAACAAAGAAAACAAGTGCTAAGCCAAAAACGACAGCACAATCAAGCAAAAAAGAACCTGCTATCATGCAGAAAGAAGATGCTCCTACGATTATAGCAGGAGAAAATAAAAAACCAGAGTGGGAAATAAAGGATAGAACCTATTATACTTTAGGTAGTAAAAGACCAATCATAACCACAATACCTGGTAAGCATTCTACAAAAAGAAGTTTGCTTTGGTTTGACCCAGATAAAGGTCACCAAAGAGAACTGAGGTATGCAACTAACCAACCAAGTCCGTTTGTAGACGAACAAGAAGGACCAGTAACACTAGATCATATTATTTTTAGAAATGGTTCGCTAACAGTTCCTGCAGTAAAACAGAACTTACAAAAACTACTCTCTTTATATCATCCATTAAAAGATAAACTATACTATGAATTCGATGCAGTTGAAAACGCTGGTTTCGATTTGGAAGACATAGAGTTAGAGATTGATGCGTTAAACCTAGCTAGAGAACTTGATGTTGATATGCTAGAAGCAATACTACGTGTAGAATTTGGTAATAAAGTATCTAGTATGACATCTAAAGAACTAAAGAGAGATGCTTTAATATACGCTAGAAGAAACCCCGAAACCTTTATATCGTTAGCTAAAGACGATAATGTTCAACTACGTAATATTGGAATTAGAGCTGTTGAGCAAGGATTCATAAAGTTAGCACAAGATCAAAGAAGTTTTTCTTGGAGCTCAACCGGAAGAAAGCTGTTTACAATTCCATTTGA
>Ga0070749_10003457_pt1 | contig 10570 bp, 17 predicted proteins | sample VirMetDEL_Nov_18_FD_75180 | JGI IMG/M metagenome (GOLD analysis project Ga0070749, IMG submission 75180) | Aqueous microbial communities from the Delaware River and Bay under freshwater to marine salinity gradient to study organic matter... | ecosystem: Environmental > Aquatic > Marine >...
AATATAGAAACATAGGTATATGTGGAAAGTTGAATGTATGGTATATGAAGTAATTGAATTGGGGTGTTAACCCCTATTCACCGCGCCTCCAACCCTTTCGTATCGAGAAGTATATCCGTTATGATTCGTTATGAACCGCAATTGTTCACGCCTTCTATTGAAGAAATATGTGGAGAAATTTGGATACCCGAGATATTCAGCGTATATTTACCATGTAAATAATTAATAATAATAAAGGTTATGTCAAACGTTAGAATTAAAAGGGGTCGTCCAAGTAAAAAAGTTGGTAATGTATTAAGATTTAAACCAACCGTTTCTACAATGGCTGAATTCACATACGATAAATCATTATTCAAGCCAATGCCTACAGGAAAAAAGGTTGATTTGCTATTAAGTGGTGAAGGTGGGTTAATGAAAGGTACTAATTATGCATTCGTAGGTGATCCAGGTGTAGGAAAAACTACTGTAATGTTAGATATTATTGCCGATCAACAAGCTAAAGGTAATAACGTATTGTTCATTTCAGGTGAGATGAATAGAATTGATATGGTTGGTTACGTAAAACGTTTCCCTAAATTCGCTAAATTACCTATTCTATTTATGGGTGATTATATTGAAAATGATCCATTAGTAGTATTAGAAGCAGTATTAAGTGAAGGTTATGATGTTGTGTTAGTAGATTCATTTGCAGAGATTGCTGTTGCAGTAGTAGATTACCATGGTGGTACAATGAAAAATGCTGAAACAAAAATATTAAATTTACTGGAGAAACATAATCAAGCTAATAATAGAAATAAAACCAATACTGCGTTTTTATTGATTCAACAAGTAACTAAAGGTGGTAATTTTGCCGGTTCAAATAGATTTAAGCACATGCTAACTGGTATGGCACATATGAAGTTTGATAGTAACGGAGATAGATTTATATTCTTTAGTAAAAACAGACGTGGTGGAGAAATGAATAAATTATTCTTCAGCTTAAATCAAAATAAACACGTTGGATGGTTATACACTGAGCCTGTTAACTTGGCTATATAATTAAGTTAAAACCTTTATTATTTATTTACACCGGAGGTGTCCCGTGGGGGGCACCTCTATTTATCTACCGTAATTAAAACCCCGTGACTATAAATATTGTAAGTAGTACCCCCTTACATATTACTTTATGGGTACGTACTAATGTAAGGCCGCCGGCGTACGCGTATATATATGGTAATATAATACCACGCGCGTTGATGTCCATATAGCGTGTATATGTGAGAAAAAGGGTGTAGACCAATTCATAACTCGAACACGATATTACACCCCCGATTGTATATACTTATATTTGTGATCTTGAATGGACTCGAACCATTAACCGATAGCTTAGAAGGCTATTGCTCTATCCAATTGAGCTACAAGACCATATGTACCTAAGGACGGACTCGAACCGTCACGAGCACTTCTGCTCATTGGATTTTAAGTCCAACGTGTCTACCCATTCCACCACTTAGGCATTCTCCCCTCATTTTCAAATCTTGTAACTTTTTTTTCTTAAAAATTCTTTGTTATCGATAAAGTATATACTTATAGTTTATTTATCCCAGTAATCTCATCAGTAGTGAGGACTCTATTATATATTGCAATATCATCCAGTCTACCCGAAAGAGCATCCCACGAAGGATGGTTCATTCTACCCATAGCAAAATCTGAACCTAATTTAATTACCGACGTATCCACATCTATCTCCCCTAGAAATTCCCCGTTTCGGAAAAATTTAGCTTTTCCACTACCAATAGTATATACGTAGTGTTCCCAAGTATTGTTATTAGGATAAGGAAGGTTGAAGAAGATAGGTTTATCTCCTATTACATGTTCAAATATAAGTACATTTTCATCATTTCTAATATTAGTAACTAATTTTCCTTCCCCATCGTTAGGAACCCAAAATTCAAATGGTCTAGGAGAAATATATCCTCTACCCTCTCTCATAAACCAAAATGAAATACTTAAAGCATTTATGATAGTAGAAGTATCTAGCTCATCAACATCAATTCTTGAATTATAATAACCATCATCATTAGGAGTTGATTCTATATCTTCATGATTTGTAAAATAATAAGATGAATTTGAATTTTCATGCCTATCTGTTGATAGTACAGCATCTGTTATAATACCATTATTATTATTAGAACTTTCATCGTTTGCATTTCCATTAAAAGGATACCATGCAACTAATCCATTTGTTGGGAGAGTAAAAGGTTGTTCCTTTTCAATCCCAATTGGATCACCCATATTCCCAATTCCATCGGGAAGGTCAATATACTCTTTTTCACAAGAGAATAAAAATAAAACACTTAAAAATAACCACTTTTTCATATATAAAATTTAAAATTAACTATATCTTTGTAAAAAGTTCGGATCTTGACCCAAAGCTTTTACATTATTTTTTAATTGTTGCATCTCACTACTTATATCCGTAATATTTTTATTAAAAACCTTATTGGCTTCCCCTAATTTAAAATTAGTTTTCGTAGCCAATTCCCCTATCTCATCAATCTTTTTATTTAATTCAGAAACCGAAGCATATTGGTCTTTTTCCATTTTAGATTCTACATCTCTTATCAACATCCCAATATCATTAATCTCTTCTTTTATATCTGATAATCTCATAGAGGAGATATTCTGGTATGATTGTAGTCGAGCCAGCGCATCGTGATAATGTGATTGGTTTTTTCTTAATAATACTACGGCATATATAGTACCTGTTACTAATACACCTGAGATAAAATACATTAATTCCATTAATCTAGTTTTTGTTCAATTATATCAAATTGTGATAATTCCTTAATAAAATACCCTCTATTAAATAAACCTATAGTAGGATAGTATTGTATCCCACCCGCCATAAGTTTAGAGCTTCGCACGTGTCTAACGGCATCTACAATTACAACCGTATATTTTTCATCAAGATCATATAAATAAGGTTTTAAATTCTTACATGCATTACAACTATCTGAAGAAAATACTGCTATAAGGTTTTCACTTCCTAAAAAATCTACAAGGTTATCCGCCTTTAGTTCTATCACATTATTCATGTCTATAATATAATTAGATATTTTTACTTAGCCAACCCATTTTTAAACATTTTTTATATGGATAGTATATACGGATAGATAAATTAAAGATTGTAAGAGAGAGACTTTTCGGAGAGGATAAAAATAAGTGTCATATTTATAATAAAATAACATTATGAAAATTTTGTTTTTAACATATCAATTTTGTGAGGCACAACAAATCGCTGAAGCTTTTGCTAAAGATTTAGGGTATACGTTTATTGAGGATCCTATGTCCTTAATTTTTTCTAAAAAAAAGTATGTTGCTGTGAAGGTTGCTGATGATCATCAACATAACCAACATGAAATTGATCGTGAACGTCCTTATATTTTTCCAAATAACGTTCCTGATAATACTATTATGACTCATAATGTTAAAACCCATAAATTGCCTGGTAATAGAACTGAAGAACAATTTTTAGCTGAATTGATGCCTAAATTTGATAAGGTAATTACCATACGAAGAAACGATTATACATTAAGCTGGAAGTTAAAATGTTTAGCTGAAAGATTAATTTTACATAATAGTTCAACTTGGAGAGAATTTATGTATCATGATATTGGATTTCATATTGATAGAATTATTTTAGCAGATAGAAATGAAGAAGCAGATGTTGAATTATGGGATGAAACTTGGGTAGATGAAGATATAAAGAATCAAATTACTCAAGCTCATATCTGGTTAGATAATTTTAGTAGAGATAATAATATTATAACTTCTTATACTGAAAATTTAACTTATGATTATAATTTAGAGTTAGGAAAAACCCATAATCAAATTAATGAAATAGTAAGTACTTGGGGGGTTGATTCTATATTTAGTGGTATTACTCTTGATGTAGAAAATTTTGAAATAACTGCAGGGGAGGAATTATTTAATGCTTTAGCTAGTAGAGGAGGAAATTTATATTAAAGAAATATTGTAAAATTTAGTTATGAATTTAAATATGGATGGGATCTATGTCATATCTCTAAAAAGACATACTACAAGAAGAAAAAGAGTTCACCATTTATTACACAATAATTTAAAAGTAAATTATACTATAATCGATTCTATAGATAATAAAGAATATGATTTAGATACAAATATATTAGATGAAGGTTTTTTTGATCCTAATGGTTGGTTAACTAAGGGAGTTTTGTGTTGTGCTTTATCTCACCAAAAAGCATGGAAACAATTTTTAGATTCGGGTAAAGAAGTTGCTATGTTTTTAGAAGATGATATTAAATATACTAAATATATTCATAATTTTGATTTTGAACAATTTAGAAAAGATTTAGATAGTATTGAAAATTGGGGGTGTTGTTTTATTGGAAAATGTGTAGATAATATCCATGTAGAAGATCATATTAAAGGAGATATTTACTATGGTATACCCCTTCATCCTGATCAATTTGCAGCCCATGCCTATATTTTAAATAGAAAAAGTGCTCAATGGTATTTAGATAATTACCAAAAAATAAAATATGCTGTTGATATTAGATTAGATTTTTCTCCTTTTAAACTTTTAAGTACATCTAAATCTATATTTAAACAAAGGTGGCCTGAATTAACTAAACATCATAAAACTATTGCTACAAACCCAAAATATAATTGGTTAGAAGAATTTTTACATTTTACTTTAGAAGATGGAGATATAGTAGACCCACTTAGAAATGATGGTATAATGGGAGATATTATTAATAAAGATTTACCTATTGCTTTTACAGAAGACTATACATTAAGATTTAAAAAATATTCCATTAAAGGAAAAACTTTTACTTTCTTTTAACTTCTCCTGTGTATCCATTTGGCTACCCAGGAAAAGGGTCGTATATTTACGGCATATTAATAATTACAAATAAAGGTTATGTCAAATTTAAATCAAGTGTTAGCATTCATTAAAAATGCAGATAAATCAGAACTTTCTCAAATCCAAAATGCGTATGCAATTAGAAAGTCAGAAATTAACTATGACGTTAAATCATCATTTAAAATAGGGGATATTGTAGGTATTAACCATAGAAAAATGGATCCTAGTAAATCATTTAGAATTACTAAAATTAATAGTAAAAATATTAAAGTAGTTTCATCTGATGATATGTTTACTCAGTATACAGTTTCACCAAGTTTATTAGTAAAAAAATAAAAAGTAATGCACAGGAAGCTTGGCTACCCAGGCTTCCTTTCGTATATTTACCACATATTAATAATTACAAAAATTTAAAAATTAAAGTTATGTTAGATCTTCAAAATTCCGAGTTCAAAAGTTTAAATGAGTTAAAAGAAATTGCTCCAAGTATTTTTACAGCTAAACCTTCAGCTGATGTTTCAGATAAGTATTCCCACATTCCAACTGATAGATTGATCAAGGATATGGAAATTCTAGGTTGGGGTGTAGTTGATGCTAAAGAGGTTAAAGCTAGAAAAAATGTTGGTTATCAAAAACACTTAGTTGTGTTTAGAAATCCTGATGTTGTTATCAATGGTCAAAATGATGATACTGTTTTTCCACAAATTCTCTTAACTAATAGCCATGATGGTAAAAATGCATTTACTTTTACTGCTGGTTTGTTTAGAATGGTTTGTGAAAATGGTTTAGTAATTTCAACTAATGAGTTTGAGAAAGTTTCAATCAGACACATGGGTTATGATTTTGATGAACTTCAAAAGCAAATTAATGAAATGGTAGAAAAATTACCATTGACTGTTGAATCAATGAACAAAATGATCAACACTAAATTATCTCAAGAAGCAATTATTAATTTTGCTAAAGATATGCTTGCAGTTCGATTCCCAGAAGAGGAATTAAATAGAATTACTATTGATATGAATGAGTTTGTTACTCCAGTTAGAGATGAAGATAAAGGTGATGACCTTTGGAGTATTTTTAATGTGGTACAAGAAAAAATTATTGAAGGTGATTTTGAATATATTGCAGGTACTAAAGTTAGAAAAGCTAGACAAATCAAAAACTTCAAACAAGATATGGATTTGAATAGCAAAATGTTTGATGTTGCACTTCAATATGTTAATGCATAATGAATAGGTTTTTATTAATATTAGGATTAAGTTTTCTCCTTGCTAGTTGTAGTAAGGAGGAACTTTCTTCCTATCCTTGTATAAATGGGGATTGTGAAGCAAAGTTTTTTATTGATGAACAGGTTCAACCTAATGCTTATCAAGATAATAATGGATATTGGCATATTGAGTTTTATGGACCTAAATACTTTACTATTAGAGGAGAATTAAGTGAGTTAAGTCCTGAGTATGTTATAAATAAAGTTCCATTAATTGAAGTAGGATATGATTCTGATTATTGGGTAGCTTTTGATAGTATTAATTTTACTGTTCCTACTTATTCATTTTTAGGGTGGTTTACTGGTGGGGGATTTAATAACCCTGTTCCTGTAGATAATATTAATTATACTTTAACCGATATAGCCCAAATACAACCCCCACTTAACATTGCTGGGTATCAAATTCAAAAGAATTTTTGTTGGGGATGTCCTTATGCTCCTACTTTATTAGGGACTTATAGTAAATATAATTATAATCCTAGACAACAATTTTATTTGAATAATGAGATGGTAGGAGATACACTTAAAGTATTTACTAAAACTACCTTTAATAATGATATAGGAGAAAGGGTTGTAAGAGAAAGTGAATTTAAAATTATTGTAGAATGAGTTTAACTAGAATTACCCTAGAAGAAGCTAAACAATTGGTTCCATTAAAAGAAAATTATGGAAATACAGGATTAGAAAATGCAGAATTTTTTACTATAACCCCTAGTGAACGTGGGGATGGATGGGAAGATGTAACATATTATACAGGTAAAAAATATGGATTATATGCTGATCAAGGAGAAGGAGACCAATGGGTATATGTTTTATCAAACCCAACAATGCCCAATTTACTTAAAATAGGGTATACTAAAAATTTACCTGAAGAAAGAGCAAAACAGATATCTGCAGCTACAGGTGTTGCTTTACCTTATAAAGTAGAATGGGCATACAAATGTTTTAATGGGGAAACCGTTGAAAGGGAAGTACACCACAAATTAAAATCCAAACGTGCAAATAATAGTAAAGAATTCTTTTGGATTGATTTGGAAGAGGCAAAAGAAGTAATTAACTTAATTGGAAATAAATTTAAATAAGATGGCACAATTAGAATTAAACGAGCAAGAACAATTAAACCAGCAAAAAGCATCTTTATTAGATGACTTAATGTCTGTAGCTACAGTAATGGAAGAAGTTTGGAATTACCATCCAGATAATCCTAATAAAAAAGATATAGTTACAGAATATAATCACTTACTAAAAATACAAAGTGATGTAGAAAACGAATTAAAAGAATTAGAAACCCAAATCAATGCTAATAATTAAAATAGGAAAAAATGAAAATATAAATCAAGCTCTTAAAAGATTTAAAAATAAATTTCGAGATACTCAAATTATCAAAGAATTAAAAAAGAGAAAAGAATTTATCAAACCTTCATCTCTTAAAAGAAAAAAGAAGCAAGATGCAATTAAAAAAGAGAAATTTTTAAATCAACTAGAAAAGTAAATATTTATAATCAAACAATAGATTATGTATATTTACAATGCTAAATGCATTCGTGTAGTAGATGGAGATACACTCGATGCTCAGATAGATTTAGGGTTTGATACTCATAAAATCATCAGAATTAGATTAGTAGGAATTAATACCCCTGAATCTCGTACTAAAGATTTAGAAGAAAAAAAAAGAGGGTTAGCTGCTAAAGTTAGGGTTAAAGAATTACTTAAAGAAAATAAAAATCAATTTGTATTACATTCTCAAGGGGTAGGAAAATATGGGAGGTGTTTAGGTGTTATATTTTTAGGTGAAACAAAATTGCAAGATATCTTATTAAAAGAGGGACATGCAGTAGAATATTTTGGAGGAAAAAGATGATAGACAAAGATAGAATATTTCAATTATTTGGTAATAATAATGATGCTAAAGAGGTTAGAGAATTAGTGAATGCTAATGAGGATTATTTAAACAGCCCTACAGCTAAGTTAGGGATGTTTACTAAATTAATTTATAACCATGAAGTGTTCCATTTAAAACTAAAAAAATTTTTCGAAAGAGAAAAGGCTCCTTATAATGCTGAACAGACTAAAGAGGCATCTTCTTTTACGGTATTTAATAGGGCATGGAGTTATATAAACGTTATAGATTTATCAAAAAAAGACCACATTGATGCTGTATGGGAATTTAATTCTAAACCATTAATCGCAACTTTAAATAAAGCTATTGCATACTTCGAATCAATAGAAGCATATGAAAAATGTGCTAAATTATTAGAAATAAAAAAACTTAAAGAAAATTTTGAAAATCCCTTGGATATGTAAATTTTCCCTTGTACCTTGGAAATACGGGTTGTATGGAAAAGGGGAGGAAGATAAAGGGGTGATAAAGGGGGTTAAGGGATACCCTGTTTAAATAATAAATAAATTATGAGAAATAAAGAATTAGTACAAAAGAAATTAGGACAACTAGAAAGTGGTTTAACTGAGTTAACAAGAATAGTTAATACCGGTGAGCCAAGACAAACTTATATTGATCAAATTACTAAACTAAAAGGAGTACTAGAAAATTTAAATGATCTAGTCGAACATCAATAGTGAAGACTTTTCCACAGAAATCCAAATTAAAACATATTGCCCATAATCCAACTGGGGAATTAATTCGTATTATTACAGAAAAATTTAAAGAAAATAAAAAAAGAGGTTATGAAACTAACAGCAGAACAAATTCAAAATAACTGGGTAGAATTTTTAGTAAATATTGAAACATATATTTCATCCCCCAGAAAAGAAAAATTAATTGAATTTTATAAAAAATATGAGGAGCGTATAATATTAATGCCTGCTGCTCATAAAAAAGAATACCACAATTCCTTTCCAGGTGGTTATGTAGAACATGTAAACAGAGTTGTAAAAGCAGCACTATCACTTAGTGCAACATGGGAAGGATTTGGAGCAGACATGTCTACCTTTACCCAGGAAGAACTTGTCTTCTCTGCTATTAATCATGATTTGGGAAAGATGGGGGATGAAGAAAATGAATCTTATATCCCCCAGACTGACCAGTGGAGACGTGATAAATTAGGTGAAGATTATATGTTTAATACTAAAGTACCTTTTGCCTCAGTCCCAGACCGTGGTTTATTTCTATTACAATCTCATGGTATTCAATATACGTTTAACGAGATGTTAGCAATCCAAACACATGATGGTCTATATGATGAAGGAAATAAAAAATATCTATTTGCCTTTATGCCCGAGCAAAAACCACGTACTTCACTCCCTTTTATTTTACACCAGGCGGACTTAATGGCTGCTCGTATTGAATTTGAAAGAGAATGGTTACCTAAATTAAAAGGAGAAAATAGCGTGGAAAAGCCAAAAGAAAATTTTACATTGAAGTCAAAATCTAATTTAAAAAGTAAAGCCCTTAATACTATAAAAAGTGAAGGGTTAAAAAATATGTTAGATAGTTTATGATATTAGAAATTATAATTGGGGTTTTAAGTGTTTTGGTCGTAATCTTAGGATATACGACCATCAACCTATTGCGTAAAAATGAAAAAACAGAGGATATCATTATACGCCAATCCCAATTTATAGAAGAATTTTCAAAACAAGTAGATATAGCAGATAAAAGGTTACAACAAATAGACGAAAAAGGTTTTTTTAAAAGTGACGATGAAATTGGTTGGTTTTTTAGTCAAATAAAGGTTATACAAAAAAGTATATCTAGATTTAAAATTGACTAATTAAAACAATGATTAAAAAAAGAAAGAAGAAAAGTAAAAATTACTTTACTCAAGAAACCGAAGATTATATTGTATTATATAATGGCTTAGACCCTATTGAACAACAAGAAGAAAGAAGCAAAATATATGAAAGATACATTCATTATGCCTTTTTTAAACTAACTCAAAATATAATCCATACATTTAAATTTTATCATACTGAAGTTGAAAACTTAGAACATCTTCAACATGAGATAATAACCTTTTTATTATCAAAAATTCATTTATTTGATCCAACAAGAGGAGCTAAAGCCTATTCATATTTTGGTACCATAGTAAAAAGATGGCTTATTTTATATAATAACAAAAACTACCAGAAAAAAATACAGAAAGTAGGAGTTGAAGAATTAGTAAAAGATGGATCTGATCATTCCTATGGTATAAATGATGATTCTAAGAAAGATGAGTTAGGGCAATACATTGATTTATTTGTTGAACATGTTACAGAAAATATTTACGAATTATTTCCTAAAAAAAATGATGCTCAAATAGCTGATGCAATTTTAGAACTATTTAGAAAAAGAGAAACAATAGAAGTATTTAATAAAAAAGCTCTTTACATTTATATTAGAGAAATAATTGATGTAAAAACTCCTAAAATTACTAAAATAGCTGATAGACTTCACGAAATATTTAAATATCAAT
>Ga0070749_10003459_pt1 | contig 10565 bp, 12 predicted proteins | sample VirMetDEL_Nov_18_FD_75180 | JGI IMG/M metagenome (GOLD analysis project Ga0070749, IMG submission 75180) | Aqueous microbial communities from the Delaware River and Bay under freshwater to marine salinity gradient to study organic matter... | ecosystem: Environmental > Aquatic > Marine >...
CGGGTGAACAGACAGGACACGGCGTCAGCGGCGCTGTTGGCGCTCGCCTTGCTGTCGCACTGGTAGAAGGCGATCCCGTTCCACATGCCCTTGTAGCCGATGGACTTCGCCATCAGCATCTGCTGCGTGTCGTCGCGGAACTGGACGGCGCCAGTCTCGCCGCGCAGGGACGCCTGGAAGTTGTTGAAGTGGACGGGCGACAGGTCAGCCACCAGCTCCATCCCCGCGCCGATCTCGACGTTGGCGGCGTTGAGGGTGAACATCGCCGTGTAGATGTCGTCCACCGTGAGATCCTGGCCGGTGTCGCTGACGCTCTGGGTGATGCTCGGGTACAGCGCGTTCAGCAGGTCGGTGTAGGTCAGCCCCTCGCCCTGCTGGAGCTTGCGGAGCAGGGTGCCGGGATCGACCACGCCGCCGGTGAGGGCGAACAGGTCGCTCATCTGGTACTGCTTGCGGTACGGGGCGATGGTCAGCGAGTAGTTGGAGGTCGTGTAGGCGGAGTTCGAGATCCCGCCGCTCGTCTCGCTCGACGCCGCCGCGAAGGCGCCGGGAACCGCGTCGATGGTGATGTTAGGTCGCGGTGCCGATCAGGCTCCACGGCATCTCGATCATCAGGTTGCGGAAGTCGGCGGCGTCGTACACCGGCTGATCGAGGTAGTTCTGCGCGATCATCAGCGCCTCGCGTCCGCCGTTGGACACGAGGAGGGCATTGGTCACTTCGTTAGCCATTGGGCGCTCCGTAGGGGAGAAGGTGGAACCGTCTCAGCCTACACCCATAACGGCGGGCGCCCGATGGCTTACTTCTTGTAGCGTTACCGGTTCGGCCTAATCTGTCAAGGGGCAGGCTTGGGGCGGGGCGCGATCTTGCCCGCAGCCGCCATCGCATCCCAGAACTCATCGCGGCGGGCGCGCTGCTCGGCGGGCGGGAGGGCGGCGAACTCCTCCGCCGTCAGCCCCCGCGAAAGGGGCGGAACCACCGTGCGCGAGGCGCCGCCGTTCGGGTCGCTGGTAGGCTTGGGCTTCGGGGCGGGCGGGGGCGCCTCGACCTTCGCGGGGGCGACAGGGGCAGCAGGCTTCTCCGGCGTGGCGGGCGCGGGCGCCTCGGCGATGTAGGGCCGCAGCCACCGGGCGCCCTTGCCCCCGTCCATCTCGCGCTGCGCCTTGATCCACTCGTCGTAGGTCGGGCGCTTGCCCTCGCCATCGGGCTGAACGCGGCTGTACCGGTCAAGCGTCTCGGCCCGCGTCTCGTCGTCGTCGGCGAGGCCGTGACGCAGGATCGCCAGCGTCGCCGCCTGCGCCAGCATCTTCGCGCTGTACTCGCCCTCCATCTCGGCCCGGATCTGCTTGCGTAGCGCGTCGGCATCGACGGCGGCAGGGGCGGCGCCCGCCTTCTCCCGCAGCGTCTTGTTCTCGGAGACGATCTTGGAAAAGCGGCTGTACGGAACGAACTGCGCGCCGGACTCGTCAGCCCAGACCATCCCACCATCCTCATCGGGGACAGGGGTGAGGGTGCGGCCCTTGAACTGCTGCGTTGCGGGGAGGGTCGGGGGGGTGCCATCGGTAGGCATGATGAACTCCGTGGTTTGGGGGTCAGTCAACGTAGCGGGCGAGGATGGAGCGCGCCCAACGCGCCCCGGCGTCCCCGCCCCATCCTTGCCACGCTTGCCAGCCCTTGCCTCTCTCGGCCCAGGTGGCGCCCTGTTTGTCAGAGGCGTGGCGGGTGAAGTAGTTAGCCATCCGCTTGATCGTCTCCAGGCTGACGGGGCGGCGGTTCTGGAGGTCGCGGGCGCGGGCGAGTCCTACCGAGGTCATGCCTCGATTGGACGGGGCGGCCTCGGCGCGCACCTCCAGGGCGGCGCGGGCAGCAGCGGCGACAGCGGCGGGCGGGGTGAACGTGCGCTCGACGTACCCGGCAGCGCGGGCAGCCTGCCCTTGCCGAGTCGCAGCCGCAAAGGCGCGGGCACGGGAGGTGCGGGAGCCGGGGGTGTAGGTATAGACCTTCCCCTCCTTCCCCCACCGGTAGCCCGGTCGCCCGTTGGCGGTTGCGCGCTCAACTGGCATCGTCAGATCCAGGGGGCGTGTCCTCAGCGTCGGCGGCAGGCTCGGCGCTCGGGGCGGGGGCGGCGTCGGGGGCTTCCTCGGCAGCATCATCCTCGACATCGGCGCCGAGGATGTCCAGGGCTTCGCGGGTGAGCGTGCGCGCCTCGGCGGGATCGGCAGCAAGGGCGCGGGTCAGGAGGTCAGTCAACACCGCGTCATCGTCGGGCATGTCCTCGCCGTCGTCGGCCTCGACCCCGTCGATCTCTGCGATCAGCGCGTCGATCTGCGCCTCGGTCATCGACGGGTTGCGGGTGCGGATCGCGGCGCGGTGGGAGGTGAGCCTCAGCGCGAGATCCTCCTTGATCACCTGCTGCTCTTTCAGGATCTCCTCGGGGCTGACCCCGATCATCCCATAGGTGATCGACCACGCCGCCGGATCGATGGGCAGGGCGGGATCGCGCAGGAGCGCCGCTGCCTTCGCCAGAAGCACCTGATCACCGGATCGGCTCGGCGGGATCAGCTTCTTCTGCATGTCGCGCTTTCCCTTCTGCGACACTACCAGCGCGTAGCCGGAGCCTGCGGACGTACCCCGGTGGACATCAGCGGGGGAGAGTCCGGCGCTGACGGCCAGCCCCGCCTCGTAGCCCTCAATCGAGGTCGCCAGCGACGCCGGATCGGCGGCAGGTTGCCACTGTCCAGCGTTGGGGCTGGTGTACTCCTCCCCGCGCCGGATGCCATGGATCGGCAGGATGAACTGCGGAGAGGCGCGGATCGCGTCGGTGCCGAGCCTGCTGACGCCGCCGGAGGTGTTGGCCGTCGCAGGGACATGCCCGTCCATGATGTAGCGTTGGGGGTGTGACCCATCCCGAACGGCGGACATCCAGAATGTCCAGAGCGCGGAGGCGTCGAGGGTACCGTTGACCAGCTCCGCCCCGGTCAGCGGGTCGAGGAGCCGGTCTGATACCCGGCGATGGTACAGGACGTAGGGCAGGACGGGGCGCCCCTCGGCGTCGCGGTACTGCTCGGGCCAGCCCGCTTCCCCGGCATAGTGGGCGGTTGCGTCGGCCCATCCGTCCTGCTCCTTCCCGTCCGCCCCGGTCGTCTTGGCAGGGACGAAGATGGCGAATAGCGGCGCCCCCGGATCTGACACATCCCAGACCTCCCATGTCCAGACCATGCCCTGACCGGTCGGGGAGAGGCGGAGGCGGCACTCCTCGACGCGGGCGGGCTGGTGGCGGGTCGGGTTGAAGGGGGCGCGGTCGGCGGGGTACTTGCCGTAGCCACGCAGCACGACGGTATCGACGGGGACGGCGCGATACCCGATCCCCTCGTTCTCCTCGATGTCGATACGGATCAGGCACTCATTGGCGGCGACTTGCAGGAGGTGAGATTGCTGGCGCATCGGCCAGAGGTCAGGGGTGATCACGCCGTCGAGGTCGGGGTTGCCCGCTGCCTCGACGGTCGGGGCGTCGTCGTACAGGGTGGCGATCTGCGACCACACGTTCAGCGCGGCGTTCCGGCTCGTCACCGGGGCAGGCAAGTACTCGCGCACCTCGGCGCTGAAGAAGTCCGCCTGACGCATCCCGGCGTCTGCGATCCATGCGCCCTCGGTCATGCGGCGGCGCAGGGCGGCAGCCTCACGACAGGCGGTGTCGGCCTCGGTGTGCCACGGCGGAACGGGGACGGGCGGGAGGGCGCTTGGCATTGGCTTACACTACCATGATGGGGCGGGTTGCGGTAGTCCGGTCAGATCCGGGGGGAGTCAGTAAGATGTCGGAGAGTCCGTAGCGCACAGCGTCAAGCGGGTGCTTCAAGTCCTTCTCTGCCCCGGTGTAGTGCTGGAGGGCGGCGTTCAGGCTCTTGGTGTGCGCGGTGGTGAAGAACCTCCCCTCCCGGATCAGGGAGTTCAGCGCCTTCTCACCGGCCAGCACCGACCCGGCCTTCTTGACCGGGCGCCGGATCTCAAAGGGCGTCACGCTCCGGCGGGTGAGGCGGGCGAACGCGGCTTCGAGGAGGGCGTTGACGGAGGCGCCCGCCCCGGCCTTGCCCGCGCTGTTGATATCCCCGAACGCGGCGGTAACGTGGTCAACGGCCAGCCCCCACCGGGTCAGCATGTCGAGGGCGAGGCGGGCGTCCATGTCCGGCGTGCTGCCCTTCTCGCTGATCACCTCGTCGGCGGCGATCCAGCGGCGCCCGTCCCCGATCAGGAGGATACCGATCTGGTTCCCCGTCCCCTCGCCGTGATCCCAGGTCAGGCGGAAGTCTACCGGCTTGAATGCGGTGATGAAGGCATTGTCAACGACCGACCCCTCCCCGAACGAGACGAACCGGCGCCCCTCGGTCAAGCCCTCCCAGTCCCCGTCCCGACGTTGGCGGCGCTCCCAGGGGGACATCTGGGCGATCTGCGCCTCGACGTTGGCGGCGGTGCGGTGTGGGCAGTTCTCGGGGCTGAGCCGGATGCGGATCTCTACCCAATCCGGGGCAGGCGGTACAGGCGGGTTGCTGTCGGGATTGCCCTCAAAGAACTCTCTCAACCACCCGAGCGGGCGCCCGATGGGGGTGAAGGTGAGCCAGACCTTGCCGCCCCGCACCGCGACGCGCTGTGAGAGGGTCAGCCAGTGGGTGCGCTTCGGCGGTTCGTCCACCCACACCCAATCAATCGTGCCGCCCTCCAGGGCGAGCGGGTCTTGGGTGCCTGACTTCGGGTAGCAGACCGAGCCGGAGCGGAGTTCGATGCAGCGCTTCCCGCCGGAGACGTACCCGCGCACCGGATCATAGCGGCACCGCTCGGCGAGGACGTTGCCCGGTTGCAGCTCGCGGAGTTTGCTGCTGATCTTCGGCCAGTCGCCGTCCATGTCGGGCATGACGATCCAGCCGAGGCGAGCCGGGGGCGCGGGGGCGTAGGGGTGCGTCCCCGTCATCGCCCACCATGCCTCGGCGGCGCCTGCGTACGACTTGCCTACCTGATTGCCCGCCTGGAGGCGCCGGTAGCGGGCCGAGTGCTGGTGGAACGCCCGCTGCCCCGGCGACATGCCACCCAAGGCGGGAGCGCCCCAGGTGTACACGTCGAGGGGGGTCATGCGGGCGGCAGGGTGCGTCAAGGGGTGTCGCTCCCCGGCGGCTCGGTGAGCGCCAGCCCCAGGGCCGCAGCCTCGCGCCGCACCCATGCCTCGCGCTGCGCCCGCGTCGGCTCGACGCTCTGCTCTGGCGCGTTGACCGGCTCCGGCGGCGGTTCAAGGTCGCGGTAGCAGGTCAGCCGCAGGATCTCCAGGGCGGCGCGGTTCTCCTTGTTGCTCCCGCCCTTCGGCCCGACCCCGAGGGCGCGGGAGGTGAGGGCGAGTTCCCGCTTGCCCGTGGCCTCGATCATCTTCGTGAAGAACCAGAGGGCGCGCTTCTCTTTCGGGGACAACACATCCCCGGCGACGGCCTTCTTTGCCGCTGCCTCGCCCGCCTTCATGTTGCTCCAGATCGCCCACCGAGCGACCCCGAGGCGCGACGCAGCGCCGGTCAGGGTGTTCATGCCCGTACCGATCTCGTTGCACATGCCGTCCAGCGCCTCGACGCTGATCCGCTCGTAGAGGGGGACGCGCCACTGTTTCGCGATCCCGGTGAGGACTTCCGGGGAGGGTGGGGTGTGCTTGGGGGTGTCAGACATCTGGACTCCCTTGTAAGAACTGGACGGCTTCTGACATCGGCATGGACGGGCCACAATACTCAAAGGTAGCACACGGGCGACCGCCCGATGTTTGGGGGCTTGATATCGTGCCTTTGGCTTTGCCGTTCTTCAGGTTGCTCACTGGCTTACTAAGAAGCCTCCATGTTGGCGATCTGTCATGCGACCGGATGAACGCCGGGTGCGCGGGGTAGTTTCGGAACGTGAACCCGCACGCCTTGTAGGCAGACCCGATGCACTCGTTGAGGATGAATGACAACCCCAACCCTTGCCAGTCAGGAAGCGTGACGGTGCGACTAATGCCCTTGATCTTTGAGTTATCCGGGTGTGGGACATGCATAACACCAGTAAATGCAACCGGGCGACCATTCACAAATGCCGCAAAGCACCTCGCCGCTTTGTTGAGGTCTTTGCTCATATAGTGATACGGCGCGAAGATGGGCCAGAGGCCATAGGGGACGCGCTGGATATGCCCTTCAATCCGGGGGCGGGGTTGAACCGACCTCCAAGTGAAGGTCATGGTTGCAGGCTCCAAGATCCAGTCAGGCTGTAGCCAGTCGATCACATCGTAATGGCATGTGACGGCGACAAACTTTCGCCCTTGCCGCCGGATGTGCTTCTGGACGGCGTGAGAGCCGATCTGGGCGACTTGCCGATCCACAACAGAAGTGAACTCGTCAACGACGATGGGATCGGGGAGTTCCACCATCCGGCGAGCGAGGTCAACGCGGAACTTCTCGCCGTTGCTCAAAACTGCGTAGGGCCGCAGCCACGCCGGGATCGTGTTGAACCCGACGGCGCTGCAAGCGTCGGTGATCTGCTGCAACGTCGCGGACTTTGGGAAGTCGTCAACGACGGAAGCCGCACCCCAGGTCAGATCCGGGGGGCATCCCCAAAGTTGGCGCATGATCGAAGTCTTGCCCGCGCCAGAGGGGCCGACGATCAGCCCAACATTCCAGGGGCGGGCGTCCAGCGGAACATCCCCGCGCCACCGGATCTCCGCCCGTTCCTGCGGCGGAACGTCGAACATGCTACTGACCTGCTGCGCTCGGACAGAGGTACTGATCGGGGAGGTGACTACGAAATCAACGGCTGGCATCTGACCCCCTGTTCGCGGAACCGCTCGATCAGGTTGGCTTGCTCCACTTCATCGCTGCACTCGACAACGATCCGGTACTGAAGGTCGCCCATCTGCGGCGAGGTGTCGGGCGCTTCCTCTGGCACCTCCGCTACCCCCGCGCCTGCGAGCAGCGCCTCGATCTCCCCTTCCGACCACCCTGGTACATGGACATCCCCACCCTCATCCCGGATCTGACGCAGCACGGCCTCGACATCCACCGGCAGCATCGGGTTTTTCTCGGTGAGCCGGTTGTCAGCCAGCGCATAGGCGGCGGCCTCGGACTCGTCGGCGAACTCGACCACGCGCACTGGCACCATTCCAGGGCCGGGGGCGGCGGCGTCGAGGTACAGCCCTGGGTCGGCCTTCATCCGGGTCTGCGCGGCCCGGTAGCGCCCGTGACCGGAGACGATACGGCGCCTGCTCCCCCACACGACGATGGGGGAGAGGAACCCGAACCGGCGCAGGCTCGCCGCGATCTCGGCGACGTTCTCGACGGGGTGCTGTTTGGGGTTGCCCGCCCATTCCTCCATCTCGGAGAGGGGGAGCCAATCGAGCGGGGCGGCGGACTGCTTAGGCGCGGGTTTGGTCAACGGAGGCTCCTTGCGGTCATTAGCCGTTCGCGCAACGCAGCAGGCAGGGGGACGGCGGCGAGGTCGCGTAGGGTAGTGGTGAAGCTCTCGCCCGCCCGCGATTCGTTCCCGGCGTCGATGTACCACCACCCATCCATCAGCGCCCGCTCGGCTCGGTGCAGGGCGCGCCACTCTGGCGACGGGCGCAGGTAGGCGGCGCGGGCGTCGGTGAGGGCGATCACGAGGTCAGCGCGGGGCTGAGTCATGGCTTGACCTCCTCTTGCAGATCGATGGCGGCGCTGCGGATCAGGAGCGCCAACACCTCGCCGTGCGTCCGCAGCCCATAGGCGGCGCGCAGGCTTTCCATGTCCCCCCGGATCTGACCGAGGGTGCAAGGGCCGATGCGATCCGCCACCGCCGTCAGCGAGGAGGTGAAGATCCGGGGCGTCTGGTAGTGGGGTGGATAGGGCTTCATGGTTCGGGGATGGAGATGCGGAGGGAGAACAACCAAACCCCCGCCGCATACCCCACCTTACACCGGCTCCTCTGCGCGTGCAAGGGGTTCGGTGCCGAGGAGGGTGGTAGTGCGGGCGAGGCGTTGCAGGGCGGTCATGGTTGCTCCATCTGGAACAGGGCGAGGAACGCCTTACGCTCGCGGTCGCTCAGGTTGGTCAGATCCGGGGGGCATCCCTTCATCATCGCCCGTACCGCCTCGACCTCCGCCCGCGTCAGGGTCACGGCGTCGCGGGAGTAGTCCACCCAGGCGCGGTACGTCGCCGGGAACAGCTCGGCGACAATGCCCGCCAGCGCATCGGCATAGGCCCGGATCTCCGCCTGGGCGTGCGCGTCGGTGCGGAGCTTCAGGAAGTGCAGGACGTTGTGCAGATCGACCCGCGCCACGAACTCGGTGTACTGCGCGACGGGGAGGACGGCGCGGGCCTCTTCGCGGGAGACACCCCGGTTGAGGATCAGGTTGCTGTACACGGCGCGAACGACATCAAGGGCGTAGCGCATCCCGCCGAGCGCGGCAGCAGCAGCATCTCCGGTCAGCGCAGCGCCCCGCCCCTGCTTGTTGTCGAGGCTCTGCTCATGCAGCGCGGTCGGGACGAACACCTCGTCGGGAAGCACGGAGTAGCGGGCGCTGATCTCGTTGAAGCTCCAGGTGCGGTGCCGCATCCACTGGCGCGCCACGAAGATCGGCAGCTTCACATGGATCTGGATCACCGCCTGCTCAAAGGGGCTGGTGTTGCCACAGACAAACCCAAACTCATCGGGGTTGCCGCGCACTACGAGCAGACCGGTGCTGGTGGTCGCGCAGTATACCCTCCCGCTATGATGGGTGCGCCCCCAGTATTGCGACCGCGCCTCCAGGGTCGTTCTGTAGCCGGTGTGAGCTGTCACATTGATCTCAGTCGATGCTGCGTGGGCGTCATACCCGATATAGGCCGACAGGACAGAGAACAATGACCGGAGATGAGGCGACGCGCTGCTGAACTGTATTTGTGGCCGATCTTTCTTGACCGCCCCATCACTGTTCACCAGACCGTCCCACAGGCCCAATATCTCCGCATATTCCAGGCTGGACGGGCTTACTGCCAGCCGCTTTTCAGCAGCGCGCTCACCCTTCACCAAGAACCGAAGCACACTCTCGGGCGGAGAGATTGTATAGACGGTGGCGTCCTCGTATGTTGCCGACTTGCGCTGCTTGTGATCAATGCCAAGCTCGGCTAACAAGTCGAGGAGGTACGACTTCTTGCGCGGCTTCTTGAGATGGAAGCACACTTGGTTGACCGAGGTCTGCACCCAAGATCCGTCACCCAAGATGAAACCGGCGAGTTGTGCTGATGGGTCAGGGGCGCCAGCGCCAAAGACCTTGTACCCCTGCACAGGGTCGAAGTGTCCGCACCGGGGCGTGCTGTCAGCGGGGTAGATCTGGTAGCCGTCGACGTCGCCCATCCTTGACTTTGGCCTGAACCACATGCGGTGGTCAGGTGTCACAGAAAACGACATCCTGGAGTTGCGGAACGTCACCATATTCTCGTCCGCGTCGAACACCTCAACACGCAGATGCTCCTTCGTCAGGGTGCGGGTTTTTGGGTTTGGAACAAGGAACGTCTCCCTTTCACCACAAGTATCCCAACGCTTCCACCCGTCTGCCGTGAGAACTTCCATGCTCGGGTGGTAGCAGTGCCGATGCCGCAGGAGGTAGCGGATCAGCCGCTCATCCTCGGCGGAGGTGCGCTCGGCATCGGCGCGCCCGTAGGAGAGGCGGGCGGCGCGGCAGATCGAGGCGTCGCTGCCCATGTGGTCGACGAGCCGAAGGAAGCCGGGGGCGGGGATCACTTCGCACCCCGGCGCTCGATCATCCCGGCGATCAGTTGGGCGGCGTCGAGGGCGTGCTGCATGGCGCTACTGATCTCCTCCAGGTGCGCCCGCCGGTACTCCTCCATCTCCGCTTGCCGCATGTACACCACCAGATCGAGCGCCTCTTGCATCGCGTCATACAACGCGTCCCGCCCGTTGTGCGGCTGGAGGGGCGTCTTGTAGCGCTCGATGCCCTGACGGCGGCGCTCGGTCGCGTAGGGCTGGAGGATGGCGGGCAGGTCGGGGATAAGGTCGGCCCAGATGTCGCCCATCCCGGCGGCAGGGGCGGGTTGCTCGGCGAGGGCGGCGAGCTGTGCGCGGTCCGTGTTTGTTTGATTTCCCATAACTTATCTCCGTTCTTACAGTGAGTACTTATTCCGACTGGCCGGTCAGTTTGGATTCTGACCGGTCAGTCGGTTTAGCCGACCATCCGCGCCACCACCACCGCAACGGCGAAGGTGACGATCAGGGAGGTCAGCATGGTTGCGTTGCTCCTTCCCCCACCTTACCCCACCTACCCTCGGCGTGCAACCCTACCCCCCGGATCTGACAATCCCCTCCATCCTGCCCACGCGACCGCCCCGAGCAGCAGGTCAGATCCCAGGGCAGTAGGGTAGGCGCGGGCAGTCCGATCTGGTGGGGTCTATATGTAATCCTGGTGGGGTCTTGGTGGTGTTAGGTGGGGTCTTGGTGGGGTCTGCGGACACAAGACCCCACCTGTAAGAACCACGGTTCAAGCGCGGTAAACAGTTTTTGGTGTGGTCTGGTGGGGTGTTTTGTGAACCTCCACGCGTGAGAG
>Ga0070749_10003460_pt1 | contig 10565 bp, 22 predicted proteins | sample VirMetDEL_Nov_18_FD_75180 | JGI IMG/M metagenome (GOLD analysis project Ga0070749, IMG submission 75180) | Aqueous microbial communities from the Delaware River and Bay under freshwater to marine salinity gradient to study organic matter... | ecosystem: Environmental > Aquatic > Marine >...
ATGGCCTTGTCGCCGACGAAGTCCCGTGAGTGGTAGTCCGGGTACTTCAACCCGGTGCTGCCGTTGCTGCTGGCCTTGGTGGTCTTCCGCGTCTTGGTCTTGACTGCCATTGCTGAGACTCCTGATTGTTGGAAACTAGAAACACTACCTCTTCTCCGTTCCGTCCCTACCCACGCTACTGTTCCGTCCTCTTGGTAGCCTCCTTCCGCTGCTTCTTGGTCTTGGGCTTGAGCTTCTTCACCTTGGCGGTCCCATTCCGCCAAGGCTTGTCGTCGGTGTGGGCGACGGACACCCCCTTGTTGAGAACCCCTCCCGGAGTAGCCTTGGATAACCGACGCTTCTTCGGGGCCGGGGCGACCACCCCCTGCTCCCGCGCCTCCTTCATCCGAGCGGTGTGGGCCACCACCTCCCTGAGCCGGCCGATGGACAGCCCCTCGTCCAGCCTGGCTTTGCAGTCGGCGCAGACAGGGATCTCGCAGGCGATCTCCCGACGGGTCTTCCCGTTGGGTTGGACCCTCACCCGCTGGATCACGTGGACCCGTCTGGACTGACCTGGTTTGGAAACGGTCTTGCACACGTCACAGCGATACATCGGCGTACCCTCCTTCCACTGGAACTTGCTGGGACTGTTGGGGAATCTTGGGCGTCGGACGGATGGGGGACTCCTCGACGTAGTCCCCGCGCTGCCACCACTCGGTACGGTCGGACCGGTCGAACGGCCTGACCATAGCGTTGTCATCGGTCTGCCGGAGGACGAGTGCCACCCTCCGGCTACGGACGTGTCGTACCAGAACCATCGTTAACCTCCCTCTTGGGGTTAGTCATGTCGGTCAGCCGCTGGGACGCCCATACGGCCCACCGACAGGTGATCGTGTTCGCCTTGTGCCAGCCCTTGACCCTCTTCAGCTTGGTGGCCGCATCCGTCATCCGGCGGGCCAGTATCTTCAGGCGTTGTGGTGTCATAATCCACTCCTCATGAGCATTGCGTTGTGGGCACTCACGAAATCTGGAAACTGTTCCTCCGAGACGCACACGTTACCCGTGTACGTCAGCAGCCGAAAGTCATCGAGGATCGCCCACCACGTATCGCCGTAGGCGTAGACCTTGGCGACGACGATTTTCGATACGTCCAGGTCGTTCTTGTGTGTGCCCACCATCACAACCCCTCCGGGTGAAGGCTGTCCCAGTCTGGCTCGACTTCCTCCATCCGACTCATTGTCTGCGCGGCTTCGAGCCGGCGGGACACCCACAGTGGGTGGGACGGGTCGGCGTCGATGTCGGTGCCGCCGCAGCGGGGACAGCCCAGCTGCATGGCCCTCTCGGCGGCTTCGGTCTTGGAAAACTTCCGTCCACACTCCTGACACATGAACATGGAAACCTCCTTCTTGGGGTTGAGCCTCTTCTCTGTTCCACAGAGTCGTTCACTACCCGACCTGTTCCCGACACCACTGGTAGGCCATGTTGAACTTCTCGGCCTCCTCGTGGTGGAACGGCTCCCCGCACGCCAAGCTGTAGACCTTGTAGGCCCACATCTTGTTGATGGGGTGGCGGTTGATGGTCTGGGTGTCGGCGGTGGGCATCACCTCGCGGAGTTGGGTGATCGCCCTCGACCAGCCGTGGACCAGGCCGGAGAGGTTGCTGGCGTCCTGAATCTGGATCGCCTCGTTGGCCAGCTGGATCAGGGTCGTGTTCATCGGACACTCCTCTTGAGTAGTGGGATGGTAGAACAGACACGCACAGTAGTCGCTACAGAAGTCGTAGCCCCAACTCTCTCCGCCGCAGTTGACGCAGGACACGGTTATGGCCTCGGGGAATCGCTCTCGCCCAGCACCCACCTCAGTGCCTCGATGGAGGCTTCGAGGGAGGCGATGGCAGGGATCTCGAACGGGTCGAACATTTTCTGGTGGTACAGTCGCTCCTCCAAGTCTTTCAGCACCTTCCTGATCTCAGCCTCGGGTCGCATTGGTACTCCTCTTGAGCGGGCGAAGGTTGGGTTAGTCGTTGTGGAGAACCAGCTTGTACCCGTCCTTGGACTTGTACCGGACGCAGCGGAGGTCCGCCCCCTTGAAGTTCCGACACATTTCGGCGAACGTCCTGGTGGCACCGGTCTTGACGCTCTTGACCGTGACACTGGCCGGGAAAGTATCCCAGTCCAGAGCGGTCATGTCGGCCGACAAGGTCTGTGTCGCCTTGTCCCACGAGAACAGGGTGGAGGAGACGCAGGACGGGTCCTCCTTGACCGTGGACGTCTCCACCTTGATGGTGCCCTTCAGGCCCTTGTTGGCCGCACAGACGTTGCACTCCTTGGCCCCGCCGATGTAGACGTGTCGCCCGTCCGTGGTGTACGGACATCGAGACTGCCTGGGTGCCGGTCCGTCCCACCGTGGGTAGAGGGGTGGGGTGTACGCCTTGGTCCGCTTCTCCTTCTCATGTCTGGACCGAGGACTCATAAGGTCCAGGTCGCAGCGCTCCTTGAGCCAGTCGGAGAGCATGCCCCACAGCACTTCGGCGTCGGCGTCGTCCTTGTCAGTACGGTCCTTGATGCCCAGGCTGATACGGATGGACACACAGAGCAGGTGACACTCCCAGTTGTAGACCTCGGCGAAGGACTTGGTCTGCTCCTTCCCTCGCTTCGTCTTGCCCCACGGCAGCCCCCACCGGGAGGCGCAGACTGGGCCGTAGCCCTTGTCCTTGGAGCGGGCGTCCTCCAAGGGGAGGTTGCAGTAGCAGCACCTGTCCATGTCCCGACCGCATTCGGCCAAGAACCCGATGGGGTCGGCCTTGAGACGGTCCAGGAACTCCTGCTCGGTGGCGTTGAGCTTGTAGGCAGGTCCGTCCTCATACCTGACGCTGGAGTACCGACGACGCCGGCCGTAGTAACTCATCCCACCGCCGTCGTTCACTGGAACGGCGATGCGCTCACAGGCCACCTTGAAGTTGCCCCGGAGGAAGCAACCAATATACCTCTCCCGTCCGGTGGGGTCGTAGGAGGTGGGTTCGGTGTCGTCGCCGTCGTCCGTCTCGTCGCCTTCCAGCGCACCAGTCTTCAGGCAGAGGGTGCCCCGCCTAGACAAGTAGAGCTTGAACCGCTGGTCGCGGAAGTGGACCCTGATCATGGGGCGCTTCAAGCCCCGGCCGACTGCGACCAAGAACCAGTCGCAGATGTAGTCCAACAGCCCGTCACTGTCACGGGCCGGAAGCTCCTGCACGGCCTTGTGAATCCAGTACCACAGCCACCCCCACTGACCGTCCTGTTCGCCGTAGGCTTCGGCGAACTGGGTAGCGGCGTCCAGGTCGGAGCAGTTGGTGCGGATCAAACCACCGTTCTTGCTGTTGCGGATGTCACGGCCCTTGAAGTTGGACACTGAGGAATCTCCTCTTGAGAGTGGTACAGAACCCAGAACTACCCGTTGATTTCATCCAGCTCGAAACTCTTGTAGCGTCCGCCCACGGCACCATCGCTGCGCTGGTCGAACTCCACCCCGTACAGGATCGTCCGCCCGTCGCTCTTGCAGAACACCACGCATCGAACGATGCCGGTCTTGCCCTCGGTCTTCTTCAACCAGCTGGGTGCCAGGGTAGTGAAGGCAACGCGGACACGCTGACCGATCTTGAACGCCGGTCGCCCGAACCCATCCGGCGACACCACAGGTTCTTCCGTCTGCTCGTACTTGACCACGACTTTCTCCTCTTGAGAGTAGGTTGTTGGTGAAAACCTCCTCCCCGTTCCGGCGGGTCAGACACACTCACAGCAGTAGGCGGTCTCATCGCCACGACAGAACCGGCAACGGCGGTCCGGTTGGTCATCCTCGGCAGGGTCGGTATGCTCTGGGATCTGCTTCATGATGGGGTGCGAGAGGTCGATCTCGTCACACCGCATCAGCCCAGACCCCAGCCGAGGGGTGATGTAGCCGTGGAGGGTCCAGCCGAGGCAGTCCTCACCTTCGATCACGACCACGTCGTCCTCCCACGGCACCTGCTTCCAGACGTTGGTGGTGGGATTTCTGTCCCAGTCGGTCTTGCCGGACCAGATGACCTTGTAGTTGCTCGGTAGGTAGACGGCGACCTTCTCCGGCGTGATGGACAGGCCCCGAACGATGGCGTAGCGCTTCACGGTCTTCTCCTCTTGAGAGTGTTAGACGTGGAACAGTTGGATCAGGGCGGTCTTGAGCGCCCTGACGTGCTTACACCCAGTCGGGTTACGGTGGGTGCTGTCAGGGCACGAACAGGTCCACTTGAGGTAGCCCTGGTTCGTCGTGATGGTGTAGGACTCACCGCCGTCGATCTTGGTGACGGTGTAGAACCCACAGCACTGGACGAATCGGTAGTCGCCCCGCACCATCGTCCCGTCCTTGCGGGTCACGGCGATACGGAGCTTGAGATCACAGCGGTTGCGGTTGAGTAAGCGGACAGTACGTTCGTTGGTCTTGGACACGGTACTCCTCTTGAGTAGGGGGTTAAGTTACTTGATCTTACCACCATTCGGACCGCACTCACCCTTGAGGTAGTCCAGCCACCTCTGCTGGTTGAAGCGGGGATTGCGGTCGTGGCAGAAGGCGATGATGGCATCGAGGACCGGCTCGGGTACGTCCAGTCCGCGAAGGTGGTCGGCCAGGGCGATGAAGTCTTTCTTGGACATACACTCTCCTACACCTTGAACGGGGGCAGCCGCTCCAACGAGGCAGCGGCTTGATCCCACAGCTTGGCGACAGGTTCGTCGTACCAGAGGTAGCGAAGCTGGTCCGCCTCGTCCCGGCAGATGTTGGCGACGGTGCGGACCACATGGTTTAGGCCGTAGACGTCGATGAGACGTCTGAGAAGGTCGGAGTCTGGCACTGTCATACCCGATACCCTGCTGACCATTGAGCGATGATAGGCTTATTGGGGTATCGCTTCTGCATCTCTCCTTGTGGTCCACCGATGAAACCGTTTGGTCCCAGCTGGCGCAACTCGTACTGAGACGGCTCGCCTCTGGCTGCTGCGTTGAGAGAGCGTACCATAGTAGCCCTCTCTGCCTTTTTGCGGTCACGGTAGGTGTTGATCATAACCCCCAGTCCTCCCTCTTGGGTTCCAACCCTACTTCCTCCAACGCATCGAACAGGGCGAACCATGTAGTCTCGTCGGGGTGGTCGTAGAAAGCTGTGTACAGCCGTTGGGCATCGGTGCCAGGACTGATCTCGGTGTAGGTGTTGTACACCCAACACCGCAGCAGCGTGGCCCCAGCTTTGAAGTAGTTGTCTCGGTGTTTCCCAGTGGACCAGCGGTGTTTGGTTTTGATGCCGCCGTCCCAGATCCTTACCTTACGGTAGTACGGTGAAGAACCACCCTGCTGTCGGACTTGCTCAACCACATACCCAGCGAAGGCTACGGCGAGTCTCCAGTTCGCCCCCTTGGATCGTGCGTAGCGGTAGCAGTCCATACCCTCACCGACCGTGCCAGGCATGGGACTCTTGACGTCCCAGATGTGTTGTCCCATTCTCACCTCTTGAGAGTTTCGCTCTTGCTCGTCAGACCATGCCCTCGGGAGGGATGGCACTGGGCCGGACTCTTACCGGCCGACTCTCAGGGGAAAGGTCAGTGAATCACGTTCTACTCCCTCGACACTGGTTTCGTCCACCGTGTTCCTACCCTTCCCCCAACCGACTCGGTATCCGGTTAATCTTCAGAGATAGTCCCCACACTGTCAGTGCCCTGGTTACAAGTGTCTACCACCCGCCGGAGTGCCTCAGAGCAATGGTAGTGTCGTGAACCGTTACTACCTTGGAAGCCGTTGCTCCGGTCTTATTGGACCCGTTGCTTGTGACAGCCGTTGCTGACGTGTGGGGTAAGAAGTATCCCCATCATCCCGAGCCGTTCGCTCTCCACTGCTTGGGGTGTCTGTCAATTAACCGTTGCCCCGCAAGCCCGTTCTCTGCCGATAGGGGTGTCATGAACCGTTGCCCCGTACAGAGTTAGACTCTTCGCCCTGCGAGACTTGCGTTCCGCAGCAGAGAGCTATCAAGTTATCAAAGAGCCGTCCTAATCTGTAGCGGGGTGTACTAGGGGTGTCGTAAGCCGTTTACCCCGGTCGATCCCGCGCCGCCGTCCTAGCAGCAGGGTTATTAATAATAGAACGCCCCTATCCGGTCAACCCTATTCTTAACTGGCTTAACAAAATTTCCGTATTACTTCGTTAGACGGGTTATACCGAGTAATACCTAGAACGGATAAGCAACCCTAGATCCCTCCACAGTCACATCCCTGGGGGAAAGATAGGTAATGGCGGTGTTGCAACCCTTGTAAGACAAGAGGTGGAGGGGTACTGCGGCGTTGCAAGGGTGGGAGAAGGTAGGGGTAGGATCAATCAACCAGACAGGATAGCCGCCAACGCAGTAACGCCATGGCCCGGTGTAGCCGACTCTTTGTCGCCGCCACCGATATCCCGAGCCTGGTAGCCACCTCGGCGTTCGACATCTCACACAGATCAGCAAGGACCACCGCATCACGCAGGGGTGGGGGTAGTCCCTCGACCGCGCTCCTTACTCTGAGACTCACTTCCCTACGGCATAGGGTGGTATGCGGCCCGTCGTTGTCACTATTAATAACAATCCGTGCATTCAACCACTTCCCGAACAAGGAGGGGTCTACTGACAGTGGGTGTGTCCTGCGCAGCTTCTTACGCTTCAACATCACCACCTCATTCACCGTCACCCGGTATAGCCAGGTACGGACGTCACTGTCACCACGGAAGAAGGGTAGGTACTTCAGAACTCGGAGGAATACGGTCTGGGTCACGTCGTCGGCGTCGTGGGGGTTGCCGAGGAGATGCAGGGCAACGCTGAAAACGTAGGATCGGTGGGAGAGGTAGAGGGACTCGGGGGATGTGCCGGAGAAGGGAGGGGGGGTGTCGGACGACATAGGGGGGAGTAGACCTCAGACTTGAGAGTTGGACATATCAACGCATAAGTAAACGCTCATACGTCCCCCTTATACCCTACCTACCCTACCTACCTACACACTATCCCACCCCACTTACTGTGTTGTAGGTAGTATAGCCGCCTACGGCGGCGTCTTTTTCTTTTTGTGCTATTTTCTTTGCCGTCGTCCGTCTTGTCCAAAATCACCATGAATGCGTAGTACACCTTTGGCAAATGCCAACAATTCGTTAACGGATGCGTTACTTTTCATTGTGTTAGCCATATCCGAGATGATCTGTATATTTCCTGGTATGTATCCCAACGATGAGTCTATACGGTCTATGGTGGGTATATACGGATGCCTAGCACGTCCATAATCTCTCATACTGCTATAGTCCAATTTCACCCCTAAGTATTTACAAAACCTTGGCAGTGGCAATGGTATGTCCTCCATCTTAATAGTGTGGACAAGTCCCTTCTTCTTAGCGTTGTTGCGAGATGATTGTAAGAATTTTTGACGTATAGACTTTTTGTGGTAATGCCTACGTTGGTACTTCTTACGGCAAGACTTACACCAAGGAAGGCAGCCATCACGGTAATTAGAGTTCTGATAGAACTCGTACACCTCTTTGGAGATTCCACACAGTTCGCACAAACGGTGCTTCATAGTGCCCCCTAGCAATATGGATACGTAGTTATTAACAAGAAAATAGTTCTACCCACTTCAATTAGTAATTGTCAAGCTGTATATTAATAGTCGCCGCCCGATCAATACTCACAGCGTCTCAGCGCGGAGGGAGGAGCAGATGAAGGAGGTCACCATGACTGACAACAACAAGAAGGGCAAGAAGACGGTGGTGCGCTACCCTTGGGAGGAGTGGTTCAAAAGGAGGTTGTTCACTCTGCTGAAGGGTAGGGACTACCTCTGCGACACCTACGTCATGATCCAGCAGGTGCGGAACCGTGCCGGCCAGTACAACCTCAGCATCTCGACCAAGGTGCTGGGCGGCTACCGAGGTGTCAGGGTCCGGGTCTTCAACCCACTCAAGAAGCACCCGCCACACATCAAGGGCCTGGAAATGCCGGCCGACGACGCCGGGGACGATCTGAGCGAGGAGGAATGACCTTTGGGCATTCACATCTTCATCGGCATCGACCCCGGCCAGGAGGGCGGCATCGCCGTCATCGAGGAGGGGACCAAGAGGGGCACCGACAAGCCCAAACTCTACAAGCTCTCCGGTGCCACCGACCGGGAGGTGTACGGGCTCCTGGAACAGTACGGGAAATACCACGGCACCGTCGCCAACGTGTACTGCGTCATGGAACAGATCACACCGCGCCCCACGTCATTCATGGACAGGAGGACCGGTAAATGGACTTCAACGATCCTCAAGAGTACCTGTCTGATCTATGGGAGCTACTGTCTTTTGCGTGGGATGCTGTTCGGGGCCGGCGTCCCGTTCGAGGAGAGGCTGCCGCAGACCTGGCTGAAGGAGTTCGGCCTCTCGACCAGGAAGGGGGAGTCCAAGACTCAGTGGAAGAACCGCTTGAAGGGGAAGGCCCAGCAACTGTTTCCGAGGAGTAAGGTTACGCTGGCCGTCAGCGACGCGCTGTTGCTGGCAGAGTACGCGAGGAGGAACTATGTCGGCACGAGGTAAGACCAAGGAATCAGGCGACGGTGACCCCATGCGGAGGGTGATCGCCGCGATGCTGTTGGAGGAGGTGAAGGACGGCGTCCTTTCCTGGTATTACATCTCGGCGTTTTCGCAAGGTGGAGACCCCACGGCTGCCAGTTTCGTAGGGGGGTACTTCATCGAGGCCAGGGGTGAGACTGAGGCCATGTGTCTGCTGCACATGCTGTGTATGTACCCCTCGGGGTGCGGAACCGTCTGCTCCAAGGTGAGCGAGGACAGTATGAGGCACGTCCCAATCACCTACCGCTGGCGCAAGCTCAACAAGATGGAGGTGGACTCGTTATGAATACCAACAACTCAGATATCCCCGATGAACTGAACCTGAAGGTGCGGCAGGACCTGGCCGAGCAGGGCATGGAAATGATCCCGGAAGAGGTCAGGCACCACCGCGCGGAGGCGTGTCGCAAGATCCGCGAGGCTCTACGGGTACGCGGTTGGATCATCACTACTTCCCCCCAGAGATTGGGGTCGGGTAATTCAGAAGGGAGAAGTATATGAAGGAGTCTAAGAAGAAGGTAGACAAGCCAGCGACCAAGAAGGTGGCGTTATCGCCTTGGAAGGCACACGTCGAGAGGTGGAAGGACTGTCAGGCGTGTCCCCTACATCTGACCAGGACCAGGATCGTGATAGCCAGGGGTACGGTGCCGTGCGACGTGTGCTTCGTCGGCGAGGCACCAGGGGTCAGCGAGGACTTCCTGGGTCAGCCGTTCGTCGGCCCGGCCGGCATCCTCTTCGACCAGATGGTACGCAGGGCACTGGAAGACTGCCGAGTGTGCATGCGGTGTCGGATGGGTAACCACTACGTCCGCTTCGGTGCCGAGGCACTGAAGTGCCCCAACGGGCACGACCCGATGCACCGGGTCGATCTCAAGCTGGCGTTCACCAACCTCCTCTGCTGTGTGCCCAAAGGGGAGGGGGGTCACAAGGTCAAGGAGCCGCCCGAGGACAGCATCGAAGCCTGTAAGCCCAGGCTGGAGGAGTTCCTACTGACGGTGGCAAAGCCCAAGGTGGTGATCGTCGTGGGTAAGGTACCGTATGAGTGGCTGGAGCCTGGACTGAAGCACAGTGTCAAGACTCCGAAGAAGTGCTACGTCGTCCGGGTGGATCATCCGGCAGCCATCCTCCGCGCTCCACTGGCCCAGCAGTCCCTCATGCGGCAGAGGGTGGTGGTCAACATCAGGAGCGCTGTGGAGAGGGGGTTAGCGTTAGCGTGACCGGCAGGGAACTGGGGTTAGTGTGATCGGGGAAGAAAATTATTAATAGCTCGCCCCACGTCGGCAAGGTGTGCTATACTGAGTTAACGTGGACGGCAGCGGTTCACGGTCAATCCTGCTCATGAGGAGTACGGTCGAGCGGTTCGGCTAACTCCTCAAGAACAACGCAGCAAGGACGGGGGCACTGGGCACGGATGCCTACAGTCAGAGGAGTCTTTTCATGTGGAAGCTCATCGAAAAGCCGCAGACAATCTTGGTCACAAGGGAAATCGCCACAGAGTGGGCAGAAATGGAACCTGCCCCGAGGGATCGTCCCATGTCGGAACGCCGACTGATGGTTTACGAGAGGATTTTGCAAGCCGGCGGATTCCGTCCGGTGACGTGGGCCAAGGCGTTTTGCGATGAGACCGGAGGAACGTACCGAGTCAACGGTAAGCATACGAGTGTCATGCTGTCGGGCTTTCAAGGATGTCTGCCGGAGTTCTACGCCACCATAGAGAGTTACAGGTGTACCTCTTTAGACGACGTGGCCAAGCTGTATGCCACGTTTGATAGCAAGCTGGGGATGCGTACTACCAATGATATCAACCTCAGTTTCGCTGGAACCATACCTGCTTTGTCGAGAGTGTCCGGCAAGGTCATCAACATTTCAGTTTCTGGTATGGCGTATCATCTATGGGGTGACAAAAGGTGGAGTAACACCCCGGCACCCGAACGTGCCGAGTTGCTGCTGGAGTATCACGAGTTCGTGCTGTGGTTAG
>Ga0070749_10003461_pt1 | contig 10564 bp, 8 predicted proteins | sample VirMetDEL_Nov_18_FD_75180 | JGI IMG/M metagenome (GOLD analysis project Ga0070749, IMG submission 75180) | Aqueous microbial communities from the Delaware River and Bay under freshwater to marine salinity gradient to study organic matter... | ecosystem: Environmental > Aquatic > Marine > Coastal...
AAGACTTAAATGATAAAAAATATCTAGAGGAACCAGATAAAAAGGCACTTGCAAAAGTAGTAGCCAATCAAACTCTTGGAACTAATAATATGTGGATAACTGATCCTGTAAAACGTGAGATGGTTTTACAGAATGCTGATAAGTATATGCAAAGTGGTATCCTTACTGAATCTGATTTACTTGGAAACATAAGTGAAACAGGCACAGGATGGTTACTCCGATCTGCATTGACTCCATTCAACGCCTTATCTGCTGCATTACAACCTATAGCAGAAGCCGGTGCAAATATACCTATGGGTATTGTAGCAGAGGGATTGGAAGCAGTAGGTGTATTGAACGAAGCAGACTATATCGATCCATTGAGTTCCGCACGTTTAAGAGAATCCCAACGTGCCAAAGTAACGCCTGACTTTACAACATCTCCTATCCTTGCAAACATTGCACTGAACAAAGGATATATGGGTGAGTTTCAAGATGCATCGGATGCTTTGGACATACAAGGTGCTACAAGATATGTTGGTCTTGCTGGATCTTTTGTTGGGGAACTGTTTGGTAATCCTGACTTTGCCATAGCATCAGCATTAGGTAAAGGTGCAAAGACATATCGAGCAATATCCCAAGCGCAAAAAGCATTATGGAACGCCGACAATCTCGCCACTACCGAGAAAGCATACGTTGCACTTAATGCTGCGGGCAAAGAGTTCTTGGATGATTTTAATGCGGTATCATACCTAGCAAGTAAAACCAAAACAGGACAAAAGATTATTTCATCTAATGTGTCCGATGTGCGTATGTTTATGGGAACAAAAGTTGCTGAAGATTTACGAGCAAAACAAATAGTAAATGAATCTCCAACATACGATATAGCAGTAAAAAGATTAGAAGAAGAAAACCTACAAAATACAAACTACGCAAAAGAACTGCAAAAGAATGTAGACGTATCGCAAGATTACAACCAAGCAGTAAAAGCAACTGATGATGTGTTGTTATCTAATCCAAACTATAAGCAGATACTAGATGACCTAGAGTTAAACAACACTTACATTAACAAAGCAAAAGAGTATCAAGGAAACTTACAAGGAACAAAACAGCTAGACGAACTATTGGTTGGGCAAAAGTATTCATCGGAAATGCCAAACATAATTGCTGAACTTAAATATGGTAGACCTATTACAGAACTTACTATGCAAGAGTTAGATGATGTACAAAGGTTAGTTACATATAATCACGCAAGAGCGATTGTGTTCGAAGCAACTCCACAGTTACGTCAACTTGATAACATACACATTGTAACAGAGAAAACTTGGGCGCACAAAGATAGTATCCCTGAACTCTTATGGCAAGCAAAGAAATCGGATCTTGGTAAAATCTTAACAGACGTACGCAAGTCAGCAAAGGTAGATGTTGGTGCGCAACTAGAGCGCAAGTGGTACAATGATCAAGCTGGCGTGGCAAAGGTTGAGGGTATGGGTGATGTTGCTCAACCTATTGAGGTTCGTCCATTCTTTCGATTGACAGCACAACAATCTTCTGACCTGCGTAAGATAGTTAATAATAGCAATCTATCAGATTCTGCCAAGCAAGATATGTTGTTGTCTTTGGATAAGGATGTTTTATTCTTTGAGGACTTTAATGTATTAAACAACTTGAACATTGATAATGTTGCATTGATGACTCAAAAACAAATAATAACAGGAAAGGATATTTCTCGTCTATCTCCAGAGTTGCAGAAATTGTTTTTGGATAGTCCACAATATAGACAAACGGGATTGATTGGCACGTTTGTATATGAAGCAAAAATAAAAATGACCGCCAAGCAAACATTGAAACAAACTGTAGATCCACAAGCGACAATCAATACTGCATCATTTGAACAACAAAGATTAGTACGAGAGGTACAACAAGAAGCAAGTACAATGGATGAACAGTTTATTGAAGATACTGAACTGTTGATGAATAGTGCAGAGTATAGAGCATTGTATGTTGAGGATGCTGATGTTGATATAAGTTTTCCACAAGCTGTTGGACTTGCTATTGTTGGCGCAAAGACAATGGATGGTGATCTACCAATGGATGCAGAACGCATCATAGAAGATGTACTTGCACCAAGAGAACAAGCACGAGCATTAGAAGAACAACGTTATCGTCAAGCCCAAGCAGAACTCCCACAAGCCAAAGAAGCATTGCGAGCAGAGAGAACAGGTATGGGAAGACAATTATCAAACGATAATAGGGTATCGCTAAACGAAATAAAACTTGAATACTCTGTTATTATAGACCATCTTCGCGAGTTAAAAAAAGAAGAACTACTGTTACAAGATATATTAACAAGAGAACAAAAACTTGATATTAGAACACAAACAAATGAAAGACTTGTAGAGGTAAAAAAAGAAATACAAGATACATTACATGATTTAGCAAAGACAAAAGAAAATGCTATTGAAAAATCAAACAAAGAAACACAAGCATTGCTTCAAGAAAAAAGAAAACAAAAGCAAGATAACATTAAAGATTTGAATAAAGAGTTTGATTCTGCTGAAAAACAAATTGACAATGACTATAAAACTTTTAAAGAGGATGAGTTAAAAAATCTTGATGGACAACTGATTGGCATTACACGAGAAGAAAGCGCAAAGTTACATCAACTAGATGAATCATTCAAACGTAAAATGGAAATGTTTGATGATCCTGATTACATCCCTGATTTGATTGGTGGTAATGTAACAGTGCCAGAAGAAATACTTGCACAGATGTTAACGTATAAAGCGCATCAAGAGAACGCATTGGATATATTTGAAACGGGTATAGCCAAAGCAGAAGAAGAACATTACATAATGAACAACATTTTAAGAGAAGATAGTATTGATGAAATCAAAGATCTAATTAAAAGTAACGCACCTATTGAAGAAATAGAAGCAAAGATGAATAAGATATATGAAGATTTGGATAGAATAAACTTTGAACGATCAATGGAACTACGAGATGTAGAAAGAAACGTAAGGAGTTATCGTGGAAAGTTTGGATGGGAAAACAAAAAATTCTATGAGCAATTAGAGGTTACTGTTAATGGTGTCCGTAAGAGTTTGGACGATGCACTTAAAGCCAGAAGAACGGAACTTATACAGCAGTATGCATCTAGACGTTTAGCAAACAAAGAAAGATTAAGAAGCGAACTTAAAGGTGTAAAACAAGAATACTTGCAGATTATTAAAGAGCAACGTGCAGTAAAAGAACAACAAAAACTTGTATTAAAACGTGATAACGATGCCCAAAAAGCAGTAGTAAAAAAAGAATATGCTCAAAGAAAAATAGACATTCACAATAAACATAAGAATAGAAATGCTAAAATAATGGCTGACTATAATCAAAAAAAAGAATCCTTAAAAGCCAATAAAAAAAATCGTCTAAATAAACTTTCTAATTTTAGAGATAGTGAAATTACTAGACTAACTGAAGAATCAATAGAGAAACAAAAAGTAATTAGAGATACATATAATGAAGCAATAACAGAAGAACGTGTATCTCTTGGGGAGAAAATAAAAGCACAAAAAGGAGAGTATAAGAAAAAATATAATGACTACATTGAATACTACAAACAAAGAAGACAAGCATTAGAAGACAATGCCAAGCGACAAAACATAACTGTGTACTCGGAAGATTTATTGTATAGAAATCCACAAGTACAATCTATTGTTAAGAATAAACAAGTAGACAGATTACGTCAGGTTGCATCGTGGATGGCAAGCAATCTATTTTATGTGAGTAAGAACGAACCATCTGCATTAAGTAAAATGGATGGTACTAACCAAGTAAAGCAATACAATCAAATGTTGAATGACAATGGTCAGGCTTTATTGGATGAAGCATCAACACGTTTTGCTTTGCGAGCCTATCAAGACCCAAGAAACTATTGGAATCATTTTACTACATTTATTGATGATTATGTGAAAGTTATCAGTGACCAAAAGAATCTCCGTGCTGGCGTTAGTGTTGGTCAAGTAGAAAAACAAATGTCCTCAATGTTATCTAAAATCCAAAACGAACTATCTTTGGGAATGTATTACTTCGCACAATCAGATAGGTTAATAAATCGAAAGTTATACCAAGCAATAACACAAGATGTTTTCGACCTCGATGCGTTTAAGGATCTAGAAGACTTTAAGACTACACTGTCTGCATACTTTGTAGATGGTGCGCTTGCTGATCAACGCTGGTATAATCTTGGTATTCGAGAATATATTGGATCATCATTCAATCGACAAATAGGTACACATCAATCATATCAGTATTTGATTGGCTTTATGAGAGATGAACACAAAGCAAAGTTAGCATCATTACTCAATGCCAGCAATGCAACAGAGTTTAAGTTTGCGTATGATGGGTTAAGTCCAGAGGGCAAACTTATGGTATCATCCATCACACCGATTGTTCAAAAGATGCAACAACACGGAGATCTAATTATACAGAACAGTAACTTATGGAGTAAAGTAGATACTGATATGAATGACTTTAATAATCTACTTGATGTAGTATTGGGTCAAGATAACGAGCGTATTGTTCGTGCTATTGTTGGTGATGGTTATGATGAAATGGTTAAAGTATTAGATAGTGGTAGAGATAAACTTACTGCTTCTATGAGAGAACTTGTGAATGAAACCACAAATGGAAAAGATAGTATAACTAAATTAAAAAACTTTTTTAGTGGTGCAATGAATGTGTTCTATCAAGGTGTTCTTACCTTATCACCAAAGTTCCATACAAACAACTTGTCTACAGGGCAAGCAATTGTATATGCTAGTACAGGAGAGATACTTGGTGCAAAGGCTTTGGGCAAAGGCACAACAACTGTTGCAATGGGTGGCAATCCATTATCCGCAAAGTTTTTTGATATAGCAGTAACCACAAAGTCAGGTGAGGTATATACTTATGGAGACATATATCGTGCTATACAACGAGGTGGTATAAGAAGCGAAACAAGTTTTGCTATTAGAGCATTGGGAGATCAAAATGTATTGAGGTATATAAAAGCCAATACAAAAGGTAACGTATCTAAATATGCAAACCAAACAGCAAGGATAGCATCATCAATGATGATCAAAGAAGATATGATATTCCGTAGTGCAGTTATGATTAAGGCACTAGAAAAAGGAATGGGATATAAAGATGCAGTTGCTATGGCAAGACGATCTATGTTCGACTACAATGACTTGCCTGATTGGGCGAAAGGTAATCTGCTTTCATTGTTTGTGTTTATAAATTTCAGTTGGCAAAACATGAAAAACCTTATTGTGTCTATGGGCGATGCCACAAAGTTCAAAAGATATATTCGTACATTGCAGTTTAAGAATGGCGCCGAGCGTATGATGGAAGAACTTAATGGCGATAGATTTACACCAGAAAGATTTATGCCAAACTATACATTGCCCAAGATAAGACTATGGGAAAAAACAACACAGAGTGGTACTACATTGCTTACTGCAACTCCAGCAATACCAGCATTGGATGCACTGATGTTACTATCTCAAACAATGCAATACCCAACCAAAGCACCACTTAACATTGCAAAAACAATGTTGAATCCATACGTTAAATATGCTTTTGATGTGGAGTCTCCATACAATCAACCACGTAAAACTGTGATGAATGAGTATGTAAAACAAATAATGTTTTACAACCAACTGTTAACATTCACCCAAGACATCGAACAGACTCGTGAAATACTTGAATGGTTAAGTGGAGATACAGTAACTATTGGTCAAGCATCCGAAGATACAGGTATTGAGTACAATGGCAATAGGTATTCTATTGAGTTTACAACTGCTGGATCTAAACGTTTCCAAAGTATAATCAATACTTTATCTACTGTTGGTTTACTCCGTCCAACTACAGAGTGGACGCGATTGGTATCTCCAGAGGGTACATCGTATGCAAAAGAAAGTTTACCAAGTCGAGTGTTATTTACCACCACCAAAGTACAATCGCCTGAAGCGCAAAGATACTTTACTGCGAATGAAAAACAAAAAGCCATATAGCAATCCATCATTGATGCCAAATCGCAAATAAATAAATCAAATAAAAACAAATAATTTAATTGCTGTTTTTGCAACAATAATATATAGTATAGTCAAGCACATTAGAAGTAGGAGAAGAAGATGGCGAAGATTGGAAAGTACTATCACGGTTCTACCGTAGTTCAAGACAAAACAACTATTGGCACATCCTTTGATAAGACCAAAGGACACGAGCATATTTTATTACCATCACAACCAATCAATACAAGTGGTGCGTTTTGCTCGATGATACATGGTGTTTATGTCCGTGTTAAAGATATAGCAAGTGGCAGTGCTACTCCAACAATTACTATTAGATTATGTTGCGATGCTGATGGTGACTACACATTTCTCCCAGATACACAAGCAGAACTTGCACTAGGATTGACAACCAATACATCAGGTGTTGGTGTAGTGCAGTTTGATCTACCATTGAAACATTACTTTGGTGATAGCACAGTGTATGTATTTATTAAGATTGATCAAGGAACGTGTACCTTTGAAGCATCGTGTTTAACATGGAGTGAATAATGCCTGTTGCACCTGTGTTTCCAAGTGGTGGTGGTGGTAGTGCTACTGTCAACTTGAAGCGATACAACTGTACATCACAGATTGATGGAACAAATAAAACATTTAGTATAAGTCCAAGTTATGTTAGTGGATCATTGCAAGTATATTGGAATGGTCTATTGCAACTTGATGCCGATATAACCCAAGACTCAAACACAGTATTTACAACATCTTTCACACCCCAAGTTGGCGACGATCTTGTTGTCATCTATCTTAACTAATCTAATATAAGGAGTCATTACTATGGCTATTCAAATCTCTGGCGCACAGATAAAAAACAATGCTGTATCTTCAACAAAAATGGACTTGTCTTCAGGCACGTTCGATTTCTCTTCCGCAACTGTTACTGTTGCTACTCCTACTGCTGATGCACAAGCGGCTACCAAAGCATACGTTGATGCGATTGCATCTGGATTATCTTGGAAAGCACCCGTTAAAGTTGCATCTACAGGTAACTTAACATTAAGTGGTACACAAATCATTGACGGTGTTGCAGTATCTGTTGGTGATCGTGTACTTGTTAAGGATCAAACTAGTGGATCAGAATCCGACAATGGTATCTATGTTGTAGCAAGTGGATCTTGGTCACGTTCTGCTGATATGGATGCAGACGCTGATTTCCCATCTGCTTCTGTATTTGTACAACAAGGTACAGTAAATGCTGACGTTGGTTATGTATGTACCAATGACAGTGTAAGTCTTGGATCTACTGCTATTACATTCGTACAATTTAACGGTGCATCTAACATCGTTGCAGGTGATGCCTTATCTAAAGTAGGCAACACTCTTGATGTGAACGTTGATGGTGTTACCATCGAGATTGCCAGCGATGCATTACAAATCAAAGATGCTGGTGTTGGTACTGCAAAGTTGGCTGATGGATCTGTTGAGTCTGCAAAGATTGCAAGTGGCGCAGTAACATCTGCAAAGATTGCAACAAGTGCAGTTGGATCTACTCAACTGTCTGATGGATCTGTTACATCTAGCAAGATTGTAGACGGTGCTGTTGTTGGCGTAAAGTTGGCTGATGGTGCGGTAACATCTGCAAAGATTGGCGATGCTCAAGTAACCAATGCAAAGTTGGCTAACAGTACAATCAGTGGCGTATCATTGGGTGGCACACTTGGAGCATTTAGTGCTGGTGCTACATCTCTTATTACTATGACATCTTATGATGGGTCTGCTGGTGTTAGCGATATCGATTTATCATTTGATGGATTGATGTTTGAGAAGAATGGATCTTATGAGTTGTCGATTAAAGATGGTGCTATCAATACTAGCCAATTATCTAACAGTGCAGTTACTACTGCAAAGTTAGCTGATGCATCTGTAACCAATGCTAAACTTGGATCATTGGCGGTACAAACTGCAAACATCAAAGATGCTAACGTGACCACTGCAAAGATTGCAGATGCTAACGTGACCACTGCAAAGATTGCTGACAGTGCAGTAACCAATGCAAAGTTGGCTGGTTCTATTACTGCTGACAAACTTACATTGGGCAATGGTGTACAAAACAATAGTGGTTCTTTGCAAGCAAACATTGATGCAACCTATTTGGCATTTGATTCAGGCGCAATTAACATTAGTTTCCAATCTCGCTGGAAGACTCTAGCCGCTGATAATAGCACAACTACTTTTGATCTTGATGCTTCATTGAAAGCAAAGTTCTCTAGCATTATGGTTTTCAAGAACGGTATTGCGTTGGAACAAGTTGCAAGTGGTGCAAGCGGAAGCGATCAATTTAGCATTACTGCTAGTGGTGGTACTGCTGGTGTTGGTCAAGTTGTATTTGGTTCTGCACCAAGTTCATCCGATAACATTCGAGTATTTTATATTGCATAATGTCAACTGATATGGTAGCCTATGTGTATGCATAGGCTATCTTTTATTGGGGGTTATATGGATAAGGAAAGTAAGATGTCAGAGAAAATACTAAATGGATTGCTTGGTCAATATGGGGCATTGGTGTTAGCATGTGCAGTGCTATACTTTATGTCAATGCAATATAAGGAAACCCTAGACCTTATGATGCAACGATGTGAAGATGATCGCCAGATATACCACACACAGATGGAAGCGATTGTACAAAAGTTAGATAACATACACATAGAGATAAAGGATTGTAAACATGAATAACGAAAAACTTATAGACATTGCACCACAAGTTATACGCTTGGCAATTAAGATGGTGAAGTTTTCTTCTGGTGGTTTCAACGCAGATGAAAAGAAAGAGTTAGGTGCAGACTTATTGGCACTTGCACTTGTTCTTTTGGAGCAGGTAAAAGATGGCGAGTAATGGAAAAAGGTTCGTCAAAGTCATTAAGAATCGTGCGACGGGAAGAACTAAAACCGTGCGATACGGACAAGCAGGAAAAGCCGCTGATGGTGGAGATCGAATACGTGCGGGAACTGCAAAGGGCGATTCGTATTGCGCTAGATCTTTGGGCATTAAAAAAAGATTGTCAGCAAAACAACAAGCCGATCCCAATACTCCAAACAATCTCTCTAGAAAGAAATGGAAATGCGTGGGTAGTAAAAGTAAAAGATGAAGAAGAAACTATTTTTTACACCACCACCACTATAAAAAAAACCTAGTGAGTAACACAATCACTAGGTTTTCAAAGAGGTAACAATCTTCCAACAAACAATATAACTATATCACAATATGTATTCGGACACAATATTAAAATAAAGATAATTGTATTTCTTTATTTGTTTTTATTTCTTCTTTGTTTTGTTTTGGTGTTGGTGATGGTGGTATAAAAGATGAGTATATCTGTACACAGTTATGATTGATCACATACTGTTGCTCTGGATGTATGGCTTCATAATGGTCTACAATCTGTTGCAATGTTACTGCCTTACCTTTGGGTGCATCATCTTTTATAGGCGATAGGATATGGCATTGTCTGTCTGCTATCCATAGCCAACAAGACAATGAGTATGGTTTGCGTGTATCGTATGTTTGGTCCATCAATCCCATCAGTGTTCACCAAGTTCCCAAAGCACATCGACAAACCATTGTTTGTCTTGATGTGGAAAATGTTTTTGTTTGTACTCTGGATGCTCTCCGTTGATCATCTCTTTGATGCGTTGGATGATTTCCTTGTACATCTTTTGTGACCATATTCTGTATACGATTATCTTCAATGCATATTCTTGTGGTGTCATAGTAATCCACTCTCCCATATTTGTTTGCCTATCCATTCACTGCACTGTGGCACGATTGCATTGCCTAGTGCTTTCAGTCTGGGACTGTCCAACCTTCTGGAAATCCCATCATCCACTCTACGAATGAGGGGTTCAGGGTGAGCCGATCTCCAATAGCCTGTGCTTGTGGAATATTGTTGTCCATAGCGATGGTCACACCCAATTGGCATCCGCTGTTTTGTGTTAATTTCCTTTTCCATGCTGATTTGTGATGTGGTTGTATCGCTGGGAGTGATGCTGTTGGTGTCGGTAGCATTTTGTTTTGTGTGAGTTGTGCAGGTAGGCATAGATTGTATCCCCTTTCCTTTGCTTTCAAATCGCTTGGTGATGTGGCTTTCCTTTTCCAATCGCTCGCTGTTGGAGTAGGCAACACAAAACCAACGTTCTCTTTTGTGTGGCGCTCCGAACTGTTGCGCTGATATAACAATCCATTCTGCATCATACCCGATTTGGGCAAGCGATCCAATGACATCGAGTCCTCCTCGAAAAGTGATAGCTGGAACATTCTCCAACACTGCCACTCGTGGTTGTAACTCATCAATAATGCGGTGCATTTCCCACCAAAGACCTGACCTTGTTTCATTTTTTATAATCCCCTTTCCGTTACCTGCAATAGATATGTCTTGGCAAGGGAAACCCCCACACAATATATCTATTGGTGCTACGTTGTGTTTGTTTATTGTTCTTACATCATCATATATTGTTGCATCTTTCCAATGCTTCTGCAAGAT
>Ga0070749_10003463_pt1 | contig 10564 bp, 17 predicted proteins | sample VirMetDEL_Nov_18_FD_75180 | JGI IMG/M metagenome (GOLD analysis project Ga0070749, IMG submission 75180) | Aqueous microbial communities from the Delaware River and Bay under freshwater to marine salinity gradient to study organic matter... | ecosystem: Environmental > Aquatic > Marine >...
GGGCCGTAAGGCCCCCTTTTTACTGAGAAAGAAGAATGAGTCAGATAGACCGTTTCAAGGCTATATTTTGGGGGCTAGACATAGCCTATGGCACCTACAAGATTGAAAAAGCCAGAGAAGATGGAAAGCAAGCAGGAAAAGCCGTTGTCGTTCGTCAGCCGCCTGTTGACGATTTGTGGGATAAGCATCTGCAGGGCGTTGAGCCTTCCCTTGGTATCATTCCTATTCGTAGGGATAACACTTGTATATGGGGCTGTATTGATATCGACCAGTATCCTGTTGATTACAAGGGACTGGTTCACCGAATTCGATCACTGAAGCTTCCGCTTATTGTGTGCCGCAGCAAGTCTGGCGGTGCACATGTGTTCCTGTTCACAAAAGAACCGATTGCCGCTGCGGAGATGCAACGGTATCTGAAGGCGTGCGCCGGGCTGCTCGGCCAGTCTGGTCGGGAGATTTTCCCTAAGCAGGCGGAAATCCTTGTTGAGCGGGGCGACACCGGGAACTTTTTGAATCTGCCGTACTTTGGCGGGGACCGGTCGCTGCGCCATGCCTTTGACGATGAAGGGCATGCCGTGGACCTCGAGGGGTTCTTCACGCTCCACGATCAGTACGCGCAGGAGCTGCCGCTGACGTTCCCTGAGGAGCAGAAGGAAACAACTGCGATAATCGGGAATGGTCCTCCATGTTTGCAGGCTCTCTGTCAGCAGGGCTTTCCCGAAGGAACACGGAACAACGGCCTGTTCAACATCGGCATTTACCTCCGCAAGGCGTTCCCTGAGAACTGGGAGGACAAGCTGCTGGAATACAACATGAAGTACCTGTCCCCGCCGTTGGGGATGAGCGAGCTTCAGGTGATTGCCAAGCAGTTGCAGAAGAAGGAGTACCACTATAAGTGCAAGGATGCGCCGATCAACAGCTTCTGCAATTCAGGGCTGTGCCGGACCCGAAAGTATGGGGTGGGAGCAGATGGCCCGGATAGCCCGGCCATGTCCTCCCTGTCCAAGTATAATAGTGACCCTCCGCTGTGGTTCCTTGACGTAAACGGGAAACGGCTGGAGCTGGACACCGAGGGCCTGTTCAATCAGGCAGCGTTCCAAAAGGCCTGCATAGAAAAAATCAATCTGCTGCCCCCGACGCTGAAGCGTTCGGACTGGGAGCATGTACTGAACGGCCTGCTGCGGGAGATGGTCGAGCTGGAGCATATACAAGAGGCTCCGGAGGACACGACCGTGCAGGGGCGCTTCCACGACTTGGTGGAGGAGTTCTGTACACACATGCACCAAGCAATGGACCGTGAGGAGATACTGCTGGGCCGTCCTTGGACGGACAGCGAGGAGGGCAGGGTGTACTTCAGGATAAAAGACCTTGAGGCACATTTGCGCCGCAACAGTTTCACCGGGATGTCTGCGCCGAAGATGGCCCAGCGCCTGAGGGAACTAGGTGGGGAGCCTATCAGTCTATTCCTGAAAGGACGGGCTACCCGAGCATGGCGGCTCCCCCGGTTCAACCCTCAGTCTTCTCCGTTCGAGACGCCTGAGATGAAGCGTAGCGCGCCGTTCTGATGGCCCTTAAGAAAGTCTTTGGTCCTCCCGGCTCCGGGAAGACAACCTACCTGCTGAATATCGTTCAGCAGGAGTTGGCCGAAGGCACTAGCCCACCACAAGTGGGCTATTTTGCCTTTACTCGCAAAGCAGCGAATGAGGCCAAGGAAAGAGCCGTAGCGAAGTTCCCGCACTTGAACGAGGACATGGACTTCCCGTGGTTCAGGACGCTACACAGTCTGGCCTACCGATGCCTCGGGGTGTCCCAGAAAGACATGATGAAACCCGCGAACTACCGCGAGTTTGCGAAAGAGGCTGGGATCGAGATAGGGCTAGAGAGCGACGATGAGGACATCTCTGTCAAAGCCAACAACCCTATCCTCAACCAGATAGGCATCGCACGCACGCGTGGAGAGGACCTTCGAGTCCACTACAACAAATCGGGGATGGACATCGAGTGGTTCCATTTCGAGTATGTAGAGCGGGCGTACCGCCATTACAAGCATTCGAAAGAGCTTCTGGATTTTACAGATTTGTTGGAACGAGTCCTTGAGGACACTGACCGACTGCCATCACTGGACGTGGTCATCATTGACGAGGCGCAGGACCTGTCTCCGCTCCAGTGGAAACTGGTGAAGGCGCTTGTCGAGCGTAGCAACCGGGCCTACATCGCCGGGGATGACGATCAAGCAGTCTACACGTGGGCAGGCGCGGACGTGGCGTCTTTCTTGTCGCTGGAAGGCGACATTACTGTCCTAGCGCAGTCGTATCGTGTTCCGGCAAAAATTCACAATCTTGCTAACCGCGTTATTCAGCGCGTTCATAACCGACAACCCAAGGAGTGGATGCCGCGCCAGTTCGATGGCGAGATATATACCTATAATGGTATAGAGTACGTCGACGTGACTCATGGTGAATGGCTCATATTGGCTGCTACAAATTACATGCTAAACGACATGCACCAGTGGCTAAAGAGCGAGGGCATCCTCTTCGAGCGCCATGGCCACCGGAGCATACCTGAGAAAATTGTCAATTGCGTACTAGGCTGGGAGACACTGCGGAAGGGGGAGCAGGTACATGGTTCCGTAGTACGGAACATCTACAAGCATCTCGATCCAAGCTTCATTGCCCGTGGCCACAAGTCGCTACCTACATTGGACGACGAAGGTCTCTACACGTTGGAGGACCTCAAGCAGAGTCATGGACTGCTAACAGATGCCATCTGGCATCAAGCGCTGACTAAAATTGACGAAGGACGCAGGGACTACATCATTGCGCTACTGCGTCGAGGCACTAGAATCACGGGTAAGGCTCACGTGAAACTAAGCACGATTCACGGAGCAAAGGGCGGTGAGGCAGATAATGTCTTGTTGATGATGGACCTTTCTTCAAGGTTTTCAGAGGAATACTATAAGAACCCAGATGACCTCAATCGTTTGGCATATGTAGGAATCACAAGGGCACGACAATCACTGCACCTTGTCCTTCCGAAGAACCAGAAGAAAGCATTTGTACTGTGAAGACTCTTTCTCTTTTTACCCGTCCTTCGGAGTGGGTGCCTCCTGATGTTTTCCCTGACCTGAGTTCAGCCAAGGAGATTGCCATCGACCTTGAGACCTGCGACCCCAACATGGAGTCGATGGGTCCCGGCTGGCCTCGCAAGGACGGCTACATCATCGGATATGCGTTCGCGGTAGACGGATGGAAAGGCTACTTCCCTGTAGCCCATCAGGGGGGAGGCAACCTAGACCGGGGTATGGTAGAGCGGTGGGTCCGGGAAACGCTGCTGCTGCCTGCTGACAAGATTATGCATAACGCTGCCTATGACATGGGCTGGCTGATGGCCCAAGGCTTTGAAGTGAAGGGGCGCATTATAGACACATTGATAGCCGCCCCGCTAGTGGACGAGAACCGGTTTGCCTACTCCCTGAACAGCCTCGGCTATGACTACCTACAGGAGACCAAGTCGGAGCAGGGGCTCAGGGACGCAGCGGCGGACTTCGGGGTCCACCCCAAGAAGGAGCTGTGGAAGCTCCCCGCCATGTACGTCGGAGGATATGCCGAGCAGGACGCGGCCTTGACGCTCAAGCTCTGGCAGTACTTCAAGATCGTGCTCCGGAAGGAGGAGGTCGAGTCGATGTTCGACCTCGAATCTTCCCTGCTCCCGGTGCTCATCAAGATGACCAGTCGGGGCCTGCGGTTTGACCGGGACCGCTGCGAACGCACTCTCCGGGAGATGCGGGAGACGGAAGAGGCTTTGATCAAGAAGGTGAGGAAAGTCAGTGGAACACCTGTGGATATCTGGGCAGCGGCCAGCATTGCACAGGCGTTCGACGCGCTGGGGCTCCCTTACCCCAAGTCCGCCACCGGGCTGCCCTCTTTTACTAAGACTTTTCTGGATACACATCCCCACGAACTGGGGAAGTTGATTGTCCAAGCCCGGGAACTGAACAAGACCCATGGGACCTTTTTGGAACCTTACCTCAAGTTTTCCCATTACGATGGGCGTATCCACCCGCATGTGAACCAATTACGGTCGGATGACGGCGGTACGGTCACCGGACGACTGTCCATGGCCAACCCTAACCTCCAGCAGGTTCCCGCCCGTCACGAGACCATCGGCCCGACCGTCCGGTCCCTGTTCCTCCCAGAAGAGGGGGAGCAGTGGGCCGCGCTCGACTTCTCCTCGCAGGAGCCTCGGCTACTGGTGCACTACGCCTCACTGCTCGATCTCCCCGGCGCATCGACCATGGCCCAAGCCTACCGGGACAACCCCGATACCGACTTCCACCAGATGGTCGCGGATATGGCCCAGATTAAGCGGAAAGAGGCCAAGACTATTGGACTTGGGCTCATGTACGGCATGGGCAAGGGCAAGCTTGCCGCCCAGCTGGACATGGACGTGGACGCGGCTTCTGAGCTGATGCAGACCTTCCACCAGAAGGTGCCGTTCCTGAAAGGCACCGTCGAAGCCGTCATGCGCCGCATAGAGAAGCCCTCTTCTGGCGGGGCCATCCGGACGTTGCTGGGCAGGAAATGCCGGTTCCCCTTATGGGAGCCGACCCAGTGGGGGGTGCACAAGGCACTGCCCTATGAGGAAGCGCAGATCAAATACGGCCCACGGATAAAGCGGGCGATGACCTATAAAGGACTGAACAGGCTCATCCAAGGATCCGCTGCCGACCAGACCAAGGCCGCCATGGCGGCCTTGGACAAGGCGGGGTTCACCCTGCTTCTGCAGGTCCATGATGAGATAGCCTTGAGCGTCCGGTCTGAGGACGAGGCCAAGGAAGCGGCGCATATCATGCTCAATGCCGTCAACCTCGAAGTTCCCAGCAAGGTGGACATCGAGATTGGACCCTCATGGGGAGAGGCTAAGTAAATCAGTAAGTTACAAAAGGTGCTTGTATCGCAAATCGGCTTGCGATACAGTGCGCCCCCTAGAAAGGAGAGCTTATGCCATACGGTAAACGAAGGAAGAAGACCCCTGCTGGGGTCAAGGTGCCTGATTCACCTAGCAGGCGTCGCGAACCATGGACCACGATTACTGTCCGTGCCGCGACCTACGCCATGCTCAGGGAATTGGCCGAGTACTGGAAGTGCCCTGTCGGTCAGGCCGCAACGACCTGCGTTGAGAAGGAGTTCAAGAAACTGCTTTGGGAGCAGGAGCACGCTCAAATCATGCAGAAGGTAGGTCGCCATGTCCCAAGAGCATAAAACCGTTCTTGAAGTGGAAGCGACGGTGAAGTACGACATATTGCCCCCGGAGCACGACCTGCCTCAGCAGATCGACATACTGGAGGTACTGGTTCAGACAACAAACCCTAAGACAGGGAAGATACGTAAAATAAATATACTTAATACATTAACAGCAGCAGAGGTAATCAATCTTGAAGATGAAATTGCCGGAGTATTTGACAATGCGGGGTAAGAAAGAAGAAAGGACCACGGACCATGAACCAAGCTTCAGCTCTCTGGAGAAGAAGCTTGATCATGCTATATCCATGTTAGGAGAGAAGTGGCTGCTCCATCCTGCGCATTCCCCGAAGAAAGGGGTCTACAACCAATGGGGCAAGCTTGAAGAGCTAAAGTAAGTCGTGACCCTCTATAGAAAGGAGACAGAGCGATGACAAAAGTAGAAAGACTTCTTTTATATTTTCTTCTCGGGGATTGGTTTGGGGAAGCGTTCAAAGTCCTCCAACATATGTACTTTTGAGGAAATAACATGTTAGAAGAACTGAAAGCCCGGCTGGCCAGCCTTCGTCAGAAAATGGCCGAGATGGCAGAGGAGACGCAGTACCTGAGAAACGAAGTGATACGTCTTAAAAGTGTCATAGAAAATAGCGAGAAAGAAAGTGGACGAAACGCCGCATAGGCATATTGCTGCTCAAATGGCGAGGGTGCCATTCCGCGACGCGGAATATCGGCTGTACTTCAAATCGGAAAAGGACTTCCGAGAGGCCATGCGCAGGGCTAGAGAATTAGAAAGAAAGAATTGCCCTGCACGGGCGTGGAGAGTACGATTAAACCTTGACAACACATTCTAGAGGGCATGTCAATGGCTCGTCGTTCATGGAAACGCAATAGTGTCAAGGGATACGCGGTCGGCGGCATGCCTGATGAAAGAGGGCAACCCGGGTACTTGTCTCCGGGTTTGGCTGAGAGATTGTCGGGGCTATCCCAGCAGTCAATGCTGGGGGCACAGTTCGGCAGGGGCACCGACCCCGCTGTAATGGCACAAGAGCAGCAAAGGCTACAGGCGCTCGACCAGCAGAGACAAGAAGAGTCTCGACGAAACCAAGAGATGCTGCAGCAAGCTTCGCCCGAAGTACGAAATATGCTTCAGAGTGGAAGAGTGCCCATAAACAGCAATATGAATATGGAGCAACAGCTACAAGCTGCCCAGAGAGCGCTAACAAATCCAACGGGCAATCAGGGTATGGGCATACAACAGGCCATGGGAGGAATGCCTCCTATGCCTGAGAAAGGCATGCCTCAAGGTTTTGGGGGGATGCAGCAGACAGTCGCGCAGCCGGGGATGAGGCCTCCGATGCCCGGTATGCCGATGAGGCCTCCGATGCCCGGTATGCCACCTCAGGGTATGGACCCCCGCATGCAGCAGCAAGTCATGCAGCAGCTACAGGGAAGAGGGATGCCTCAGGGGATGCCTCTGAGACAGCAGGCCATGCAGGGTCAGCCGGGCATGGACCCCCGCATCATGCAGCAGATGCAGCAGCAGGCCATGCAGATGGCGATGCGGCGACAGCAGCAGCTACAGCAGCGGGGCATTCGCCCTAGCCAATTGCCCAGTCCCCAGTCCCTTCAGCAGATGCCCACGGGTCAGGCACGTCAGGTGCTTGGCCAGACGCTGCTCGGTCCAAAAGGCTACCAACAGCTGCAGCAGCAGTTCATGCAGCAGGCGGGTATTCGCCCGTCCGAGAGGCAGTACAACATGGGCCGTGGTCCGATGGCCCAACAGATGGGACAGCGTCCGCAGCAGCAGGGGATGGTGTCGAACAACGCGGGCGGCATGATGGGTCAGCCTCCTCAGCAGCGTTCTCCTTTCCAGCAGGGCATTGGCGGCATGGGAGCAGCGGCTTCGGGCGCGAGAGCAGGAGCATTCGCTGACGGCGGCTTAGTTAAGTCGCGAAGGAAGGCTAAAGCGACTGCTAAGCCCAAGGCTAAGGTGGCAGCGACTGCTAAGCCTAAGGCTAAGGTGGCAGCGACTGCTAAGCCTAAGGCTAAGGCAGTGCCGAAGGGTTCTCATCGCATGCCTGATGGCCGCGTGATGAAGAACAGCGCCCACAAGAAAGGTAAGCGATGAGCGGCAAAGGCCTCTACGCCAACATCCACGCCAAACGAGCCCGCATCGCTGCGGGCTCTGGCGAGAAGATGCGCAAGCCGGGCACCAAGGGTGCCCCGACTTCAAAGGCATTCAAGGCATCAGCCAAGACCGCTAAGAAGCCACCGGTAAAGAAGCTGGCCAAGGGGAGCACCAAGATTCCCCTTGAACCGATGCCTTACACCAATCCCGAGTTCCAGAAAAGAATAGACAACCCTGAGCGGTACTCTGTCCTGCGAAACAAGAGCGGGCAGATGGAAACCCACAGGATGGCCGCAGAGGAGGGAGGAGATGGGAAGTGGTACGTCTTCCCCACCGTACAAAACATAGGTGGTAAACTTAAAAAGTTCTCTAGCGTTCAAGACGCTTTTAATTCCGCCATCAAGCGCGGAGATTTCTATCAGTTCCCTACAGCAGAAGGAGCTATCTCTTACGCTTCTGGCGCGTATAAAACTCGTAAGTTTAGGGAATATTACGACAAACTTTCCCGTGAAAAATGAGCGAGACACTGGGCCAGAAGCAGCGACGCTTCACCCGGCTTGTGGGCCTGTTGATCGAATGGGCCTACAAGCAGGGTTACGAACTTTCTTTCGGCGATGCCTACCGGTCCCCGGAGCAGGCAAAGCAGAACGCCGACGCAGGCAAGGGCATCATCAATTCCCTCCACTGCGAGCGGCTGGCTATCGATGTCAACCTGTTCATCGACGGCGTGTACCAGACCGACTCCGCCGCCTACGAGCCCCTCGGGACCTTCTGGGAATCTTTGGGCAGTGACTGCGCGTGGGGCGGTCGGTTCAGGCGACCCGATGGTAATCACTTTTCCGTGCGCCATGGAGGGAGAGCATGATCGGTGACCTCATCGCAGGACTGCTCGGCAAGGTCATCGACCGGGCATGGCCAGACCCCGCACAGCGCGCGCAAGCGGTCATCGAACTGGAGAAGCTCAGGCAGGCCGGGGAGTTCAAGGAGCTGGACTCGGCAATGCAGGTCATTCTCGCAGAAGCCAACAGCCAAGACCCATGGACCTCGCGCGCCCGCCCAAGCTTCATGTATGTGTTTTACTTCATTTTGCTCGCGCTGGTCATCGTCGCCCCTATCATCGGGGTGTTCAACCCGGCCGAGATGAAAAACTTTTTCGCCAACGTGAAGTCAGGATTCGAAGCAGTGCCCGAGGCGCTGTGGTGGACGTTCAGTGCTGGCTACCTTGGCTACACCACCGCACGCACTTACGAGAAAAAGGTAGGCATCGCGAAATAGTCTCTGGTATGCTTTGGGCGTCTGAGAACGACGCGTGAGCCCCCTTCGCCCCGGCACCGAAGTGCCGGGGTTTTTAAGACAGGAGAAAGACAATGGAAAAAGACAAGTCGTCTTTGGTTCTGAATGAAGACAGCCCGTGGCGCGTGGCACTCGGGGACGATAAGCCTCTTCAAAGCACCGTGAACCACCCGCCACACTACATGGGCAAGGTCGAGTGCATTGACGCAATTGAGTCTGCCACTGCTGGCCTGACAGGCCTTGAGGCCGTTTGCACGGCCAACATCATGAAGTACGTCTGGCGCTGGAAGCGCAAGAACGGATTGGAAGACCTTCGCAAGGCGCGTTGGTACCTCGACAAACTCATCGCAACGTCGTTTGGAAAAAAATGAAACTCACTGCAGACATCGTGAAACGTCTCCGCGAACTGGTCTGGGACGAAGGCTACGGTTACAGGGAGGCGGCGGTACAGCTTGATGTCGATCCTGACTTGTCATGGACCAGCCTCTGGGCCGCAGTGCGGGGCCTGACTTGGAAAACCGCTGGTGGACCCACGGGCGGGCGAGACGGTAGACACCCTGCGAAACGAAGGAAGAAAGATGAAACACAAAAACGAGCCCCATGACTACGGGGTCTACATCACCGAAGCACAGCGCCAGCTGAAGGAGCTTGAGAAATCCTGCATCAAGTCCTGCGTCGACGACGCCATCGAGGGCTATGACGAGGTGTACAACGCTGCGGCCGGTCTCAGCATGTCGATCCGAATGGTGCTGGAGTGGGCGGCGGGCAAGGCAACGGCATTGCGCATGACGGAACGGCGATGAGATTCGAAACGAAAAGGACTACACTTCCCCAGTCATTACCACCTTTTCAAGGAGATTGAACATGCCATCAAAGATAAAACTGCCTCCAGAGATAAAACTGCCTCCCGCAGCCAGAGGCTGGTCTGACGATAAAAAAGAAAAATGGATGCAGCGAATGCTTGAGTACGAGGCCATGAAGACTGCGCCTGAGGGGGTTTCTGTCGAGAAGGCCTTGGATCAGTCTCGTAACGTCGCTCGCAGAGCGGCGGAAGAGAAGAGGAATAAAACTGCATCGCCTACGGGCCAATCGGCGAAGACGTATGAGCCGACCATCGAAGGAGCGAGACAGGGCATTTTGGATTACCGCAAGAAGGTTGACAGCTACAAGGGCGGTGGCGCGGTCAAGAAGAAGAAGGTTGTCGCCAAAATGACGCCGAGGAAGAAGCCCGTCGCCAAGCCTGCCGCTCGCCGTGGCATGGGCAAGGCGATGAGAGGACGCTGAAAAAGTACTTGACACAGTCCGGGGCGCGGAGAGACACTGCGCTTCCGGTCACTGTGACCGGACGACACACAGAAAGAAAGGAAGAAAGATGATTGACAGACTCACTGCCATTGCACTCCTCCTCCGCGAGACTGCTTGGGAAATGGAGAAAGTATCGTCAGGAGATTACTACACCCGCCTGCCCGAGAGCCACCTGCGCGAGGTCTATCGTGCGTGTGGGGAGTTCCAGAATGAATTTCGCCGTCTGATGGAGGTGGAACATGGCTGAGCTTGCCGAGTTCCTGTGGTGGGCGGTGCTCCGCCTGTTGGAAGCCGACCCAACTCTCATCTGGGTTTGACATGAATCCGGTGAACCGAACATTGACCGATGAACAGGTGAGGACTCTCCGTCACCTTGTTTGGATCGACGGATTGTCTCATCGCGAAGCAGCAAGACGGCTTGGCATCAAAAGGGTGGGCGGCAGCTTCTGGCTCGCCGTCCATGGCTTTGCCTACAAGACCGCCGGTGGACCTACGCAAAAGGGCAGCGCTTAAACATGAGTGCAGGGAATATCATTGAGTTTGGAGACTGCCGCGACATTATGCGTCAATGGGCCGCTGAAGGCGTAAAGGCTCAAAC
>Ga0070749_10003465_pt1 | contig 10554 bp, 22 predicted proteins | sample VirMetDEL_Nov_18_FD_75180 | JGI IMG/M metagenome (GOLD analysis project Ga0070749, IMG submission 75180) | Aqueous microbial communities from the Delaware River and Bay under freshwater to marine salinity gradient to study organic matter... | ecosystem: Environmental > Aquatic > Marine >...
GGCGTCAGAATCAGTGTCAAGTGGGGCAACGTCGATGGGTTGTGCCTCGATGGGTTTGCCAATTGGAGAAGTAAGGTTACTACCAGGCGCCATACTTATATTGACCAGGGTTTTGGGGGAATTATCTGTGTTTTTTGAGTCTAAACCGTAAGCTTTCCGCGCCATCTCACTAGCCATACCCAAAACCTGTCCCGCGGTCTTAAGCTCATCCACACTCACCCGCTCGGCCATCAGCACCTGCTCTAAAGCCTTGCCGCGCAACAACTTAGCGTCCTGGATCTGCTCATCCAGGAACAGCTCAATCTCCACTGCCTTGCGCTTGGTCAGCTCTGCCGCAGTCTCCTGCCTTGCAACCGCGATTGCACTCGATGCGCTCTGCTTATCTTGCGGCCATCCACCGCGACTAATCCAGCTCTTGAGCGTCTGTATAGGCACGCAAAGGCGCTCTGCTATTAGCGATTGCTTAACACCAGCCAGATACATTGTCCGCGCCTGCTCACGCTTACCGTCATTTGTTTTGCGAGCCATTGCACCCCTAAGTTGCACGCATTGCATCCGCATTGCAACCCTAAAATTTGACAAATCCACGCATAATGCTACATTGTCACCCTATGACACAACCATTAGTTTACCATTACCTGGGTTATTACATTGGCGTGGCTTACGAAAACAACGTTGGACCTGAGCATCGTTTATTTGCCATTTGTGGCAAAACTTCTGAAGGGGATGTGGAGAGGCTGGATCTTGTAGCTTTTCCGGCCTCCACATCGATCGGTAGTAACTTATCGGAAATACGCGAATACATCCAAACTTGTATCAAGTCACGCGAGACTACAAACGACCTATGAAACAACCAAACAGAGTCGAACTGCTGCCGATACGATTTAAAGATATATTGAGGGGCGATCTGAGATTTATAACCCAACCTTATGACAGCGGGCACGTAGACTCTCAGTTATTGCTCGTTGAACGTGAGTGGGATGATAGCTTGACTGGGCGTCAACTCCTGGTAACTGCTACGTCTGCCTCAACGTATCGCATAGTGGATGGTTATGTGTTGATAGGTTTCAGCCGTCAGCGTGGTTGGCGGCGACTCTGGGAAAACATCAAAAATCATTACCACCGCAACTATTGACGTAGGTAAATCGAGCTCGATGCACCGCCGAATCAGTGCTTGACATCTACGAGCACCCTACGCGGAGTCTATGCGGATGCTATGCGGAATGCTCATAACGTCCGCATAGATCACTCCCACCACCACATACCACAACATCTAGTGCAGTTCCACCACATACCACAACATGTAGTGTTGGCACGCAACCAGCTTACCCCAACTCGCACAACGTCACATAAAACAGTTGACAACCAGGACTAACACTCTTACATTGTCAGTGTCACAACCAACAAAACATGAACCAAACTCAAAAAGATATGACTACAAATGCATTCACTACGACCCTGGTGGATACCATAGGGCGTCCAGTTCGGCTAACCGTCCGATGCCCTAAACTACAATACCGTCAAATCCTCCGCATGCGCATGGACTCCTGGGACGCTGTAAAGATCGCAGAAGAGCGATGGAACAAGGCGCAGACACTCCGCAAACAACGTGCACGAGCCAGACAACGTAAACTTGACGAATCCAAAGTCTACGAGACACTTTGAACCTTACAACCAACAAACCCAAACAAATGAAGTAAGATGAGCACACTAATCAAAAACCCAATTAACAAGGCCGATACCGAGGTCACCGAAACCGTTATTGTCAACAACCCTATTGCTCTTGACGCCCTCAAGTGGCTACGTAATCACTTGAGTAAAGACCCATTGCGGGAAGTTTGTGGTTACCTTAACGTAGATGGTGGTTGGATCACTGCCACCGACGGGCGACGCCTTGCACAATACAGACAAGACGCATGGTGTGATAACACGCTAGACGATGGAAACTACATCATCGCCAGCCTAAGTTCAAAATCCGCCACTCTCTGCAAAGTCCGCGAGAACGATTTGCAATATCCAAACTGGCAACTAGTGATTCCTTCTACCAACGGGCGAGAAATGCGAGAAATTGAAGGTGACTACTCCTCCAAAATCGCCAGCATCTACCGCCATTGCAGTGATGACGAAATGAACTATAACCCATTGTATTTGCGCGATGCTTTGTCACCAGATACCGGTGACAAAACCCTAACAAGCAAACGATTCTATGCTGCCTGGATTGACCGCATGTATTTCGCTCCAAGCGATTTGCGTCAACCTGTTCTTCTTACCGGCGACGACAAGCGAGTTGTGGTCATGCCGAAGCGAGCAAAATAACACATTCAAGCGAGCATAGGCTCGCTTTTCCTCTCAGTCTAGCAATCTAGGTTGAGCACGAGAAGCGAACAACAAAACACAAAGCATGAAAATCAGCATTGCAGACCACTACGACACGACAGGACTCATTGACGTGAATTCAAACCCTCACTACGAGTTTTCCCAGTGGGTACACTTCGCCAGCATTAATCCAGATTGGACAGGGCATGAGTTTACACTTGATGATTTTGTGAGTCATATCGCGAGCTTTGCCGATGATGTTATGTATGCTAGCTGGGCGAAAAAGCCAGCTTGGTATGAAACCTTATCAACGGCAAACTGGGAAACCGCTTGCGCCGTGTCCGGCTCCAGCCCCTTCAATGAATGGTATGCGTGGAAAGACCGCAAGACCGCCATTGCCTACATTGACAGTCACTTTACAAGCCAGTCATTCCTCGACAGTTTTCAATGGATTGCCGGCGAATTCTACGCCGAGGGCGACTATTCATCTCATGATCCAGAGGACGGTTCAGATTTAGTTTTTACACCAAATTCAGGTGCGCCTCCTGCGTGTTTGCAAGCAATGGTTCAAGCTGAATCTCAATTTTAAACACAAAATGAACAACGAAACCCAACTCCTAGCATTCGCTGTCGGCGCAATTCTCATTGCCCTGCACCTAACCGCTCTGCTCCTCTGGATCATTTTCAACGAAACAGCATTCTGCTAGTTGACAAATCAGAATTCACCCTTACATTGTCACACACACCATGAACATTGCAGTAGAAACACTAGTAGATTTGATACGTTATATTAATTGTCAAAAGAATTCTAAGAGTGCAGCAAAACCGAAACTAAGGTTTGAAGACTCTTATATAAACGGCTACCGAGATGCTTGTGTTGACATGAAAAACGAAATAAAGAGGCGCAAGCAACAAATGGAAGCGTGGGTTGAAAACGGTTCCCGGCCATCTCCTGCTTGGGTCGTCGAAGCTTGGACTGAGGAAGGGCTTCGAATCCCCAGGGCGTGGTGTTCGTTCAATGGTGTTTGGTATAACTCATCAGACAATGAGATTATTCATCCGAAAGTAATCAAATGGAGACGAATCAATTAACACACACACACACATGAAAACCAATGAATGGGATACTGCCACCGAAATCTTGGACGTCATTGAGAAACTCAAGCTCAATAAGGTGCGTGCGCCAGCGCCGTCTATGCCCTATTTTTACGGTTACACCGATGCACTGAGTGACGTGAGGGCAGCAGTTTGGAAAATCCGAGACGACCTCGACGAATACCCGGACGCTGACCCCTGGGATTGACTAGCCTTCAACAACGAAATCAAAAGTAAAGGACAGCGCCCATGAAATACAGCGAAAACCTAGAATTTGTTCACAACATAGATGACCCTTATGCCTCTGAAGCATTCCAAAAGTTTTGCACTGACTGGGCGAGACTACAGCCCTCGTCGACTGCCAGTTTGGATGCTTTACGTAGAGCATTTGGCAGTCGCCTAAAGTATGTGTCTCAATTTGAAATCGGAGAACCCGTGCAGATGTGTGACAGTGGTCCGGTTGAGCTACTAAAACGTAATGGTTTGGTTGGGTTGTATAGAAACAAGGAATGACATGCACTACCTAGCCCTACACCGACACAATTTTATCACGTTCGCCGTTGATCGCGAACAATGTGAAGCAGAAGCAGAAGACGCCTTACGAGAGCGTTACCTCGACGACTACCAGCGCAACATCGAGCTCACATGGCTCGATATCAGCCCAGCCACCGACGCAGCAGTCGAGTGCGCTGTAAACAATCAACTTGACGAAATCGACCTACGGGAAGATGGAGTCTATGACCTAATAACTAACAATGGATAACACATGGCCAGACCAAATCAAAAATCACCGTCAAAGTTTGCGGATGACTCAACGAGCCTATTCCCGCCATCTCGACGTTTCAATCTACACCCTCCAATCGTGGGAACAAGGAAGGCGAAACCCGTCGAAAGCCCAAAAGAAGCTATTACAGAGCTTGTTTGCATCCTCGCCGGTGTCGGAGCAGTCACCATCGGTGGTATCGCAATCTATTTCGCTTTCAGAATCTTGTCATGGATAACCACTTAAACGATGAAAACGAAAATACAAGAAATTGAAGCACTTCGTGCCCACTGTAAACACCACCTAGCAAAACTAGAGCGTGCTCATCAGCAACAGTCTCAGGAGTTAGTCAACCAGGACATTAGATGTCATTCTGACCCGATTACACGGGCAATGATAAGGTTGAATGATTTGCAGGCAATTCGCCAAGAAATCGAAACTAGCAAACTAGCCATTCAAGAATTGAATGCCTGCATTTCACTAGCTCAGGGGACATCTTCTTTGCAAAAATCAGAATGAAGAACAATCCATTAAAAACCCTGGTCAAGTCAATGCGGCCTTTCGAGATCCGACACTACGTAGAGCAAATGAGAATTCGTCGCGCCCTCAAATCAACCTACAAACAACAGCAACAACAACAACAACAACAGCAACCAAACGAAACAAATGACAATAATTGAAGAAATTACAAACCACGGCACTGCCACTTTCAGTTGGAACAGTTACAAAGACATCATCCAATGTCCCATGAAAGCTGTGTATCGCCTAGTGCTGGGGCGTCAACTCAATGAAACTTCCAATTGGGATCTTGAATACGGAAAGCTCCTGCACAAGCTCATTGAGTTAAGAGCAAAACACAACAAAGCAACAGCTTTCGATTACATCGAAAAGTTCTTTGAATGTGAATCCAACCGCCTAACCGCCGAGAACGACGAATATGGCCGCAACCAGATTCGAGCCGAGGACATTTTCAAGCAATACTGTGAACTTTATCCAGAGTCACAAGAGCCCATTAGCTTCTTAGGGCCAGAGCAAGAAGTTGTCGTGTCACTCGGAGAAATTGGACTGCCTACGAGTGTTGGCTTGTTAGATATCAAAATCCAATGGAAAGGTATTTTAGACGATGTTTGGCAGCACGGAACCAAATATTTAATCAAAGACACCAAAACATCCAAACAAGCCATGAGCGCCTCCCGTCGTGAAGGTTACGCAATATCCGGCCAAATGATGATGTATTGTTGGCTTGTGAATGAAAGTCTTTATGTATCCGCCACTCGTTGCAACGATGCCGTCATCGATTTTATCACCATCAAGAAGCCTCTCACCAGGAAATCAAAGAATTCCAGCGATTCTCGTGAAGAGTTCGAGCGAAGCAATTACCATTTCAGCGACGAGCAGATTGACAATTTCAAAAACGGTGTTTTATTAACCTTACAACACTGGCTCAAGATGATTCACGCGAACCCATTGGAGCACACACCAAAAGTTGCCGATAGTTACTCATGCAAGCTTCCCTACCCGTGCCCCTATTTTGACGCTTGTTGTGCGCCAACATGGGAAGACACCTACCGGGAAGTCACTACAAACCCAAAATTCTCGGCACGATGACAAACGAGGAATACACAGCGAGTGTTGACGCACTCCTTGACAAATGTGATGCACTTGAAGCCCGCATGAACAAGCTAGAAATCGCGTTCAGACGAGAACGAAACCTAGCTCTCGACGACATCAGACGACAAGCCACCAAAAAACTCAACGCACTACGACAACAAACAGGATATTACAACCATGAAAATCACTGACCTAATACCCAAAGAATCTGTTGACGCGTCAACGGACAACCCTAAACACTTGCTACTATACGGCGGCTTCAAGCTCGGAAAATCGAGCATCGCAAGTCACATTTCACAGCACCATAATGGCCTATGGCTAGACTACGAGGATGCCAGTGACTGCCATCCGGGGCGCAAGATCAACGTCCTCGCTCGCTATCGAGAAATGAAGAAGGACAACCCTAAGATCACTCTGATTGATTTCTTGGAGCAACTCTTCACCCAGCTAGTAGAATCCCAACAGTTTGATTTCATCATCCACGACAAGCTGGACAACCTCGAACAATTTGCGGAAGTGTGGGCAACTCGCTACTACAAATCCCTACCAATGGGCAAAAACTTCGATGGTTCAACAGTCCTCCAGTTAGAGAAAGGAGCGGGTTACATGTATCTACGTGAGAAGTTCAAAGCAATTTGGCGTATGATTATGCCTGCTACCAAACACCACATCTTCCTTTGCTCTATCAAAGACAAATACATTGACAAAGGCGGAAGTGGCGCGAACGCCAGCACTGATGACATCCAACTAACCGGCAAGATCCGAGAAATCGTATGTGGCACTTGCGATGCCATTGGATTCATGTATCGTCAGAAAGACGGCAAGAATTACGTCACTTTCAAAACCAACGACCAGGGAACCTTCTGTGGTTCCCGTATCAAACGCCTAGAAGGGAAGAAATTCCCTTTCTCCTGGCTCAACAGTGAAGGCCAACTTGAAGTTGACCTCGGTCAGATCTACAACAATCTCTAAACGAGAACAAAACAGAAACAAAAACAAACAAACAAACTAGAAAATATGACAGAAGAAGAAATCCAAGCACTTCGCGAGCAAACGCAAGACATCGCGAACGAAGAAGCAAGCACCAGCAGTGAAGAAGACCTCCATGTTCAACTGAGAACACCGGTTTTCGCTGCCGGGCAAGTCAAACGTGCACGCGTCTCTAAGGTGTCCACCGACACCGATGGACAATCAGAAAGTGGCCTCGTCGTGCTGGTGACCTATGAGGTGTTGGAAGAGCTTACCGACGTCAATGGGCGTGAATACGCCCCTGGTCAATACGTGACCAGTCGATTGACGATCAACAGCACACATCCAAGCTCGGCGGAAGTCATTCAAAGCATTGGACGTCAAGACCTTTGTCGTTTCGCGATGGCTACAGGAGCAATTCCCTACAGCGACACTGGCAACTGGACTGAAGCCCTCAGCGCGGTCGCTGACACGGTTGATAAGGAAGTGATGCTTGCCTTCGGCACACGAGAAGACAAGAAAAAGAAAAACGACAATGGAGAACCAATTCTTTACCAAACATTGACTCCACGAACCGTCGACAACAACAACTAAAGGACACTAACCATGGAACTCCCACCTGAAGACATTCTCACGGAAGCTTACAAGCTTACAACCGGAGACCGCAATCACGACTACGGTGACTGTCATCCAGACTTCGCCAAGATTGCTGACCTTTGGCAATCACTCTTCGGGTGGGAAGTTTCTTCCGTCGACGTAGCCCGCGCAATGATTTGCGTAAAACTCTCACGAAGCACTCACAGTGCAAAGCGAGACAATTGGGTAGATATCGCGGGCTACGCTCGCTGTGCTCAAATCTGCGACACAGTAGAGAACAACATAAATGATCCAAACGAACCACCATTCTAAAATGGAAGCATCAAAAATTCCCTGGAAACCTTTCCCCCACGACGATCCTAGCAAAGTCTGTAACGGCGAAATCCTAGTTCGTGTGGTTGTAGAAGGCAAAGCGGATTGGTATGAAGCCGTGATAGTATTGCGCGAGACTTCTGACGACGGTTATTACCAAGACCCACCCAACGGTTGGTTCGCCCTAGTCGACGGCCCGTCGATCCCAATCTCAAACATCACACACTATTGCATCCCATCAACAGAGGTGGATGATGAGTGAACCGAAGCTATCGCCATGCCCTGTTTGCAGGGGATGATCTAACAGGTAAGATCCGGCTCACCTTAGCCGGTATGCGGGTTCGAGTCCCGTTCCCCCGCCCAATTTAACCATAGAAAGAAAAAACATGAGTTACGAACTAAGCAAACAACTAGGCAAATTCGAAACAGACGAACAATGGGACGCTCCCATAGAAAAGTTTGTCTCAGACAACAAAGAACGGTTCAAGAAAGCTCTCGAAAATGTATTTCAGGAAGTTTTTAACGAACATCACGATTGGCTTGAAGACAACGCCCCGATCAGTTTGCAAGAAGTCGCAGTAGAGCGAGCCAAGGATCTGCTGGATGCTGTCTTGAAAGGTGACGAGCAAGCCGCAGCAGCTTTGTTTGAGTGTGGGGACTCAAGCAGGTATAAGCAAATTGGTTGCGACGAAGGAGAGCCGTGGGCGTGTAGTATTCATGGAAACCTTCACTTGCCATCTGCTCAAAAACTCCGGCAAGCTATCGTCGAGAAACACGCGGACTTGCTAAAAAGCGAACGCATTTTGGACTTGGAATCACAGGTCGAAGGCTTACGCCTGCAAATCGTGGAAGCAAACAAACGATTAGAGAATTTAGGGTCTTTCGGAGTTTAATAACCAACAACACACAGAGAAATCAAAAGTATGACAACACGAAAATGGCAGCACATGGATGACGCGCCCTATGACGGCACTGAAATCGTCGGTAAATATGGGGATGAGGAGTGCCTAGTGTTCTGGTCTGAGCAGAGAACTTGAGCGGGCTGGGGAAATGGGGCTTACCCCATGCTTGGCTCAGGTTGGGCCAGCGCGGAAGAAGAAGTTTACAACTACATAATGGATGACCCTGAAATGTGGCGCCCTCAAGATTAACAACACACAGAAATCAAAAGTATGAAACTAACAGGAGAAGACAAAAACGGAGTGAAGTGGACAGGCGAATTGACGCCTTTGGATGAGATATTTAAAAAGGAAGATCCTCCAGCAATCGGCACAGGCACACCCCAACGAATCGGCAACACGCTCTACCCGGAAGCCACAGAGGCTTCCTTGACGAAAGCCGTAGATGCTAGTTGGGCCTATTACCGCCAGCAATACGAGAACTTCAACATGGAAGGGCTCGGCACTGTGCCTGACGAAGCACATGCCCGAAGCCAAGGCGCCAAAGCACTCGCCATCGAGTTACCACCAGGAGAAATCAGACTGACCGAAGATCTCTACTGGCCGGCAATGATCCCCATGCGATCCAACGCTATTTTTGCAGGGGCTACTTTGAGGTGTGGCTTAGATGCAAATCTGGAGCTCTTGGGCATAATGCAAACAGATTTTGGCGAGGTCTCGCCCTTCGGGGGCGGCATTTCAGGCGTTCAGATCGCGAAAAAAGAGGGAGAACGTGCGATTGAACTTATTGGCACATTCCAAGATCTTCGCTTAGTGAACCTCCACACTGTCACTAACATATATGAAGGGTGCGACATTCTTCACATGCGTTTCGACATGAATTACCCGACACCATACGGAGCGGTAGATGCTTCAAATCCCCACATCAAAGAACTTGAAATCATAGGAGGTCAGTTCGAGAGCCGGGGCAAGAATGCAACCTCCATTCGTTTGATTGCTCCCAAACGGAGCACAATCAACGGGGCAAGGTTCATCTACGGAGACCTGGGCATAGCCGCAACAGAAGTCGACGAGTTTAGCGTTCAGAACTGTGCTTTCACGGGTAGTCAAGGACTACCATGCCGGGTGCCTATGATTATTGAAACCTCTGCAAATGGCCATGCTGTCGTATCCAACAATTGCTATTCAGGCTGTGAACATGGAGCCCAACTTTATGTTCCAAATGGAAGCAAGCTCCGCCAAGTCAGTGACGCCAATAACTTCTGGAATGGCACGCTAGACACTCGCTCAACAGACTACTACGACCGAGGAACCAAAGTCGTCAAGGGCGCGGGACTCTTCAAGGAAGGGATGGCGCTATGAACAGCGAGCAACTTGAGAAGATACTAGCTGACCACAAGTTATGGTTACAAGGCAAAGGTGGGAAAAGTGCTGACTTAAGATATGCTGACTTAAGATATGCTGACTTAAGATATGCTGACTTAAGAAGTGCTGACTTAAGAAGTGCTGACTTAAGACATGCTGACTTAAGATATGCTAACTTCATAGATGCTGACCTAACAAATGCTGACTTACCTGATTGTCCGCAACGTCCAGAAGATCTGTTGCAAAAGATTGCTGCCGCGATCAGGCAGCCTGGGGCCTTAGACATGGAAGATTGGCATTGCGGGACGGCACATTGCCTTGCGGGCTGGGCAGTGGAGCTGACACCCGGTGCCAAGGAGTTTGAGAGTAAAACATCAACTTACTTAGCAGGGCGTTTGCTTATACCGGAGCTAGAACCATTTTTCTTCTCAGACAACGAAACAGCGTTGCAGGAAACTGAAAAATACCTAAAACCAGAAGGAGCTCAAACATGAAATGGATCAAGTTCGACAAGGATGACGAATCCACTTGGCCGCCTGACGACAGGCATGTGTTAGTCTGGGTTCCCGAAGAAAACCACTGGGACACTATGTTTTTCTGTGATGACAGGGATGATGCAGACGAGCC
>Ga0070749_10003466_pt1 | contig 10552 bp, 9 predicted proteins | sample VirMetDEL_Nov_18_FD_75180 | JGI IMG/M metagenome (GOLD analysis project Ga0070749, IMG submission 75180) | Aqueous microbial communities from the Delaware River and Bay under freshwater to marine salinity gradient to study organic matter... | ecosystem: Environmental > Aquatic > Marine > Coastal...
GCAAATGCACCAACAATTTCCCATTCTGGTCTTTGCTTTGCAAATCCAAAAGAATTTAATGGATACTTATCTGTAGCAAATATTTCTCTAGAAGTTGCAAGATTGTAAGCATTAGACAGCTTACTATAGTACATATCAAGGTCAGTAATATCATAACCTTGAGGTATATTTACACCATCTGCATACTCAAAGCAAGTTAATTTATGGTGAGAAAAAGTTGGTGTTGATTTATTACTTGTAGAAAAATCAACAGGATCAGTAAAGACTAAATCATTTTCATCAGCATCAAAGAAAGAAAGTTGCCAAAAATAACAAGCACCAGTGATTCTAAAGATTGCTGTTTTCTTTGCGTTAATATCTGTTGGATTCGGAACATATTTTGCACGAATCTTGGTCTTTCTTAGATCAAGACCAATAATAGAAGTGCCTCTAGGTACTACTACACCACCATTAATACTATTGAATTTATAAAGAATATTGTCTTCTTGTGTAATATCAAAATTAGAATCTAATGTAAGCGATAAAGATTCAATAGCAGCACTTAATTCTCCGGTTGGTGATACTGCAGTCGCTGTACCACTTACATCTTTAATTGCAAATCCTGGGCGGTTATCTATAATATATTCACCAGGAAAAAGTAAAATGGTTGTTTTTTCGGTAATATCGTTATTATTACCTCTTAAATATGAAAATCTCGCAGACTCTAAAAGAGCTCTTTGAACCGTTTTAAAAGGTTTGGTTAATGAGTTACCTAAGTTTGAAATACTGTCTGTAGCATCCAAATCACTAGGATTTACATAAATGATTCTTCCTTCAGTATTCTTTAAAAAATTCTCTAATTTATTCAGAGGCATCGTATTATGACTTCTAAAATATTTCTATGTTTTATTTATGAAGTCAAATCTTCTCCATCATAGTCAAATTCCAATTCATCAGGCAAATCTTCAGGGTTTTCTAACTCAACTGGAAAGAAACAAGGATGTGCTTCTTCATCTATAAGATAGAATGAGTTTTTATATAAGTCTTCTGGCTCAAATGTACGATACTTGTCTGCCATTCTACAAAGGTCCTGATCGTACAAATGACCGTCTGGTAGTTCATCAAAAGTGAAGGGTATTTCATTAATAAAATACATCTTCACTATCATACTGCCATTATTGTACCAACAGTATGCATGAGTGATTTTGTATTTAAAAGACATAGGAGAAATTCCCATATCTTTTTATTTATTTTAAGTAGGCGTGGTCGGATTCGAACCGACCCTGGAGGCGTTTTAAGCGCCCTGTCTCTGCCGCTGGACTACACGCCCGTGTATAAGACCATTATAACTCAAAAAGTTGTAGTGGTCAAGTGCTCGTTGTCGGTTCTGCCCCGACCTATGCCGATTTATGAGATCGGTGCTTTCCTAGATAGCTAAACGAGCAAGTTATCATACTCCCAATGACAATTAGGACACAAAGGCATTAAGTTAGATTCTGCATTTATAATAGAAACTAAAGTATTTCCCTCAAAATCACAGATTGCCTTTTTATGTGCTATTTCTATGTGTTTGTCATAACTACATTTACAACACGATTTCCATCCAAGTTTTTTAGCAATTTTTCTTGCTCTCCATCTAATAGCACCATAAACGTTTGACGGAATTTTTCCAAGATTTTTCATTTCATCAAGAGTTTTGTCTTCAAAATCTTGATTACCTTTCCAGAGTTTATGGCAATCTATACACCTAACTCTTTTGGAAAAGATTGATTTTTCACAATCTTTACATTTTCCTCTTCTTGGATTTTTTGGATGATGTGAATTGTTTACGATTGCTGCACAACTTCTACTACAATACTTTCTCCTTTTATCTGTGGTTTCAAAGAGTTTTGAGCAATTATTGCAAGTTAAAGTGTGGATTTTCATTAGTGTTTCGAACTTACTTATAATATTATTTATACCATAAGTTAGTTCAAAACACAATACGAGTGCCTGGATTCGAACCAGGTCAAAGCCGCTAATCTGGCGGAAAGAGTTTATAAGACTCCTCTGACTACCAAGTCTCACTCGCATAAAAGTTGCCTTGAAGCAACTTATAAGTCCCATACGTTGCCTTGAATCAACAACCTTCTTCGTGGTCTGTGTGTATTCGTATAATCTCGTCGTCTGTAGGAACCATCACTGCCGCTCTTCCATCTTCACCGACAATTCCTATGTGCTCACCATTCTCCACTCTTTCAAGGAGTTCGTCAAATTGTTCTTGAAATTGTTCCACAGTAAAAACTTCCATTTTGTCTTGTATTTAGTTTCTCAAAAGGGGTTAGAATACACCAGAGTATCTTCATCAAGTTTAGCACGAACGACTTCAAGGACGTTCATAAACTGATTTACACTCTCACATTCCACAACTCGCTCATCACCTTGATCAGAGTACAGGTAGAACTTACGTGCCAGTGTATCGACAACACAACGAGTCAGGACTTCTTCGGCAGGCATCAGGCGTTTCGTTTGATTACCTAGGTATTATAGGGCACCTGGGCGCTGGTGTCAAGATCTCACCCATCAAATTGCAAAATTATTGCGGAACTGATTAAAGTTTTGTAATACTTCAGATTCGGTAAGTGCTTTTCTATAGATTGACGCTATAGAAATTGTACCAGTAAATAGTCTCTCAGATCCACCAAGATGATATCCCTTTCCAAGAATTACATTATTCATAACACCAACAAATCCTGTTGGAGATCCGTTAAGAGATCTTGATTTTCCTGTGTTACTTCCATTGTAATATGTCTTAGAAGTATTTGTAGTTCCGTCATAAGTAATAGTAGCGCAGTGCCAAGTGTTTGCTGCCAATCCACTAGATATAACTTGATGAGAGTAAAAATTGCTATTATTGGAAGTGTCATTGGAATAAACCCATCTAAGAACTCCAGAAGTATTCATTTCTAATCGTGGGCCCACATTTCCTACCGAACCATTATAAGCATAATTACAGTCAATAACGTTCTCGAAGTTAGTTACTGATGTTGGATAGAACCAGACAATCACACTAAAGGAGGAGAATGATCCAGATAGTGCTCCGGCGGTCGCAAAATCATTAACTCCATCAAACTCTATGGCATTAACAACAAAAAGTGGTCCATTTTCAAGAAAAGCATCATTTCCATTTCCACTTAAATCATACCAATTTGTACCAATACCGGAATAGGACTGAGAGTCTCCTGCATTAAGGTATAATACTAATTGAACATCATTATTAATAGTTACGTCAGACGCATAATTCATAACAGCACTAATTGCTGATGAATTAATTGTTTTTCTTTCCTCTACTTGATTATTAATACGGTTGATTCCCCAAGCTCCAAGTTCTTTTTCAGATTTATTTTGTTTAATTGTATTTAAATCAGTTCTTAAAGAATCTCTTTCATTTCTAAGAGTAATAATTTCACTATAAATTGATGATATACTATTTGCAATCGCAACACACCTAGATGCGCTAGGTGGATTATTAGATCCATCATAATAACGATAAAATGGGGATGGAGATATTAATCGAGCATTATGATCGGATTCTGTTGTAGAGATATCAAATCTACCATTTCCTATAAAATCACCGCTCCCATCAGAACTACCTCCATTATTAAAATAATAAACTGTTTCTGGTAAATTTCTGTATCCATAACCAGAATACTCTGATGTTAGTGTATAAACAGCATCTGGTTCAAAAACATTTGTTGCAGAATAATCAACTGATGGTCCTGCAACTTTCGGATAAATTCGAATTCTTTCTACATCATCATTAATAGATGTTGATGTACTATAACTTGTAAATATATTGTTAAATGGCGCACTACTATAAGCAATACCTGGCCAACAATTTCCATTTGTTGCTTCAGTGGATAAAGTAACTATTTGCTGCTTCTTTGCATTTATTTGTCCATTAATTGATATAATTTTATTATCTATAATTTCACAAAATTCTTGTAGTGTTCTTGCTTTATCTATAATTTGTGCTCTATTAACTTGATCTATAGAACCATCTACAAGGTTGGTTTGTTCTTCATATGTAACCTTATTCCAAGTTCCATCAGAATTTTGATTAATTGAAGTTTTTTCTAATTTTTTTGGTGCAACTATATCACTTTGGGAGTCAAGACATCCATCTAATTGTTTTTGCTCAGATTCAAGAATTTCAAGTACTTTACTCTTTAAATTATTATCAATCATTTTTATAACTATAATTTATTTTTCATTTATTTGCACTTTTAGAGAGTCAATTTCAGTTTTAAGATCTTCTATCTGTTTTTGTTGATCTTGAACTGCTGAAATTAAAATCGGAACAATCTTTTCATATCGAATAAGTTTGTATGTTTCATCATACATTTTTCTTTCACCAACAAGATCTGGAGCAATTTCCTCAACTTCTTGTGCTATTAATCCATATTGTTTTTTAATTTTTCCTGGGTAACCATACTCATCATCAGGTTCTCGATATTCCTGTAAAAATGTAGTCGGACATTTATCTTCTCTCCAATCGAAACGGACAGGATTTAATTCTAAAATGATTTCTAAACCATTTCTAAATGGTTCAATATTTTTCTTCAATCGAATATCAGAAGTAAGATCTGGATCAGTAGAAATTTTGAACCCATTAAATGTCCAAAACCCATTTAATGTTCCTAATGCTGCTGTAAGAGAATCTTTTGGTGTAACATTTTCATATGCAGGCACAACATCTACTAATAATCCATTAATTTGATTTCCTAATGCAGAATATGATACATCTAGTGCTCCAAGACTAATATCAGATCCAATAGTTGAATCAACTCCAAAAAGATTTCTTATGCCAGTTAAAACTTCAAAACCAAGGGTGTTGATTGATAATGGTGAAGTTAGTGAAGGTCCAACGACAAGAGATGCTGAAAATGGTACGGCAGTTGCTCCAGGTCCAAAATGTCCTTTATAGCAAGAAAGAGTCCCAGGTTCCCAAAATCCTCTTGGAATGATTAAAGATCCACCTCCTAAGGGTGATATAACATCAATAGAACCTGCAGTAATTGAATTAAAATCTGCCATAAATCACCTACACGTATTTGTTAATTCTTGAATTAAAGAGTCCATAAGTTGAGATGGATTCATGAAGGATAATGGACTAAATGGGCAAGATTCTTTTATTTCCCCAAGAACCTTGACAAATCCTTCTGTGGTTAAATCAATTGCAGATTGACCCCTTATACAAATCTTAGTACCGCCAAGAAAAACTCTTTCACCAGAAGTTATAGTGACAGCACCATTTGCTGCAATATTGACAACTCCATTATTATCAGAACCAGAACTTTCAATAAAGATATTTTTTGCCTTCAGGTGAATAGATCCATTTTCGGCAACAATATGTATATCACCTTGTTTAGCAACTAGTGCCTTTGCTATTGCACCCTCTTTTTGAGAATCAATTCTATACCCACAAACCTCTTCATTTTTTCCGGGAGTTACTTCAATCTTATTTCCATTTTGAAGAGTATTTAGATAGTATCCTCCTGCAGTTCCTAGAGAGAGATTATCATCATCGGATTGTAAAGACTCACCATACGAAACATTTCTTTTATTTTTCCCCTGACCTAATTGATAGGATCCAGCTTTAGCATCACCACCGACACTGTGAGGTCCAAAATGAATGAATCCGTGAGGATTATTTGTTAATTCAAAACCTGGTGGTTTTTTTGACATTTTAATTACCTTTTAACACAATCTATGACTTGTACTAATTCCTGAATATTAAGTTTTTGCTGCTCTTCTGCATTAAATTGTTCGACTTTTCTATATTTAATGACTGGTCTAATCACAGCACCAGCACCTGTGTCACTATTTATTGTCACTGTAGGAATTTCATTAATATTACAAGGTACGTTCAATACTTTAATTGAAATAATTTGCCCTTCTTCGGTAAGAGTGACAGATGCTTGTAGATTAGGAATGTCGGGAGTTAATGAAATACTATCAAATGGACTATATCCATATCCAGTAGTTACAACTTCAAATTCTTCTAGGCATCCAACATATTCTCGTACATTAGTTTCTGGTTGTATAATTTGATCTTGAGAATTATCAATAGAATCTCCAAATTCATCTGTTCCATCTGGTCTGTTTAAATATCCAGAACCTGGACTAATAATTCTAATTTCAGTGACTTGCCCCTGGAATGGTCCTTGATTACTAACTATAGCAACAGCAGAAGCACCTTCTCCTCTTTCACAATTATCTTCAAAAATGACAAATGGTGGGGAAGTATAACCACTTCCACCAAATATCAAATTAACTCCAACTACATTACCAATACTATTTACAACAGCATCTGCAGCGGCACCTATTCCTCCACCACCAAATAAAGTGACTTTGGGAGGTCCGCACTCATATGGATTTGTATTACAATTTAGTGGTCCTGCACCAGTTCTAGAATCTGGACCCAAGAAATCATCAAGTAGATTATCAGCACCAGTTTCTATAGCAGATTGATCAAAACTCAAGAAATTATTAAAATTATCAATATCAGATTGTAATGGTCCTTCACCTTTTGGTCCTATTTTAAACTTTTTAATTTTTTCGCAAGCTGGTTTGGCGCATAAGAATGATTCGAATCCTAAGATAAAATCTAAAGCTTCAAATACAGACCCGACAACTTTGCTTATACCTCCAAGAGCATCACTAAGTTGATCCAATAATGGTCCGATTTTTTGATCAATTGCATTTGCAAGACTATTAATCATTGCATTTGTAAATTGTTCAACTGCACAAAAAACCGGATTTATGATTTGTTCTACTAGAGCAGATAAAAAGTCGATTACAAAATCGACAAGACCTTTCATAATTTCATCAAAGGCACATAAAATTGCATCAATTATTTGTTGTATTAATGGATCTTTAATTTTTTTAATAAGAGATGGTAAAACTATGTCATTTAAAAGGGTCTCTATACCTTTTCTAATTTTATTTACAATCCAATTTCTGAGTCTTTGTGTTAAAGTTCTCAATACCGCACCAACAATTTCTGCGGTATTTCTAATCAGGTTACTTATATTTTGAATTTTATTTATTGTTCCTACTACATAAACTTCACCATACATTTTAACTTCTTTTAGGAAATTAAAAAAATTAAGTAGAGCAGTATTAATTTTTGCCATCGATGATGTTCCACAAGTATCTGTGGTATCAACGATTGGATTAAAAACCGCAGTTTTTAATTCTGCATAAAATGCAGACTTTGCAAATTTTTCACATTCTGGAGATTCGTCCCATATGTATCCACTTTTTCCTATGCTTTGTCTTTTAATACAATTTCCAAATCTTTTTCCATCTATAGAAATTGCCTGCTTTAATAATTCTGCTTCTGCTTTTCCCTGTGCTTGAACTGCTGGATCATCAGAAGATAGTTTTTCGTTTATAGATTCAAAAACTATATTTAAATCTTCATCAGATAATCCAAGAACATAATTATCAGTCTTATCATCAAGTCTTAAAAATGGATTATCTGCTAATTGTCTTTCTTCTGGAGTCAATCCCCCATAAAAAGATTCTGGCAATTGAGATCCAGTAGTATATGTAGTTGGTTGATATGGAATTACTGGTAGTTCTGTTGCCATTATTAGTTACTTATTATTTTTATTTATTGCTTCGTTTTGCAGAATTAAATGCAACAGAAGATGGTTTTGCCTGAGATTTTGGTGTTGTTCCACCAATCATCTGAAAAGTTGCTGGTTCGAACATCCAATAACGATCAACCTTTTTATATTCTGTTGATCCACCTTTACTTGCTTTAATTCCCTGCTCTTCGGTATTTACATCAAGAATGTTAGTAATGACGGGAATTTGTGGATTTGTACTATCAGAATCGAGATAAAATCCAGTAACCCATTCACCACCTATGATTCCTATAGATCCTCCAGTCAAATATCCCTGATGAGTTGGTTTTGCAACTATTGCCCACGGCAACTTATCATCGGATACATATGCCCCTTCTTTCGGATGTACCCCAACAATTCTTACTTTTACTCGATTACTCCAAGCGGTCTTCCAGTTCCCACCCTTCGTCATTTGATTTTGATTAGGTGGAACTTGTCCAACAAACCATTTAAAGTTAGAACCGATAAATCCTTGGGATTCGGGAGAAAACATAATTTATATTATACTCCTTTTTTAGTATATAGACCATAAGTATCACGAACAAGAATGAGTCTGGAAAAAGATCTCTTTGGATCAAAATGGTGACAAAGATTTAGAATTAAATAATTTCCACTTTGAGTTGAATCAATCGATCCCAGTTCCTTCCCACTTTGACTCACAGATTCAAACTCACAACTAACGACATCTCCAGCTCTCAAGTCAGCATTGCAAGGAACTGTTATATCCACAATCTGAGTGAATAATAAATTATATCTCATCGTGGATTCCGCCTGCCAAACTTTAGGAGAATTATTCAAACCACCATCTACTTTTGAGTCTAAAGTACCAATATCTAGTATATGTGAATGAGTTCTTGTAAAACTATTTTCGGTTGGTATATCGACTTCTTTTTTGCCCAATGAATTTGTAAGTTTCTTTTGGGACAACTTAAATATAACTTCATCATATTTTAAATTATCCGGATCAAAGAAAATATTTCTGCTAACGTATGCACCTCTTTCCAAAGCATTTAAGACATTATGATTTTGATCAATACTATGAGATGCAATTTTGAAATCATTTTCATCAGTCTGAGGATCTGACCTCATAACATCTGTTCTGAAATACGTATATGCTGAAGATTGCTTTACGAGATCATCAATCGATTTATAATTTAGACCCTCTTTGGTTTCATAACAAAAATAACCAGGTTTTCCTTGTTCCGGTACAGATTTTCTTGCCAGTGAGCAAAGAATATCAAAAGGACTTCTTGAATTAGATTGAAATGAATATGAATTTTTTGTTTTTGAGATGAAAATTTTATCTTTTGGAAGTTGAAAATAAGTCTTAATTATTTTTTCTACAGAGTCGCTAATTTTTCCAGTATAAGTTGGAAATATTGTTGCTTCCTTATCCTTGAATGCTAAATCAGAAACTAGATTAAGCATTACAACTTTACGGTTTGAGTCTTCTGTGGGTGATATTGGAGTACTGACTCGTAAAGGATTTTTTGTAAAATCAATCGTACCATATTTACTTGCAATCTTAACAGCAAGTTTTTCTCCTCCGGTAATTGGAAGTCCATTAAAAATATTTGTCAGTCTTTCTTGAGGATCATATTTTTTATTTGCTTCTACAGAATTACCAGAATCAATAAATGTAAGATTTGCAGTCACATAAGGAGAGAGCAGACTTTCATAATAATCAAAACTTGTGGTCCTTCCCTCTAATCGGACTGGAGGTCTTCCAGTTTTAGTAAGGGTCAATATCTCGTAGGGGGAACTTAGTACTGCTCTTGACATTTTATGTTATACCGGTACAGGATAAAATGATGTATCTTTGACAATCGTTGATCTGTTAAAAACAATTACATCTCTTGGGTTAGATGAACCAGAAGCACTAGTTGGAAGTGATGCTATAGTTCCTATTGGTGCTATTGGACCAAGTGATATTTTTTGGCCAGGCGGAGGTAATACTGGTGCTGCTGGTGGTTTTTGTGCTTGTGTTGTTGGTGTTATTCCTGCCGCTTTTTGCGCTGCCTTTTGCGCTTCTGGTAAAAACTTTTTATAATTTCCATCAGTAAAACCAGACCAAGCAGTTATTCCCTGACTATCATAAATCATCTTTGCTGCCTTAGCATTTATCAAAGGATCGTATAATTGCTCCGGAGATGTTATTCCAATTTTTGCTAAAGCAGCACGATGAACCGGAAAACGAATTTGCCAAAGACCATACACTTGAGTATCAGATCTCATAGAGGTTGTTTTTCCACGAGACTCTTGCATACCAACTGCACCCATAAGAACATCCAAAGGTCCTCTATATCCTGCTACATTAACTTGCTTAGTCATGCCAACTTGTTTTGCAAGAGCAACTAATTGTTCAATAGATAAAGTGCCTCCACCAAAAGACACTTCCTTAAGTTTAACATTTCCACCAAATCTAAAATAAGAATTTGCTAAATTAAGACCGTTTGAAAGTTGTCCTCCCGGTGGTTTATAAGTAAAATGAACGTGTGGTCCCCCAGAAATACCAGTATTTCCTTGATTTCCAATTACTGTTCCCGGAGAAATTATCTGATCCTTTTTAACTTTGATTGAACTTAAATGCCCGTATCCGGTTATAACTCCATTATTGTGCTTGATCTCAACATATTTACCAAGACCGCCACTAACTCCAGCATGAATAACAGTTCCTGGTTTTAAAACAGATACTGGAATATTATCAGTTGGATGTGCAAAATCAACTCCCTGATGATAAGTAGATGCTCCTGGTATTCCCGTATTTCTTGGACCAAAATCAGAAGTTTTAAATTGCGATGGAGTTTCTCCACCTTCGGCAGTATATATTTTGCCATCCATCTCAATAAGTTCTCCAGATTCATCACCTGGAGGAGTTGGAGAAGTTGGATTTAATA
>Ga0070749_10003467_pt1 | contig 10550 bp, 20 predicted proteins | sample VirMetDEL_Nov_18_FD_75180 | JGI IMG/M metagenome (GOLD analysis project Ga0070749, IMG submission 75180) | Aqueous microbial communities from the Delaware River and Bay under freshwater to marine salinity gradient to study organic matter... | ecosystem: Environmental > Aquatic > Marine >...
ACAACACATAAATAATCTATATAATAAAGTTATGAGAGACACAAAACTATTAACATCATATGCACAGAAGCTCATGCGTGAGGCCAAACAGAAGTTGCTGTTCAAGGACCTACGTAAGGAAGTCAATGCCGGTGCCAACGGCACACAGAAGTATGTGATCAAGAACGGCGTGAACACTGGCAAGATTGCCACTGACGCCAACAAGTTCCAGTAACATCTAACACCACACTATAGTTCTTCGTGTTGGTGTAAATAACCAGTATGAATAAAAAATTAGAGTGGTGCATAATCGTATTCCTAGTACTGATCCTCGTAGGACTTTCTGCGTGTTCACCTAAGAGAATATTTGCAGACAAGCAACCGCCACATGAGACCAAACAGGAGATGCACGACGACATCACCAAAGACATGGATCAAGCGGACGCCGATGGCAACAAAGAAGAAACAACCGGCGTGCAGAACATACCTAACATAGTGGAAGCACTGACTTGTATGTTCTCTCCGGACACTTGCGAAGCAGTCAAGCAAGAACAGAAAATGGACAGATAGTCCGGATCATTTTCTAAATAAATACAGTCACTAGAAACACAAGGAGATCATCATGGAATGGTTAACAACAAGATCAAAAGAAAGAACATCATGGGACGGTGCGGTTTTAATCGCATGCGGTTTAGTGATACTACTCGCGGGACCTTTGGCCAAAATAGCGGCATGGGGTGCAATTGGATACGGTGCATGGACACTGTGGAAAAAAGAAGACTAATATGACAATGACGGAGGGCTTACTATGTTCAGACACATCAGAAGATGGATCGATGCCTACATCAAAAATTTGGTCGACGCCTATGATCCACCTAAGCCCACTGTCTACAAACTTGGCAACAAGAAATACATCAAAGTCAAACGCCTGAGGACTGACTCTAAAGCAAAAGGTCCTTACATCAAATAATCAAATCCAGACCTTCAATTCTTTTTCTATGATATCATAGAACTTACGCTGTGACTGATTGTAGGAACAGTTGTTCCACCAGTCCTGGTTGTCTATGTCCATACTGCACAGTTCACAGTCACCGATGACCCACGTGGGATCATGCCATAGAGGTGTGCCGGGTGTTGGTGTTAGGCAGTGCGTGTGGAACCAGGTCGGCTTCCTGCTGATGATGTAGATCATCTTGCGTTTCTCCACTGTGTACATAAAAGTACTTACAACGGATCAACGCAAGATATGTGGTGTTTTAATTGAAGGTCTTCTGTGATCCAAAGAATCTAGCGATCCTTGTGTATAACTTGGACACCCACTCTGGTCTCGGAACTGCCCATGTCACTGCCACGGCACTGATCAGCAATCCCAATTCCATTAGTTCGTGTAGTATAAAACTCATATGTTTCTCCTAGTTGCGAATAGTTATTATTCGCAAGTACTTATAGTGGGCTGATTTGGTCTGATTAGAATGTGGTTCGGTGCCTGTAAAAAGCATTCGTGGGAGTCATATCTGTGATTATGTAGTCACCCTGTTGACACAACTGCTTCAGCACTGCCGCTCCTGCCTCCGTACAGATCATCTCACAGGACGGAACCTTTGTCCAATCAACGCTTGATATGATCGCGACGTCTAGACCCTCGGTGTCGGTCTGAATGTAATCAAATTTCTGCGTCAACAACTGTTTGAGGGTCACACAGTTGACCTGTATGCGATCGACGTTGGTATCCCCATGTCGCTGAGCCCAACTGTCGATCAGGCTCGAGTGCTGGGTGTGTGACGCCAGATTGAATGGTGCCAACCCGGCACGCGGTGACACCGCGGCATTTATCAGTGTGACACGATCCTTGTGTGGCTCCACCGTGTGCGTCAGTTGTTTGAATGTTCGCGGATCGGGTTCACAGTACACCCCGGTCCATCCGTTCTCCAGTAGTTGCAGGGTTTGGTCATTGCCGTCCATGGCTCCTACGCAAAGGAAACTGCCTGTGCGATCCGCAAAGTGTTCGGACACTATCTCGGCGTCGCAGGCCGTGTGATGTTTGTTTACCACATCGCTGATCAGGTCATAGGGATCGACTGCTGGATCATTACTGTTGATGACTTTGTGGAAGTGTTGCTCGGTGATCATTATTTCGAGTGAGGTGGCAGTTTCTTCTCCACCCACCATATGTGCTTCTGCGTGATGGGGTCGAACTTGCGAAGTCGCAGTTTCTGATTCTGCTTCTCGCCCTTGCCGGGCTTCATCGCGTAGTAGTAGAACCCATGATCCTTCATGTTGGAATCCTCGGGTACCAGTCTAACTTTTACGTATGGTTTCTTTGACTTTGGCTTTTTTGCCGCCATAATGGTATCCCATGTAGTATGCCACTGCTATGAACGTGGCGATTAAGAGTGTGTGCCATATGTAAAACATACTAGTAATTATAAGGTGTGCATGTACACGCACACCTTTTGTGCTGTTATCTCCAGTTCTTGATTTGACTGTTAAGATATTTCTTAGCGTCTTTCTGCGACATTGACTGTGCGCCAATGTAGTCCGCTTTCCTTCCTTCAACAAAAGAAGCGTACTCAGGATTGTCAATCTGATTAGACAACATTTCTCTGAACTGATCAACATCGTCGATGTTCTTGATCATCGTGAAATATGTAAATGACAGAGTAGCTCGCTTGTCCTTTGTTAGGCTGGTAAGAGGTTCAGCACCAACGTTCTTGTCTGGTGTTGATCCTGTGTAGTAAGGACAATCAATTCCTTTAGCATTTACTTTCAATGCATTCTTAGTATTGAACAACGCAATATCGATGTCTTTGGCCAACAGTGCTTCAATCTCGGCTGAACTCCTATCATAAGGGATTGGTGTGATGCTCACTCCCAAGGCCTTTGCTAGTAATCCGTCATATCCTTTTGGGTAGTCGGATCTCCAACTGAATTTTGCATCACTTGATGTGTCTCCACAAAGATGCAGGTAGTTTTCAAATTCGATCACTCCCACGTTCTTGGTCTTCAATTTCTTCTTGCTGATCTCAGCATAGGTGGCATCAGTGAGTGCAATTATTGTTGGTTCATCTGACTTCTGGAACCAAGCATAACCTTTCTTTGCATTCATAGATTTTATCATGTTGACTTTGTATCCTTGTGATTTAAGATAGTCGCCTAGCATGATGGATCTACTGTAACTGCTTCCGCCTGCTTTACCTGAAATAACAACATTGATTTCTTTGGCCATCGCTGAAAAAGAAACAAGAGTTGCTATCAACATTATTAATATTTTTTTCATTATATCTCCTTTTTATCCATAGATTTAGTGTAGTGTAACATACAGGGTGACTGGTGTCAACGATATTTAAGATACTCCATACAGAAGCCATTGCCTTATGAGTATAGATTCCAACTGTTCTGCCATCAGGAACGACACTATCAATGGTAGGGTGTTGTAGTTCCTGAACAGGTAACCAACGGGCAACAAGGCCAAGAACGATAACACGTGTAGTCCTAACAGTCCTTGACTGGAACCCACATAATAGATTGTGTAGGACAACAAAATGATACAGGTAATCTTAACATACTTGAGTGGTACTTGGTAAATTTTAATCAGATATCTAGCCATCGGCCAGGACACGAGTATCATCATCGCATTGACCACCAACAGCCAAGGCACTATGGATCCTATCATGCCGACCACATCATGGTCCAACCCAAAGGTAAAACCTTTCTGCACTATCAGTTCATACACCACTGCTTCACTGCCCACTATGGGTATTCCAACTATTAGGAAAGGCAACAGCATTGAAAAGACTCCACTGTTGTTGGCAGTCTCAGATGCTGTGATCCTATCCAATGCGGATCTCGACATCTTCTTCTCAACTGCGTAACTGAAGTTGCTGGCCAGGATGTTGCCCACGCCCGGCACCAATCCTAGCAGGTAACCAAACACTGTGCCACGCAGTGATGACTTGATCGATCTCGTGAAGACGAGCATGTTGCGCCACGCACTCATCGAACGTTTGATGTTGTGCATCTTGGCATTGCTGACATCAACCTTGCGGGCCGAGGACTTCATCAACAATGGCAACACGAACACGGCGAACACCGCACTTACTTCCGGTATGCCAAACGCAAGATCAAGCACACCGAATGTTAGACGTTCGTGTCCATACAGCGGATGAACTCCCACCACACCCAGCACACAGCCTATCAGCATCTGTAAACCGCTGATCCAGATGTTCTTGTTACTGGTGAGAACTATCACCATGAATACGGATATGAAAAGGAAAAATCGGAAGTTGTTCTTCCACGTAAGTTCGAACATCGTCATGATGTTAGGAAGTATCAACACCGTGAAACCTATCGCCAACACACCTCCTATGAATGAACCTACCGCGGTGTTAGTGATCGCGAAGTGCGCCATGCGTTTCTTGTACAGCCTTCCGCCCTCCAACACAGATGGTAGACTAGTGGCTTCTCCCGGTATGCCTAGGTATATGGCCACCACACTGCCCACATACTGCGTTGCTGTGATCAGGCACACGTAGAATAAGATGATGTGGTATGGATCAAGTTGTAACAGGAACGGATAACATATCAGCACAGTGGCAAATGCTCCTATGCCGCTGAGAAGGCCCGCCAGCACGCCGGCCATGGTACCCAACAGCACTATCAAGATGTCAAACATCATGAGCCTGTCCACCCGTTGGGAAATAAATCATGCATGTCCAGTGTCTCAGGTGCGTCCAGACCGTAGAACTTGCTGAACACACCAACAGTGCCCAGTTGCGGATCATTGTTGTTGAACCGCTCTGCTCCTATGTCCTCCACTAGGTCACTGATGCCCCTGCGGAAGTTCTTGATGAGGTGTGCGAGGTCATTGTCTTTGAGTATTGAACTCAAGGCCCTGTGTTCCTTGCGTCCGAATATTTTTAGTAAGTCACCGTCGTGGTCACGCACTTCGAGGATGTCGCGAGACTTGGGTATGAAGAACTCCGTGGCTCCGGCTATCCTGCCGCATCCGAGATATATGTGGTTCTGACTTATGCTGTTGATCGCCGCGGGCGTCTGGTACTGCTCTGGTGGCAGTGTCCTTGTGATGTAGTTCTTGAGCATGTGTGATTGTTTGGCGTGCACCTTGGCACTGCCGCTGTAGAAGAACACAGCGTTGTCGTGCGTACTTTGGTTGGGCTCGATGTTGTGATCCAGGAAATAGCAGTACCACCTACCGTTCCTGAACACCAGCGAGGGCTTCTCCTTGCCGGATACCCAGGTCGTGCCTGAATCGGAATTGGCGTAGCACAGGTCCTCTGAGAGATTGGTCAGTCTGAACTGCATCAGCAGTCCGCGGGTCTCCTTCTCTATCCAGTGGGGATCTCCGTAGTGCTGTTCATAGTCCTGTATGCTTCTGGTTATCACATTGACCCGGGTCCTTGGATCCAGGTCCAGACCGTTGAGGTATGGCAATGCCACGTTGTCCACTTCGTGGTCTGCTTCGGGTATGCCGTGCTTGATGCATGTTATCTCGTCAATGAATATGCCGTTGCTGACAAAAGTGTCCACCACCTTGGTGCTGTCGCGGCCTCCTGACAACATGATGTTGACACGCCGTGATCCGTCACGTATGGACTGTGCCCGGTCACGCAACAATTCCTCCCATGTCTCTGTGGGTTCTTGGTGCATGGGATAGGTGTCATATTCGTGTGGTGACAGCAGTAGTATGGGTTTGCCAGAGCGATTGTGCTCACGTATGGCCTGCCACTTGACGTCAAACGTGAGGCCGTTGCAGGTCCATTTCCATGAGTTTTTGTTCATATCTTGTATGTATCGGGCCTGGTGTGGGCACTTTAATCTTTGTCGTCTTCGGCCCTGCTGGAAACTATCCGGTCCACCAAGCCGTAAGCGACCGCCTCCTCGGCATTCATGAACTTGTCTCTCTCCATGTCCGCTTTCAACTTGTCTAGTGGTTGTCCCGTGGTCTTCTGGTATATCTCCGTGAGTTCCTTTTTCCAACGCAGTAGTTCGTTTGCCCTGATCTCAACATCAGTGGCCTGTCCACTCGCCCCGCCCAGGGGTTGATGTATCATGTGTCGTGCGTGTGGCAACATCATACGTTTGCCTTTGGTTCCCGCACTTGCTAGGAGTGAGCCCATGCTACAAGCCTGGCCCACCACTATTGTTTGTATGTCTGATCTCACATACTGCATGGTGTCGTATATCGCCATGCCTGCCGTTACCAGTCCGCCTGGCGAATTGATATAAAGTGTTATATCCTTCGAGGCATCTTGTGATTCCAAGAATAACAGTTGAGCACACAACACTGATGCGGTGTGTTCCTCTATCGGTCCTTCCAACATGATTATCCTGTCCTTTAGAAGCCTACTGAAAATGTCGTAACTTCTCTCGCCTTTGGATGTCTGTTCTATCACTATTGGTGTAAGTGGCATATACAGTTATAATACATTATAACCGTGGATAGGTCAACCTATTAGATGTGGTGTTTTTTACAGGTGTGTGACTAAGCCCATGATCGCGAAGAACGCCACGAACGCCCATGTGTCCAACCTGTACTGTTCCACTAGATTGTATTTCTGTTTCTCCGACATTATAACTGTATCGGCACGACGTAGCTCTTGCCGTCCACTTCTATGGTTGTCTTGATGCCCCAGCATCGTTGCCATAATCTGTCATCTTCCTCCTGGGGTGCGGATCCATCCGCTGTCTGGTTGCTGACTCTCTTCTTTTTCTTTGGTTTGCTCAACCATTCATGCTCTTGGTCTGTGTATATCATGTCTTGGATTGTTCCTTTGTTTTACACTATTTTATCCAGATCGGGATCGAAAATCTAGTGCTTTAATGGCATAGGTGTCATGTGCAATGGCGTTGGGTGACTTCCACTCTCGCATCCAGTCACCCATGGTTGCCATGCATCCGATACAGGATCATTGTAACATTTTATCCGTGCTTGGTCAAACATTTAAATAGCACAGATGCCACAACTTTTCACAACGCTAGGTCCCAGCACACTCACACCAGAATTCCTGGGCCACCTGGATGGTCAAGTGGACCTACTGCGTTTGAACATGAGCCACATGACTGTCGCCGGCATGGTGGACGCCATAGATGAGATAAGACGGCACACCGACGTGCCCATATGTGTGGACACCGAAGGTGCACAGATCAGGACTGCAAACGTGGACGAACGTGACTACAACATGGACGACACGTTGGTGTTCGGAACGGAACAGATCACGCCCACGGAGGCATGGGATCAGATACGGCCCGGCGACACCATGATCATAGGATTCGATGGACTACAGGTCCGGGTCGTGGAGGCGGACACCTACGCCATGACCTGCCGATGCACACAGTCGGGCAGGCTGTCTCCCAACAAGGGAGTGCATGTGGCGGAGCACCAGGTGACGTTGCCCGCGTTGTCGAGCAAGGACCACCAGGCCATCACGACAGCACGTGCAATGGGCATAGAAACCTTCGCCCTGAGTTTCACACAGAACGCACAGTCGATCGAGCAATTCGAACGTCTGTTGCCGGGACACAGGCTGATATACAAGATAGAGACCAGGAGTGCCATGGCGGACCTGGACAACATGTTCCGCTCGGGCAGGCAGTTCCTGATAGATCGCGGGGACCTGGGCAAGGAGATCGGTGCCGAACAGGTGCCGGTGGCCCAACGCAGGGTCATGCGCCAACGCGACCTCACACCGGGCACACAGGTGTACATGGCCACCAACTTCCTGGAGAGCATGATAACCAGATCGGAGCCGACCCGTGCCGAGATATCGGACGTGTACACCGCACTGGAGCAGGGTGCGGATGGTCTCGTGCTGGCGGCCGAGACCGCCATAGGTGATCATCCAATGGAGTGCGTGAGGCAGGTGCATCGCATATTTGAAGTGTTCCAGCAGAACGGCGGGACGGCCACGTGAACGGCGACAGATGGCTGATAAAGTCAGCGGGTCGCACGGCGTCACACCTGCTGTTGGGCACGGTGGAACAGGCCGGCTACGAGCTGTGTTGGACCGAACGGCACACCACCGACCGCCAGCGCCGGGACCAGTTGGCGAGACCTGGTGCACAGGTGTGGTATGATCACCAGAGGGGATGGCCGAACCCGGAAGTGCCGTGGCGATGCGTGTTGATACGCAGGAGGGACTTCAGATCACAGGTGCTGAGCAAGATACTGAGCCAACGCACACAGGAGTTCGTGGTGTACTCGGATCGCGACATGGAACAATTCACGGTCACGCGGGAGGAGTTCAACTGGACCGCCCAATTCGTCATAGACTGTGAGAGCGAGTGGATCAAGACCGCACCCACGCCCGTGCAGGTGACCCACCGTGAGGACCTCATAGACGACGTGCATGGCGTGGCCCGCACACTGGGATTCCGGGTGGATGAACGACACCGCTCCAGGTTCCAGATCAATCCCAGGCCCCTGGAGACCCTGTGTGAGAACTGGCGGCAGGTGCAGAGTTGGCCGTTGCCACCACGCGACATCTGACCGGGGTTATAACCCGCTATTTTTTCCCGTGCGTAAATTTTTTCAGAATGAGGTACAGTTCTCGATGGGGTTTTTGACCCGCCCTGTAACTGGATATGAGACCCATGACCACCCCGGGCACCACGAACATGGCCGTGATTATGATAGCGGTCTTTACCATATCAATGTGCCGTTCAGTCGGCCCAATACGATGCTGACTGCTATCGCCGTGATGAACACGCCTGCGAGTATGTATACCAAGTCCATGTAAAGTATATATGCTACGGATGTTGTGAGTGATCGTGCTGTATCAACTCGTCCACTATGCGTTGTATCTCTGATCTTATGTGCTGTATCTCCTCATACACCACGGCTCGTTGATGTGGTTCCACGTACTCCAATTGCTGGAACAACTCCCATAAGTTCATTATGCGTATCTGTAGATCTTCTTTCAACTCGAAAACAGCGAACGTGTTGTCGTGGAAAGCAACTGCACCGGTGAGCATGACAGCATATAGTAGGATGGTACGCACAAGCATACTTGTATTTAAATCACGAGCTCTGGATCCACTTCCGAGCGTTTGACATCACACACCTGACACATGTCGTAGTTCTCTTCCAGTGCATCATGCAGTATGTCAGCAGATTCTGGGTCCAACTGCACATATGCACGATGTACGACGGAGCCCTTTTGACACATGACGTAGTAGTACTTCACAACTTCCACACCTTGTCTATCTTGACCGGTTTGCCCCACTTACGTCTGGTTTTGGGGGATCTATAGGGTTTTGTTCTTTTGTGGCGTACTGGCCGGTACACAGGCATTTTTTGTTTCTTGAACTTATAGGGTCGGACACGTTGAACACGTGATCGAGACCCGGAGTTAGTGCCAAACACAGCGAACATGGCTATGAGTAGATATATGGGCCATAACCAATACGCTGTGATCACAACGATGCCTATCACAGTATAAATGAACCATTTTGCGAGGGTCATAAGCCATTATAGCACAGTTGCAGGATCTGTCGACCTGGGTATAGTGCCCTTTTTCTGGGTTGTGCATTTTTTTGTATATGGGGGTATTTTATCATTGCCCTACCAGTTTTACCACCATGCTCATTAAATGCTATGCCGACCGACCTGATCGAAAAAAGATTTTCTTTTCGACACCGACCGCCATGGTGCCTACACATTCTGAGTGTGTCTACCATTCTCCACGTTATCTACCCTTATAACTGTGGTCCACCACTGCCATCCAGCCACTTGGTGCAGGATGCTGGCCACTACACTCACATCTATGTGTAGTCCCCCGTCGCGGTGGTAAAGGTTGGTAAAGGCCTCACACGGTAGGTCGAGAGCCAGATCGAAAGGATGGTAACAGTTGGTAGACCAAACCAAAACCACCAATGGTCGTGCATGTGCGGTGTGGTAAAGGATGGTAAGCCACCACCAGACCAAACCAAAAACACCAAGCAGATTCGCTCGGTGAGCACAGGATCCGGTAAGCGTTGGTAAACCCAGATTGGGAAGCAGGATCCCGGTGGCCTGCACTCATTACCATGCCTTACCAGCCGCGGAGTTAAATACACACACAATGATCACAAGCATAGTATTCTGGATCCTGATCGTGGGCCTACTGGCCTATGCGGCATATCTCAAGAACACATTCAAGAAGTAATCCCAGTCAGAGACGGAGGTGCGAAGCACCGATTGATAGACCCACCTTGGTCATGGCATAGTGTTGCAGACCCACATGCCGTTGCTACCATATGCCAAGGTGGCCGAACCGGCCCTCCTCACCCCAACCACATCATAAAAAGCGTACGGCCTAATTATTGTAATCAAAGCAAGTTATTTTGGTAAAAAGATCCTAAGGATGGCAGGCATAGTTCAAATGCTCCATGTTCATAAACCACCGTACGATAAGTATCCGTATGCCCACCCAAAGAGAGTACGACAGCCACAATCGGCCAGAAATCAAAGAGGACTCACGGCCACACCGTAGGCTCACATATCTGGACTCAAGGATACCCTCGCATTCAACCGCCTTGTTGTTCCGGGTGTGTGTGTACACTCTCGCTCTATA
>Ga0070749_10003468_pt1 | contig 10549 bp, 13 predicted proteins | sample VirMetDEL_Nov_18_FD_75180 | JGI IMG/M metagenome (GOLD analysis project Ga0070749, IMG submission 75180) | Aqueous microbial communities from the Delaware River and Bay under freshwater to marine salinity gradient to study organic matter... | ecosystem: Environmental > Aquatic > Marine >...
ACGTGTACGACCATGATGACGTGTGAGGCGTAATCGGACAATGCGTTGTCGAGGGCATCGAGGTCCATGAGTAGGTCTTCCCCGCACCCGACGAACACCGGCTCGTGTCCTGCCAGAGTGACCGCCCGAGGACAGGCGATCATGGTGTAGTCGGGCACGATCACTTCCGAACCTTGCGGCAGCCTAGAGCCGAAGGCGGAACTACTAAGACTCTCCAGTGCCAAGTGCAGCGCCGCCGTCCCCGACGAGCAAGCCACCATATGATCGGGACAAGCCCCGTTGAACTCTGCCCAGCGGTGTTCGAGTTGTACGAAAGGTTCCATACTAGCTCCTGTTTGGTTAAAACTGTACTTTATCTGATGATCTACCGAAGTACGGACCAGTTTTGACCTCCAACATCTCCGTCTCCTCGGTGAACTGGAAGCCGTGCCCGCCACCCAAGCTCACCAGCACGTCCCCCCCTCGGAGTAGGCGGGTTCCCACCAACTCACGGGCCGACGTGTAGAAGTTGACCAAGACCGCCCCCTTGCGTATCACCAGTACCTCGGAGGTCGCCTTGACCAGTCTGTGATGGACGAGGTGGACGTGGGGAGTGATCTCGTCACCGGCCGCTTTCTTGATGACCCCGACCTGAAGCTCGTGGGACGTGGCCGTAACGAACTGTGTACCCACTTGATCTGGACTCCCTCGGACGATGAGGGCCAGCAGTCCCTCACTCCCGTCGAAGGAGGGCGGGGCGACTATGGATTCCACGGATATCATATTCCCAGCCTCTCTCTGACTGTGGCGATGAGTGTTTGGCAACGGTGCCGGTACAAGTGTTGTTCGAGGACTCTGGCCATGGCGTTGAGACTGAGTGCCAGGCGGTAGGTCTTACTGTCTGGGTCGAGCAGTAAGTTGATCTTGGCCCTTAGCTGATCCTTACCTTGGTAATACACGATCTCCTTGTCGGTGAAGTGTTCTACTAACCTCATGCAGTACGGGTGGAGGATCACCGCCCCGAACCCTGCGGCGTTGTATACCCTGTTAGACCAGTAGCGGTCGGTGACTGGTGAGTCGGGGCAGAGTACGATTTTAGTGTTGGCGATCACGTCCCGCAGCCCCTCCCGGTACAGACCCCATCGGACGTAGTGGAACTTGTCGCCGTAATCCCTTTCACACCATCTCACCCATTCCACCCTGCCCTTCCCACCCCCTGTGGCGATGCCGGTGAAGAGGAGGTCGAACGGCGTTTGTCCCGGACCGACAGTCCCCATGCCCACCACCCTCTCGTCCGCCCCTTGCGGTAGCCACACCAGCTTACCACCGCTCATCGGGTTGAAGCTCTCCACCCAGTCCCCGTCGGTGCAGAAGCCCAGGTCCACCAAGGGGCAGACCTCACGCATCCACCTTATCCTGCGGTTGCACCTGGAGCGTAAGGACGGGTCGGGGTGGTTGACGAGGTCGAAGTACCAGAAGACGGTCGGGACGTCGTAACGACGTCGTGGCTGCCATTTGTGGAACAGGATAAGGTCGGCGTGTACGATTTGCTGTGACGGCGTAACGTCCGCTTCTTGCACACACACCACGTCGTGGCCCAGTTGCTCCAGCGCGTAGGCGATGGCCCCTTCGTCGTCGTTACCACCAGAGCCGTGCTTGGCAACATATAGAATCTTCACAGGTCGTACTCCTTGACGAAGCGGTCGTACTCTACCTTCTCCACCTCACTGAAGGACAGCACTTCTTCGGCTAACCCTTCGTGATGATTGATAGGTGTAAGGTCCACCATATCCTCGGTCAATGTGTTAATGCCGAGGACGGCGGCAGCGTCCAGCAACTTTCTCTTACTGGTGGTAACCTCACGGAACCGTAGGACGTGGTAGCGTCCGCTCTGGATCAGTCCGTCCAGTACCGTGATGCACTCGCGGACGTAGGGCACCGTGTATCGACCGTACCCACAACGTGCTATGGAGCAAGCCACTTCGTAGGGGTTCCTGAGCAGTACGGCACGACGGTCCACTTCCACCCGATCCGCGCAAGCTAAGATCCAACTGTTCACCTCGCCGTACCTGTGCCTGCCGCGGAACCTCCGGTTGACCCAATCAGGGTGCATGTGGAAATCAGGCTCGTGTTCTACAGTCCAAATGGGAGCCTTCGAGAGTTGCGAGGCCAGGAACATGGTGCCGGAGTGTCCTGACGCCACCACAACGAACGTTGACATGGTTGCTACCTCACTGTCGTTCGGACATTCGCTACTCCCCGTGTGGGTACACCCGAACGCGGAACGGGTTGGTAGGCGTCTCGTACTCCATGATGATCAGACCCTTGCCGACCCGTATCATCTCCTGAAGCATCTCCTTCCACGCCTCACGGCCCACGTTCCCTACGATCATGGATTCCACGGACCGGCAGATGACCCAGTCGAACGCCTCGTTCGGGTAAGGCAAGCTGCGGAGGTTCTGCACCTCGAACCTGGCCCAAGGGTAACGATCTATGGCTATGGATAGAAGATCGGGTGAAATGTCCACCCCGAGATACGATACCTTACCAACCAGCCCTGCATCGTCCAGACACGGGCACAGTCCGCCGTGACCGCAGCCGGCGTCGAGGATGCTTTGGCCCTCGCGGACGTACTTGCGGATCACCTTGGTACTCTCCATCTGGGACCGTACCCAGATGTCGTACTGCTCGTCGTAGATGATCTGGTGAGTCATCTTACCTTGCGAGGCGACGTCGTCGATGCGCTGCTTCCAGAACTCGGGGGACTCGACTGGTTTGCACTGACTCGGAGGCTTCATGGGACCATTCCTTTCGTACCGGCGAAACATTCTGGGACCGGACCGTCGTAGGGGACGACCTTGGCACCGTGCGGCAGGTCGGTGCCTGGTGTCCAATCCTCCCACGCTGCCCTACTCTCAACATACCAGGACCGTTGCTTATCATTCGCTTCACCGCGGTCGGCGTAGTAGCGATTCTTGGCCTTGCGGGTTGCGCCGACCGACGCGAACCCCATGTGGATCATGTGGGGCACACCGGCGGCGGTGCGCAAGTCCTTGAGGCGGTCGTTGAAGGGTCGGCCGTCGGGGAAGGACGGGGTGTTGTGGCAGTCACCGAAGTGCATACCCTTACACCAGCGCCACCAGTGACAACAGGGTATGCCCCAGAATCCTCCTACCACCTCCAGCCCGAACAACGGTGACACACCGACCAAGGAAGGTGGGTGCCAGATCTCCCTCCTCGGCAGGATGTAACACTGGTAGTCCGGGGCCTTACTCATGGAGAGGAACACACGCTCCTGGTCCCTCACCGTGTAAAACTCGTCGGCGTCCAGGGCGAACACGAAGTCCGGCCTTACGTCTTGAACCAGTTCCAACGCCTTCTGTTTCATCAACACCTTACCGTTGGCCTTGTCCCGATGACCGACTCGGCCCAGATGACACACCTTGACCCTGTCGTCTTGGGAAGCCAACCTGTCAAGGAACTGAGACGTGCCGTCCACTGACAGTCCGGTCGGACTAACCAGGTGGGGATTAGTAGTCTCGTACACCTCGTCCGCCGCCTCGACGAAGGCCCACCTTTCCAGCCCTGGCCAGTCCTTGTGCTGGGAGTACAGGTCAGGTAGCCACTGCATCTCGTTGAGGCAGATGGTGATGAGACACAACTTTTGGTCGTTCACGAGTTCACCACCTTGGTAAAGAACTCTCTGTACCTCGGGAGTAGTTTGTCCCATGAGTTGTTCTCGGCCCAGAGTTTCCCCGACAGGGAATACTCGGTGACATCCTTCTCATACCAAGAATCCATTACTTTGGCTATGTCCCTGGGGGAAAGAACACACTCCTCGAACGACAGGTACTGACCGCCCACCGACGCCCTCTCCGTCCGTGTCACGTGGATCAGAGGCTCCCTCGGCAGCCACGTGTTGGCCGGGTAGCGGTCGGTGGTCATCACCAACAACCCCGCCGCCCTGGCCTCCTGCAACGGCAGGCTCAACCCGTTGAACTTCTCCGGCGCGACGTAGACATCATGCTCGCCCCATAGATTCTCGTAGGGCATCTCACCCATCTCCACCTTCAGCCTCGGGTCGTCGGCCACCCCTTTACAGCCCAGCAGTATGCGGGACATCGCCGCCGTGTCCTGCGCCCTGACCGTCAACTCCAGCGGGGATTCGACGTGTGGGAGAGCTTCCAGCAGTTGTCGTGTGCCCTTGTGTTCTCGGTGGCCCACGTTCCCGGCGTTGTGTAGGTACTTCCTCGCCGCCGTCCTCAGCTTCCAGGTGCTGGGGTCCACCGGCACGGGTATGAACTCGCACAGCCCCTCGGGGAACTGACCATTGAAGTAATCGAGATCCAACACGGACGGGCAGACCAGAGCGTCAGGTTTTGCTGGCCACCTCAGCGGGGTCCACTCATACATGGGCATGAGTACGGTCTTGGTCCCCTTGTCTCGGCAGTAGGTGACGTAACTCCAGTCGAACGGCGTCTCGAAGAACAGCATCAAATCCACGGAACGGGTGAAGGCGTCCACCTCTGAGCCGCCGAACGGCCGTCCCACCAACTCGACGGTCCCCTCTGGATACCATTCCATGTGTGTCTTCCGCCGGGGCGAGGTGTGGCGGAACACCATCACTTTGTCCACACAGCCGGCGTCGAAGAAGGACTTCATAAGCCTCCCCAACCCCTGCTCGGTGGCGTACCCCACCGCACCGACCCTCGGGTAGTCCATCACTTACCTCCTCGGCAGCTTGCGGAACGGTCGTTCGGTGTAGACCCTGATGCCATGCTTGAACAGGAAGTCTCTGAGGTCGTCGGAGTACAGGGACTCTGTCCCGTCCAGTGTCTCCGCCACCACGTCCACCTGACACCCCTCGAAATGGATGAACGGGAACTCTGTGGCCACGGTGTTGCGGTAGCCACGGTAATCCAGGCTGCGGACGTACTGTGCTACCAGGTCGTCGAACAGGTGTGGTAAGTTGGCGTTCAGGTGGTAGTCGATGGACCTGACTTTCTTGGCCGGGTTGCCGGCGTACACCCAGCGTGGGTCTAGACTTCCTGACACCACCGACTGAGCGCCGACCACCACGCCGTTACCGATGTCGGCCCTCGGAAGAATCACACTACGGAACCCTACCAACACCTTGTCACCGATTACCACAGGTGAGTAATTGATCGGATAGCCCCGCAGGACACTCTGCCAGTAGTAGTGGGTGTAGATGACCACGTCGGGTGACAGTCCCACGTCGTTGCCGATCACTACTTCGCAAGCCAGGTCAATGCGGTTGTTGTGGAAGGTACAACGGCTGCCGACGGTGAGGACGGCGTACTCGTCGTCCCTCCTGCCGGTGCCTACGTCCAGCCTTGAGAAGTCCCACGAGTAGCCGTAGAAATCGTCACCGACCGTCACCCTCCTGCCGCCAAGGTAGGCGTTGTCTGGGATGACGCACCGGTCGCCGAACACTACCTCCTCGGCAACGTCGATCACCACGTTCTCGCCGATGACGCAGTCCTTGCCGGCATGGAACTTGCCGGACTTGACCGTTGGTGTACCCATCAAAGACCTCCTGCCAGAGTCAGTACCCCGCCCGTCATGTAGGTAAGTTTGGACAAAGCGTCGATTGCCTCCACCACCTCGGCCGCCTCGGCGAACCGCTTCATGGGTATGGTGTCCAACACCTTTAGGGCTACTTTCGGTGGTAGTTGCTTCCCCATACCGGCGTTGACGTAGCCGAGTTCCAGCAGGTTGACCCTCACACCCTTGCCAGCCGACTCGTTGGCCGCCGCCTTCACCAGCCCCCTGAGCGCCGCCTTGACGGTGGCGTAGTTGGCACAGCCGTAGCCTCCGGTCCTCCCCACCACCGATCCCACCACCACCACGCTGCCGCCGTCCTTCACGTTCGGCAGCCCGTACTTGAGGGCGTTGAATACGGTGGTGACGTTGGCGTCGATCACGCTCCACCACTGGCCGGACTGCATCTCAGTGATCTTGGCGTTGTCTACTTTACCGGTCATGGTGACGAGTAGGTCGATGGTGGGTATACTACCTATAATATTTGACTCTCGGCCGTCTACCATATCTGCGTACAACACGGTGTACATAGTGGGGTCACCGAACCACTTATACTCCACCTTCGGCGGGTTCTTGTGGCAGACGGCCGTTACCTTGTGGTTGCGAGCCAAGTGAAACCCGATCAAGGATGCGGCGATGTCCGACCCGGCCCCGACGATGCAGACGTGCATGGACTTTCTCCGTTAAACCACCGAGCGAACGATCTCGAACTTCTCGACCGCCAACCTCTTGACGGATGCTCCGTCCGCCCTGGCGTAATCCATGAGCATGTCGTGGTAGTTGTAGCGGAAGTGTTGTGACTCGTACGCTTCGATGACCGCAGCCTTGACCTTCAGATTCTCTACGTCCAGCGTGACGTACAGGTTGGGCCGACCGATGTTGTAATTCCACGGGAACTGACACCGGACCAGGGTGGGCACTCGACCCCTCATCACCCGCTCGCACTCCACCCCCACGATACTGTGGGCGGTGTTCTCGTCGTCGGGGGACAGGGTGAAAACGCAGTCGGGCTTGTACCTCTCCACATAGTTGTAGGTCCACTGACAAATCTGCTGCCGGTGCGGTTGGAAATCGCAGGACGGGCGGATGTCGTACAAGACTCTGTGCTGGTGGTGTACCCCGATGATGTCCATGGACTTCATCCACTCGTCACAGAGAGTGTAGTCGCGGTCCATACCCTTGCGGTCCCGTTCGGTGGCGGCTTGCGCGAAGGTGACCACGTGGACCTCACACCCGCTTCGGGCCAGTCGGTGCAGTGTCCCGGCGCAGATCATTTCGTCGTCGGTGTGGGCGAAGAAGCACACCACCTTTTTCCATGCCTCGATCATTACACTCCCTCCAAGTTGGCGTTGACGATGCGTCGGTATTCTGCTTCGTCGCGGTACAGATGCTCACGCCACCCCCTCGACGGCAGGCGGGCGAACAGGTCGAAGGTAGATCCGAGATCCAGGTATGTGCAGCTTGGCCAGTGTTTCCTAAGCCTCATAACGAGTGGGATGGCTCCCAGTCCAGTGCAAACGATGCAAACGTCCGGCCTGCCGTGCGTCAAGACTTGAGACTCTACCGAGTCTATCGAAGCGTAGGCGTTCTGGTCTGGGATCTCCACGAAGGACTCCGGCCGCACCGCCTTGATGCCTCGCAGCCTGCGGTTGGCAACCATCAATACCGACTTGATTTTGAGGGCGCGCAGGAACGGTGAGAGTTCCCCCCGCTGAGACGCCGTCTCCCACACCGTCCCGTCGTAGAAGGTGAAGGGTTTGCCGAGGGCTTTCAGATAGGCGTTGATCCTGACGCCATAGTATTCCACCGATGAGTAGTCTTGCCCTTCGTAACTCCTGTAGTGGATAAGAATGGGGTCGGTGGCACGGATCAGGTCGGGCGAGTCGTCGTGCAGGGAAGCGCCGAGTTCCTCACCCAACTGAGCGGTCATCACCTCGCCGTGGGACAGTGGCTCACCCGTTCTCAAACCCAGACACCCTATCCATTCTCCGTCGCCGTAGAGGAGTGAGGTGAACGGCTCGCCACGGACCAGTTTGTCAACGTACCACCCCAACGGTTCTCTCACTAGACCGACCTTCGGCGTGACGTTCAAGACCGCACCCCTTTTTGGTGATCGACCAGCAGCTTGACCATGTCCACGGCGTTCAGAGATGCAGACCAACCCAGGTACTTGTACGCCCTCAATGGGTTGGCCACCAAGATGCCACTGTCTTTGGTAGTCTCCTTGTTGGTGAAGTACAGGTCGGAGTCGAGGCCGCAGTGTTCGTAGGCGGTGCGGACTATCGTGGCCACGCACATCGGCTGGCCTGTGCCGATGACGTAGTCTGTGGGTGGTCCTTGTTGGAGAGTACGGGAGGCGGCGTCCATGTACTCTCGGGCGTGCCCTACGTCCACGCACTGGTGCGCGTCGAACAGTTCCAGCTTCTCCCCGCCGGCTGCGGCCCTGGCTATCCGCTGGAGCAGGTAGTTCGGACCTCGACGCGGGGAGTCGTGGCTGAACAAGATGCCACAGACCACGAACATCTTGTGTACGTCCCGGTAGTAGGACGCCAGACGGTAGACGTGCTCCTTGGCACAGGCGTAGGGGTTGTCCGGGTGGATGGCACTTCCCTCCGTCAGCCCGCCCGAGTACAGGTTGACCGGCCGGAACATGGTGGCCGACCCCGGCAGAAACACTCTGGCGTCCGGGACGGTGGTGCGGATGGCCTCCATCACGTTGACTGCCCCGCCCACCGTGACCGAGACGGAGTAGTGGGGGGCCTTGAGGCTGAAGCCGACGTGGTCCTGATCCGCCTCGTGGTAAACCTCGTCCGGCATGACGTCTCGGACGATCTTGAGGACGGAGCCGTAGTCGGTCACGTCCCCGCCGTGGAGGGTGACCTTGTCGGTGAGGTGAGCGATACGGTGTAGGTGGTGTGGGTTCGAGGAGTGCCGGTACAGTCCGTGGACCTCGTAGCCGCGTTCCAGGAGGATGTCGGCTAGGTAGGAGCCGTCCTGGCCGTTGACGCCGGTGATGAGTGCGCGTCTCTGACTCATAGTACCACCTCCTTGATCTCTCCGCCGTTCAGGTAGACTAACCTTGGGGTCGGTAGCGGCACGATGAATTTACCACCTTTTTGTAGCCAGTCCTTCTCCCGCTCGATGAATTCTCGGAGGAAGGCGTAAGGGAGGACCAGGTAGTAGTCTGGGATTCTGTACCTGGACTCTTCCTCGCTGACGACGGGGATTCCGGTGCCGACCGTGTATTTGCCCCACTTCTCGGGGGACCGGTCGGAGGCCATCTGAATGAGGGTGTGATTCAGGTCGTACCATTGTAGGATCACGTTCCCCTTGGTAGAGGCCCCGTAGGCGTGGACACGGTAGCCGTTGCGGACCTCGGCGCGAATGAAGTCCACCACCTTCCTTCTGTTGTCGTAGGCTCGGCGGAACCAGTCGGTGTAGGTTTCCCTCCTGTCGAGGCCCATACGGTGTTCCTGGATGAAAGCGTTGGTCTTTCGGTGTTGGGCGACACCACCCATGTAGGGGACGTTGCTGTCGGCGTGGCGGACGAAGAGACGGTATGAGCCTCCGTTGGTGTTGTTCTCCTCGACGTCGAAGATTTCCAGGCCGTGGGTGCGGAAGAGGTGGGCCAGGGACTTCAGGGAGTAGAACTCCAGGTGTTCGTGGGCCAGGTTGCTTATGTCGTGGTTCTCCAGCGTTTGTTTCAGGCACATGAGTTGGGCGACGAAGAGTCCTTCGGGGTGGAGGACTCTAGATACTTCCTTGATGAAGGCGTTGGGGTCTTCGAGGTCGTAGAACATGCCGCAGGCGGTAATGATCTTGGCCTTATCATGGGGGAGGATCTCACCATGGGTGGAAGGCCAGAAGTCGTGGACGAGTTCGAGGCCGTGGTCACGGTAGTTCTCGTTGGTGGCGAGGTTGTCGGCCGGTTCAACGCCGACACGAAGGAAGTGTTTGGGGTAGCAGCGTAGGAGGGTGCCATCGTTGGAGCCGATGTCGAGGACGATATCCTTACTATCTTTCCCCCAGGAATCCACACGCCGGACGGCGCTGTCAACCACGTCCTGTAGTTGATCCTTCATGGTCTGGGTCACCCCTGACCTGTACCAGTAGTGACGGGTGTAGAGGAAGTCTTGGCGTGCCGTGTACTTGTTCTGGACCAACCCGCAGTGGTCGCACAGTTCCAGGTCGATGGGACACTTGATCCCTTTATTTACTTGGTCCTTGGGCACGAAGTCGCTGACGAACTGCTCCCCGAGGAAGAACAGGGGGGTGGTAGTGTCCAACCCTCCGCAGACTCGGCACTTGTGGACGGATGTGTAGTCAGGTAGGTGGTCCGGTACTTTCTTGATTGTCCGCACTGGGTTTCTCCTTTTCCAATTTCTTGCCGACGGTACGCTCCAGGTCGTTGACGGCTTCCTCGCCAGACATTCTACCCGACAGCAAACGGTTGGCCCAGTCGGTGAGGTTGTTCAACATCCTCCTCCGCCTGGCACAGCCGCAGTTGGGTAGCCACTGCTTCACCGCCTCCTCGGTGATGCCGACCGACTTCAGGGCGGTCTCGACCAAGTCACCGAGACCCCTTCTTTTGTTGGCTCCCATACTACCCTCTCTTCAGCAGTTCCAGGGCGTCGAAGTGTGTGCCGGGGAAGGACGGCGGGTCAGGGAACGGCCCGTGTCGCATGGCCGAACGGTTGTTACCGGTGTGCCTGACCAGGGACGGGTTGTGGGTGTACTCATACCATCCCAACTTGTTCATACCCGTGACGATACCACCGTCCACCGCCTGCCACCCCCTTTTTGGGTCCAACGGGCGGTTGATCATGTGGGGGGAGCCTAGTAGGGTGCGGACGGCGTCGTTGTTGAACACCAGTGCCACCGCCCCCTTCCCCTTCTGGTTGGACAGGTAGAAGCCTATGTGGTCGGGGGACGGACACTTCTCTTGGTTTTCAGGGAAGGTGAGTAGGTTCAGGTAGCCCTTGTCCGGGTACGGTGCGGCTTCCAGGTA
>Ga0070749_10003472_pt1 | contig 10544 bp, 10 predicted proteins | sample VirMetDEL_Nov_18_FD_75180 | JGI IMG/M metagenome (GOLD analysis project Ga0070749, IMG submission 75180) | Aqueous microbial communities from the Delaware River and Bay under freshwater to marine salinity gradient to study organic matter... | ecosystem: Environmental > Aquatic > Marine >...
ACTCTTAATCAAACTCTATTTAATGCTATATCATTAGGAGCTTCTTTTAGAGCAAATTCTCAAGAAACCCTAACATCAGATTATATTTTCATTAGAGCACGAAACTCAGAATTTAATTATACAGAAAACCCAACTTTCATCTCAGGATCAACTGGTGAAGTAATATATGATAACTTTATTAACAATCCACAAACATATATTACAACTGTTGGAATGTATAATGATTCTAATGAATTAATGGCAGTAGCTAAATTGTCTCGACCTTTAGTTAAAGACTTTACAAAAGAAGCTTTAGTTAGGGTTAAACTAGATTTCTAAAATGAATGAGTGTTTACAAACCATTTATTACCTCGGATGTTGTAACATCACCCTTTAAAGTAAACAAAGAGTTTTCCTTTACTGGAGCTGCTGCTCTTAGTGGGTCTGGGATAGATAGGTTTTTGGGGTGCAATACCCCACCAACATTATTTGTTTCTGGATCAAACCCAACAGGTGATATTGTAACTTACAACCAATATCTCATATATAGGTCAATTCGAGAATTATATTACTATAACTTTCTAGAAGGAAATGATGGCTCCAATGTGCATACAGCCTCCTTCAACCCAGATGGTACTATAACAGGACCTGCTTATACTCCGAATGCTTATAATTACCTCCCAAATACTTTAACTGCAGATAGATATTTCCCAACAGGATCAGATGAAAAAATTAGTTTATTATCAATTCCATCTAACTTATTTGGTGAACATGTTAAACCTGGTACTTTTGAGCTTGAATTAGGACCTGTTGCTAGTGAACCAAGAATTATCATAACTGATGATGGAGAAGGCAATCTTATATATGATAGTCAAAAAGTTGGAGATATTATCTATTCTCATGGTATGGCCATTTTCACTAGTGATGGAATACCAGGACAAGATGGATATGGGTTCGTAACTTATGGGTCTACTAATTATGGTGATAGTGATGCTGAGTTTATTACTGACTTAATGGATGCCACTGACATAACTTGTTCTTTCCAAAGTACTGTTACTCTATTTGAAAACCAATATAAATGTACTATAAGAGAAAATGAATTTAATTTTTCTCAACATCCCACATTAGTATCTGGGAGTTCTAATACAGGTGTATTATATGATTTTGCAACAGGATCTTATTTTACCCCTTATATAACCTCTATAGGATTATATAATAATAACAAAGAACTTTTAGCTGTAGCTAAACTAGCCCAACCCCTACAAGTATCCGATACCACAGATACTTCTATAATCATAAACCTAGACTTATAATGAACTGGACATATAAAGGGGAGGAAATTAAAGAAATTTCAAACTTCCCACCCAACACTTATGGATTTATCTATAAGATAACATATCTCCCAGATAATAAATCTTATATAGGTAAAAAAGTACTTTACCATAATCGTAAAGTAAAATTAACTAAAAAAGAACTTCTTGAATATGAGGGTGTAGTAGGTAGAAGACCCTCATATAAAATAGCAGTTAAAGAATCAGATTGGAAATCTTATTGGGGCTCAAATAAACCTTTACTTGAATTAGTAAAATCTGAACCTGATGAAAATTTTAAAAAAGAAATTTTGATTCTTTGTTCAAATAAAAAACTACTTACATACTACGAAACTCAAACTTTATTTGTATATAGAGTATTAGAAGAACCTGAAATGTATTTCAATGATAATATATTAGGAAAGTTCTTTACAAAAGACTTTGATTACTAAATAAAAGATATTATATTATAAAATATGATAAATGGGTTATTAGTAGATCTAGTGGATCGAGCTTTAGGTCCAAGTAAAAAAACTTCATCTGGTAATAGAGCTTACCATTGCCCGTTTTGTAATCACCACAAACCTAAATTAGAAATAAACTTTTTAAAGAATAAAAAAGGAAATAATCCTTGGCATTGTTGGGTATGTGATACAAAAGGTTTAAGATTACCTGCTTTATTTAAAAAAGCTAAAATACATAACGAGTATTTAAAAGAACTTTATACTTTAGTTAAACCTGATTCTACTGTAAAAGAAGTAGACTTACCTCAATCTAAAGTAGTATTACCTAAAGAATATACTTTTTTATTAAATGCTAAAAATATTTTAGCTAAACATGCTGTAGTTTATCTTAAAAAACGGGGTATAACTAAAAGTGATATTATAAAATATAATATAGGATATTGTGAAGAAGGAGATTATGCTAATAGAATAGTTATACCATCTTATAATGAAAATGGTGATTTAAACTATTTTACAGCTAGAGCATTTAAAGAAGGTGTATGGCCCAACTATAAAAATCCTGCTACATCAAGAGATATAATCCCATTCGAAAATATGATAAATTGGGAATTACCTCTGATATTATGTGAAGGACCATTTGATGCAATAGCTATTAAAAGAAATGTTATTCCATTATTAGGAAAAAATATACAATCAAGTTTAATGCAGAAAATAGTATCATCTAAAGTTAAAAAAATATATATAGCTTTAGATCAAGATGCTATCAAACAAGCACTTAAATTTTGTGAAATTTTATTAAATGAAGGTAAAGAAGTTTATCTGGTTGAACTTCAAGGGAAAGACCCAAGCGAGATGGGATTCGAAGAATTCACTAAACTCATCCAAAAAACCCAACCATTAAACCAGTCTAAACTGATGGAAAAGAAAATCTCATTAATATGAGTAAAAGAAATATAAAACACGTTCAAAACAGAATTTTAGAAATTTCTGAAGATTCTAAACAAATCACCCTCCCAGATTCACGTTACTATAGACGTAACGGGGAGTATTATCCTTCAATTACATATGTTTTAGGGTATTATCCTAAAGGGAGACATTTTGAAGAATGGCTTAAAAATATGGGTCGTTCTGCAGATTATATTGTTAGAAAAGCAGCCGAAGATGGGACTCAAGTTCATGAAATGATTGAAGAGTATTTAGAAGGTAAAGAAATGAACTTCCTAAACAACTTCGGTGACCCAAAATATCATCCTGATATTTGGCAAATGTTTTTAAGATTTGTTGAATTTTGGGAAGAATATCAACCTGAACTTATAGACCAAGAAATACATTTATTTTCAGATGAACTTAAAGTAGCTGGTACTTGTGATTTGGTTTGTAAAATAGGAGATGAACTTTGGATTATAGATCATAAAACATCAAACCATATGCATTCAACTTATGAAATACAAGCCGCGGTATATGCTCAATGTTATAAAGAATGTTTTGGAGAGTTACCTAGCAAAACAGGTATTTTATGGCTAAAATCTAATAAAAGAAAAGCAGCTAAAGATAAAATGCAAGGTAAAGGATGGGAAATGGTATTACCCTCAAGAACCCATGAAGAAAATATAGAGATATTTAAAACAGTAAAAAGATTATTTGAATTAGAAAATCCCCATGATAAACCACACTTTACTGAGTTTAAAACTCAAGTCAAGAAAAAGATGTAATATTTATAACCATGATTAGTTTGGTTAATTTACTAAAGGAAGTACAAAATAGTCCTAAAGCTATTATTATGGCAGGTGGTGCTTCTGTAGGTAAATCAACGGTACTTAGAAATTTAGATTCTCAATTACAAGGATTCCAAAACCTAAACGCAGATAAATATGTTGAAAACCCTGATTCCCCTTTATATAGAAATCTAGGAGGAGCCTCAGCTAAAATAAAAAAAGAAGATTTACCTCAAGCTATAGAATCTAAATCAAACTTAATATATGATACTACTGCATCAAATTTAAAAACATTAAAACCATTAGTAGACCAATTAGAAAATAATGGGTATGATGTTATGATGATAATGGTATATGCTCATCCTATAGTTTCATTTTTAAGAAATTATAAACGAGAAAGAAAAGTACCTTTAATTGGGTTAATTAGTACTTGGGTTAAAGTATATAGTTTAATTGAAGATTACAAAAACATATTTGGAGACAATTTTGTATTAGTTACTTCACCACCTTCTTCCCAAGAAGAAAAAGACCAAATAGAAGCTTTCCAAACTGCCCAAAACCAAGGAAAACTTAAAGAATATTTTTCAGACTTAATGTCTACGGGTGATTATCAATCTTCTTTTAGAAAAGATGATTCTACTTTATCACCTGATGAATTAGAAAAAATACAACAACAAAGAGAAAAAACTCAAATAGCAACTGAAAAATCCATAGAAGACTTATCACAATCATTTGATAGAATACAAGCATCACTTGACCCAACAAGTATAGATGAATTACCTAACTTAATATCTAACTTTATATAATGAACCATTTATCTAGATCATTATTAGTAGGATTACTAGAACAAGAAAACCATATAACTGGTTTTTATGGGGGTGGATTTAAACCACCTACCAAGGGTCATTTTGCTGTAGTTAAAAAATCTCTAGAACAATTTCCTGATATAGATAAATTTTATATAGTAGTTGGTAGTGGGATTAGAGATGGGGTTTCTCAAGATGAATCTTACTCTGTTTGGAACATATATAAAAAATATTTAGGAGATAAAGTTGAAATAGTTAAAGCTGATTCATCACCTTTAAAATATATTAAAGATTATATCAAAGATAATACAGACCATAAATCCTTTGTTTTTATAGGTTCTAGGGATGGTAATGATGTGGATGCTCAAGATTTTATAAAACGTAAAGATTTTTTTGAAAATTATGGAGACCATGTTGAGGTAAAAAATATTATAACTAAGGGTGGGGTGAGTGGAACTAAAGCAAGGGAAGCAGCTCAAATATCAAAAGAACAATTTAGACAATTTTTACCTGATGTATTAACTCAAGAAGAAATAGATACAGTATATGAATACATCTCCACTCAAATTCAAGAGTTAGCTATAAAAAATAAAACTGTTGAATTTGCTAAAAGTTTAAAGTCTAAATTTAAAAACATACTTCAAGGTTTAAAACAAGAAGGTAAAGAAACTAGAGAGGCATTTAACCTAATCTTAAAACATGCTAGAGGAGAAAAAATCCTAACCCCCGATGAGAAAAAACAAATAGGTGAACAACTTAAAGACCTACTTAGGCTTTCAGGACTAGCTGCAGTTTCAATCCTACCTGGTGGGACTATAGCAGCTATACTAATTAAAGTACTCAAAAAAGAAAAATGGATAACTCCATCATCTTTTAGAAAAGATAAAGAAGAAATCACAGAAGATAAAGAACCCACAGAATATACTAATACTTCTCCAAAACATAATTACGATAAAAATTTAGTAAATCATCTTAGAGAAACATTATTAGATGAAATTAAACTCAACCCTGATAATGCAGTAGAGATAAACGGTGATACTAATAATGGTATTTTTAAAGTAGAGGATGTAGAGTATGTTTACAAAATAAATCTTCTAGACCCAAACCCATTTGAGGATGAGAAAAAATTCTACAACATACATTTCCATCCTAAAGATAATACTACTGATATCCCTACAGGCGAATCTACCCCTCAGGATTACATCAAAATATTATCTACATTGTATAAAATAATCCTAGATTTCTCTACATCTGAATCCCCAGATTATATAGGAATATCTTCTATAGATTCTTTTAAAAATTATCATGGTCTATATAATGATTTAACTAAACAAAACCCAATACCTGGATATTCAAGAAAAATATCTAATTTACCTTTTGAAACAACAGATGGTAAAAGTGGGAAATTTGTTGTATTGAAGAAAAAAGAAGAAATTAATGAGGGTGATAAACTTGGTATAGACCAATACGCTAGGGAGTTAATGAAAGAGAATGATTATGATTCATTCGATTATAACAAACATATAAAAGATTTAACTCAATTCATGTTAGATCAAGGTTTAGAATTAAACCCCCTCCCCTCAGTTAAATTCATAAATGATGATATTGAAAATGCTAACAACCATTTAAAAGGTAAAACAGCATATTACGATCCAAATTACAAAAGAATTGTCTTATACACTTTAAATAGACATCCTAAAGATGTAATGAGATCATTTGCTCATGAAATGATTCATCATATGCAAAACTGTGAGGATAGATTAGGTAATATAGGTACTCAAGATATAGATGAGGATGATCATTTAAGAAATATTGAGTCTGAAGCTTATGAGAAGGGTAACTTAGCGTTTAGATCTTATACAGGTACTTTAACAGAAGGATTACTAGTTGAAGGTAGGTATGATAGACTATCTAACCAAATTTCATCTAAAATATTTAACTATTGGAAAAAAGAATATAACCCCATATACGAAGATGAGCAGGTTATAAAATATAAATTTAAAGTAAAAGAAGATAACTTTGATTTTGATGTTAAAGCTGAACTCATCCTTGATTCGGGTGTTGATAAATTTGAAATTTTAGATTATACTGGAGCTGGAAATAAAAATGGAAGAGATTACATAGATGTCTATTTTAGAACAGACATAGATGGTATCCCTCAAGATTGGGAATTAATTTCTATGATGTTGAAAGATGTAATAAGACATGAACTAGAACATCTTACCCATAATGAAGATGGAGTTTCCTCCATAAAAATAAAACATCTCCCAGATGATTCATTAATTAGACAAGCTATAAAAGCTAAACTTTTATCCCAATCAAGATACTATAAGCTTGAAAAAGAAATAGATGCTATGTTGCAGGGGATGTATTATAGAGCTAAAAAAGAAAGACAACCCTTTTCTAAAATATTAAGTGATTATCTTGATTCACAAGAAATAACTCCTGAAGAAAAACAAGAAATATTAGACCTTTGGAGTACAAGAGCAAAAGAACTCAACTTACCCTCAGTCTTACAAGAAAATGAAGAAATTCTAAACCCCACTATCTATGTTGATATGGATGGTGTAATAGCAGATTTTGATGAAAGGTTTAGAAGTTTAACTGGAATGGAACCTAGAGATTTTGAAGATCAATATGGTAAAAAAAAATTCTGGGACTTCATAGATGAAGAAAATAAAGTAAAATTTTGGGTAGGCATACCTGTTATGCCTGGGGCACCTGAACTTTTATCTTATGTTGGGAGATACCCATATGAAATCTTAACAGCCCCATCAGTTAAAAAACAATCTAGATTAGGTAAATTACTTTGGATTAAAAATCATGCAAGTTTATTTCCTTCAAAACCTAAAGTAAATTTTAAACCTGCCAAAGAAAAACATCTAATTAAACCTAATCTAACTAAAAATGATATATTAATAGATGATAGAGCTAGTACTATAGACAACTGGAATGCTGCGGGTGGTACTGGTATATTCTATACATCTGCTAGTCAAGTTATAAACGATTTAAAACAATTAGGATTATAGTTATGTTAAAAAAACAATTTAAAGAAAGAGATATTCAACGTATTAGAAACCTTGTTAAAGGTAAATCAAGTGAACGTACTATACACGGTGTGGGTTATTCTAAACAAGATGGTGGACCCCATAATGAAGGTGATGTTTGGGAAGAAGGAGGTAAAACTTGGACAATACGTGATGGAATTAAAGAAAATATTACTAAATTAGATAAGTTTAAAAAAGTAACAGTTCCTTTATTTTGCCCTAAATGTAAAAAAGCTATGAATGCACAGTTAGATCCCCATTACTATAAATCGTATGGTGAGTGTGTTGATTGTAGAGCTACCTTTGAAACCAAACTTAAAAATGAGGGTAAATGGGAAGATTACCTAAAAGATACTCACAATAAAGAAATTGATATCTTAATTGAAGAATATAAAGCTTTTTACCATAATAACCTCTCAGAATCAACTAATAGCTATATTACTGAAGCTGGTGAAGTTGAAAAATGGGTTGGAGGTATAAATAAACAACAAGCTACAGAATCCCTAGAAGAAGTAATAGAATATCTAGAGGGACTAAAAAAATAATATTTATAACAAAACATTAAATAATGGCTGATAATTTTAACTTAAAAAAATTCTTAACAGAAAATAAGGTAACTGAAAATTCAAATCCTTATCTTAAAAAAGATACTAAAAACGAATCTCTTAGAGAAAAAATCCGAGAGATGATTCTAAAAGAAATAGCAGACTTTAATGATGAATCAACTGAAGAAGAAGAAATAGAGGATACTTACTTTGGAATGGATGATTCTTTAGAAGAAGCTAAAAAAGATGAAGAAGAGGTAGATGAAGAAGATGCAGAAGCAGATCCTGACATGCAAGAAGAACCTGAAGCAGAAGAAGGTGATGTAGACATTACTGATGAAGAAGGAGGTGAATTTGAAGGAGATATGGATGTACCTGAAATGGAGGGTGATGAAGGTGAAATTTTAACTCACCTAATGCAAGCTCTTAAAGGTGCTAAAGCAGCCGGAGATGAAAAACTCACCAAACAAATTGGTAATACTGTAACATTCCTCACAAGACAATACATCTCTTCAGGAGGTGGAGAAGAATAAAATGCCATACGAAAGAAAAGGTAAATGTGTTTATAAACCTACTGGTAAAAAAGTAGGCTGTTCTGATACTGAAGCAAAAGCTAAAAAATATATTAAAGCCCTATATGCTTCTGAATTGAATGAAAGTTTACCTAATACTATCACTCCTGAGGAACAAGCTAAAATAAAAGAGATAATGCAAGCTTTTTTAGCTGATAAACAAACTTGGATAGATAAGTATGGTTTAGAACAAGCTAATTTTGTAATGTATAAAACAGCTGTTAAAAAAGCTAAAAATCTTAAACCTGAGAAAGAAGAAACCATGAATGAAAATTTTGAGAAAAAACTTAATAGATTAATTTTAGAATCCCTTGAAAAAAAAGGTGTTATTAATGAGGGGATTTTTAGCCGAGCTAAAGCTAAAATAAAAGGAGCAACCGCAGGATTTAGACAAGGAATTAAAAACCTTAAAGCAAACTGGGCTGGTGATCTTGATGCAATAACTCATACAAAATTCTCATCAGGAATGGCTAAATTAAGTGTTAAGTTAAAAGACTTAGATAAAGCCCTTACAGATACTCAAAACGATATAGAAAAACTCTTCCCTGAAGAACAATTAGAAAATCAACCACAATTAGGGAAAATTATTGATCAATATAAAAATCTTTTAAAACAGGTAAAACAGCAAAATTCTGCTTTGATGAACCCTAGCGGGAATGATTCCTCACAAAGTAGCCCTGAAGGGAAAGAAATCAACCAAACTATTAAATATCAAAATAAAACATATAATGTAAAAGAAGAAGGTGATGGGAAAAGATATATAGATGTTGATGGGAAAAAAGTTTATTTAAAAAGAAATGCCCAAACCACAACAACCACCAATACATCTAAAAATCAAAAGAAAAACCCCCAAACCAAAAATCCCCAAACTCAATCAAAACAAGAATATAAATCTACTGGTAAAAAATATACCTATAAAGGTAAAAAATACGATGAAATAACTGATACTAAAACTGGTGGTAGGTATTTTAAAGCGGATGATGGAAGAGTAATGGATATAAACAACATTGAAAAAAATAAAAAAACAAAATCCCCTAATTCAACTAGAGCTAGAGACTCAAAAGGAAGATTTGTATCTACTAAAAAATAAATAAATGACTCGAGAAGAACTCATATCAAAAATAAAATCTCTTGTTCCCCAAATATACAGCTCAACTCAAAAATCAGAAGCAGCCGCTGTTGAATTTGATGAACTAACCAAATTCCCTGAATTAAAAAGAGTCATTGTAGACCTTTTAACTGCGGATTTTGACAATTTTTTATCCTCAATCGATTGGGTTGCTCCTCGTCCTTCAACATTTCGTATCAATCTTAAAAATGATCAAGAATTTTACTTAATATATGGTAAAAGAAGCTGGATAGCCCAAGTTGAAGGAAAAAAATATTACCTCCAAAACCTCCCAGAGGAAGAAAGAGCCACAGAAGCTATTGCTCGCATCTTAAGATACGGTAAAAAAGAAGAGGAAGAAGGAGATGAATTTACTGGTGGAGAAGCTGGGTTTGAAGGTGGAGGGGAAGCCCCAATAGAAGAACCAGCCGAAACACCTGAAGAAACACCTGAAGCATAATGGACGTTTTAGAAAAATATTTACACGATATATCATATAAATTCCCTAAGGGTTATCCTGATATGAATAATCCAAAGGATGTAGAACTATTACGTTCTTTAATTAACGAAATTGTAGAAACAACTACACAAGTTATAAATGAAGGAAGTGAAGAAGCTATATATGATACTACTATTAGAAAAGCTTTAGATCTAAAAGAAGATGAGCCTATCCCCCAATCTAAAGGATCATATCCCTTCCAATCTAGTACTTTTGAAATTAACGTTGCTTCTAGTGATATGTCAACGTTTAATAAATTGTATAATGTAGCCCCTCCTAAGAAAGGTGAAACTGAAGGGGAAACTAAAGGTGTAGGTAACGGAGAAATTGCCTTATATTGGCTTTATAATTACAATGAAAATAAAAGTATTAATGTTACTGTAGGTAGAGAAGGGGATGATCCTGATTTAAGATTTAATGATAAAGGTGTTGAAGTCAAATCCTATACAGGTGGGCATAATAAGCTTATTCAATTGGGTAGATTTGGAAATGATAGAGA
>Ga0070749_10003473_pt1 | contig 10544 bp, 21 predicted proteins | sample VirMetDEL_Nov_18_FD_75180 | JGI IMG/M metagenome (GOLD analysis project Ga0070749, IMG submission 75180) | Aqueous microbial communities from the Delaware River and Bay under freshwater to marine salinity gradient to study organic matter... | ecosystem: Environmental > Aquatic > Marine >...
CACGGGTGTTTTGGTCGTTAACCTTGACCTCGGCAATCGTCTCGGTGGTGTGCGCGCGTTCCGTGACATCCATGAGTTTGCGCTTGTCCTCGTGGGCTTGACGCACTTCCTCAATGTCCTGGCGCTGTTTGATGAACATCTGCATGGCAGTCATCTGCTCTTGCATATCAGCAACCTGCTTCTGGGCTTGCATGAGTTTCATCTGGATCATGGGCGGCACATCAGATTTCTCGTCAATCTGGGCCAGCGGGTTTGTCGCAGCCAATCGGTCAGCAATCTGCTCCGCACCTGGGAAATCCATGTTTCGGAACACCAGATCACCCGCCACGTTGAACAATTCAGGCTTTGCCATCAGCGGCATCATTGCCTCAACAGCCTCCTGACGCTTGGAGTTGTAGCCAGGGCCGGTTTCCATCACCACATCGTATTTGCCAACTGTGACGTTGTTCAGCACCTGCTCAACCGCCCCAAGGTCATCCGGAACGCGCTGGTTAATAGTCACCATGTCAGGCTTGCCATCTTCACCAATGATCCGCAGAACACGCTCGGTGTCGTAAATCTTGGGAATTAGGTCAAGGATGACCCTGCCAATCTGAGCAATCGAGGTGGTCAGGTTGTCGTAGAAATCAAAGTTGGTCAAATCCATCTGTTGCATCTGCCCGTTCAAGGCTTTGCCAGAGATGTTGCCTTGACCTAATTGCGCCGGGTCAAATATGCCCATGAGCGTCTTGATGTCATCATCGATCGTTGCCGCGGCTGACATAATGCCCGCGGCGGGAGGCTCGGGCTGTAGTCTTTGGGGGACGGGGGCGGCACGACCCTCAATGTCCGTTTGCTTGTATTTCAGAACAGGCAAGGACTTGATGTTAGCCATTGCCCAATCGTTCTCGTGGCCCTCGTCTTGACCCTCGGCAAGCAACCATTTGGCCTTGGGCGCAAGTGCAACGCTCTCCGTCATGGAGGTCTGCCAGAAGTTATACATCCGCTGGGCGTCTTTGCCGTAGCGAACCATACCGAACTTCTTGCGCTTGTCACCAATGACAACCTGGCGACCATACACCGGGATAATCGGGATGTACTTACCGGGCCATTCTTTTTCCTCAAGGATTTCGATGGCAGTTAGCTTGCAATATTTAATATATTTGCGATAGGACGCACGCCGGGAAATCTCGGTCACGCCAGCCGTAGCCATTACCTCTGCATCCGGGAGGTCATCGGCAAACACCGATGTCCCGTCAGACAACAGAACCAACTCGGCTTTGCGGCGCTCGGTGTAGAAGTATTCGGCAATCCGAATGTCCTCTTTCTGAATCCACTCCGAATGGTCATCACCCGTACCTCGCTGGGTGAACGAATCCACCTCGGCGTCCGGGTAAAGGTCTTGGAAAACCTTTTTGGGCATCATCATGGTAATCAGACATTCTTCAGCGTCTGAGCCATCCAATGCCACGGAATTGATGTCGTAATAGACCGTGAACGGGTTATGAACAGGGTCGATGTAGATTTCCTGCTCGAACGAGTCCTCGCTCACATAGTCGGTGCGAACCCGAATAAAACCCCAACCGCCACGCACAGCGTAATCAGCGGCGTTGTCGTAAGCAATGTCTGCGTTTGAATTGACCTCAACGTGCCGAATAATGCCCTGAATGACTTGGGCGATCTTGGCGTCTGCTTCGTTGTTGACGGCGTGAACCTTGACCCGAGGACGCTGTTGGCGCATCTGGTTGACCACCTGACGGCAGTAGCCATCTATCTTGTTGATGGTCAGAACCGGGCGGGATTCGAGATTGCGGCTGTTTTGCAGTTCAACGGGCCATTGGTCGCCGTTTACAAACTTCAAATCCTCAAGGGCTTCCTGGCGGTTCATGGTATCCGCATCATTCGCCATCTTGAGAAACTTCTTGGCTTTATCAATGCGAGGGTCGTAGTCGCTCAAGGAGGTATCGTCAGCCATGTTTAGCCCATCCATGAAAGGTTGCTGTTCGCATACAACTGTTGGTTCAGTTGCTTTCTAACCGGCTTGCGAGGTTCATTCACCATCAGCCCGATCATGCGGAAAGCGTCTGCGCCATGAGAATAATGGTCGTGCAGAGGATTTCGGCTGAATTGGCCTGTTTCTGGATCAACCTCATACCGATAGTGTCGCAGACATTGTAGCCCTTCGTGGCAATTTTCCCTATCGAAATAACACGAACGGAACAACGTCCTAGCGGCGTTTATCGAGTCTGCCACCGGCGTTCTGGGGATTATTCGGGTCTTATACCCCGCCGCCCGGACGATTTCCTCAATGCTTCTGCCGTTTGCCGCCAAGGTTTTGTTCTCAGCATCATGGGGCAACCACAGCGTGTCGTAGATATATCCAAACGATTGCATGGTCGCCAAGTACTCGGAAATGGTCTTTTGACTGCCCTCAATGTACCGAATCAGGCGGGTTTCCATCCCAATAAACTGGAGAAACCAGATTGCCGTGGCGTCCGACCATCCCAAATCAAAGATGGCGTGGACAGGCTTTGTCGCGTCATAGGGGACACGCATGATCCTGCCCTCCAACTCTGCCATTTGCATCTCACGGGCAAACACCGCCCCATCTACAGTCTGGCGGCACAAACCTTCCCAGACCACGTTGTAGGCAGCAGGGTCGCGTAGCTTTAGCGCGTCCTTTTCCAGCTTCAGGGTTTCTGGAAACCAAGGGTTATCCGACCAGTTGATCTTTTGGACGATAGCGTTGTCAGGGGCGTGAATGACAAATCTTTGGTAGGTTTCGTCCGTTTCCAGTTCCGGGTTGAACGTAAGCCATATCTCGGACTTTTCTTTACGGATGGTCGGAATCAGCACGTTCCAGGAATGCCGGGATACTGTTTGCGCCTCCTCAACCCAGCAAATGTCCACGCCTTCATAAGACTTGACGTTCGCCACGTTGTTTTTCAGGCCAACAAAGTTGAACTCAGACCCGTTTTTTCCCCGTATCTGCGCCTGGGTGATCTCGTAGAACGAACTAAGTCCAAGCGCCTCAATCTGGTCGCTCAGTAGCTTATGGACTGAATCCTTGATTGAGGTCTGGAACTCACGGGCACAGAGTACCCGCAACGGGCTTTGTGCGCCTTTGATTAGGAGAGCCCTTGCTACCCCCCAAGACTTTGCTCCACCGCGCCCACCATACAGAACCCTGAAACGCATTGAGGGCGGGTCAAACAGACACGCTAGTTTCTCCGGGAATTCTGCGTTGGCAATGTTACTCATTCGGCTTTACAAAAGACACCTGGATGCCTGTCAGCAAAGGCGCACCATCTGCACCCGTAATCTCTTGCTTTACCTGCTCTCGGTACTTCTTCGGGAACCTTGCTGCCATGCTCCGTGACCAGATTGTTGCGTTCAATCGATCACTTTCTTTGTTCTCGACCATGTGGGTTTGGGCTATGTCCTCCCACCATTGAAGTTCAAACTCCTTGGCAAGTTCCAAGGCGTGTAAAAATTCTGGATGTTGATCCCGCCAGTTGTATAAAGTTTTAGTTCCAACGCCCAAAATAGCACCAATTGCCTCAGTTGACTTGCCAAGTTTGCCCAATTCCACCACTTTTTCGCAAAGTGCTGGGTCATATAGCGTTGGTCTACCAACAGGGCGCTTTTCGGCTGTTTCAGTCATCTTTGTGATCTAGGAATATAGGGTTGCGGGTCATATCCCATTTCGTAGATGGAATCGCCGTTTGTGAACAAATCACGCGCTTTTGCTGTTTGTTTAATTATTTTGTATTCACCTTTTAGTGCGCCCATGCCATGATCGACAGCATATTCTCTATCGGTGGTCACCCAATCGCCTTGATTGATTTTTGTCCCTCTTGGAGTGTCTTTAGGAACTGCCCGGTAAATGGTTACAGGGCGATTTGGTCGGTCTTTCAATGACTGAATTTGGCGAATTATCCGCGCATCTCTTAGTTCATTTTCACCGTGTCCATACAGGCGAGGCGCTTCAAACGAATAAAAATCGTCTGGGTAAACGTCCGTTAAGTCATGTAAGGGTTTGCCGCTTCCCTTAGTTGGAGCAAGATGCTGACCTTTGTAAGTATCCGCAACCTCGTCTGGAGTTGGCGGCACATAATTTTTTGATGGATTGTTTGCCGCATTGTCTCTTGCTTCCATCAATGCAACATATTTATCTTTTGCCTCTTTACTCGGAGCCTTACGCAAATCTGCATACGCTTGTGTAGCCAACGTATTAAGCTCGTAATAATCTTTTGGTAATCCCTTTAGGACAGTCATCCCTATAGGGTTGTAAGCCTCTGCTAACTTCTGCCCTAATGCTCTGCTTGCCGGCCCATATAGGTCTTTTTCCTCTGCCGCTGCCGCAGTCATCTCATTTAACACTCTAGCCCGGTCATTGGCGTTCCCCGCCATCTGGCCCAGGCTCATCATGGGATTCTGAACAAAATCCGATGCCTTGCGTTTGGCAGTTCCAATTGCGCTGTAGAGATCGGCTAGTGTTGGCATGGTTGGGCTCGATTTGGTCGTTAACTAGGCAGGACGGAAAGCCAGAAAACACCCCACATTGACATCCTCGAATGCTGGCTTAACACCCAACACTTTACTTCTTTTTGGCAGTTTTTGCCGATTCTTTGAATGCTTTGGCAGTCGGCGCACCTTCTGAACCAGGCTTTCGCATCTTTTCCACAGGTTTTCCCTCTGCCTTTTCACGCTTGATGCGTTCCTGTTTGGCATGGATGTTGGCGTAGAGTCCTTGTTTCATCAGCAATTCCAGTTCTTCAGCGAGGCTTTGGCACGCTCTGCCGGGCCTTTGGCGTTCTTGACTACCCCAGTCATTCTTGAACAGAAAGAATCTTTCCTTGCCTCGTCCTTCTTGGTTTTGGGATTAGGCGCTGGCGGCTTTAGATTGGCGTTGTTCTTAGCGTTGTATTCAGCACGCCCCTTGGCAGTCATACCCGCACCCTTTTCGGTTGGGTTGTAGGTCTTATCCTTGCCCGTGGTCTTGTGCGGAATGGGCTTGTCGTGTTCAGCTTTCTTGGACATTTTGTTTTTCCAGTTCAGTCAGAAACCATTGGCATTGTTGCAATGCACCATTGATCTGTTGCAGTTGCACTTGAATCTGGCTACCAGTTTGCTCTAATTCTTTGCCTTTGGCAATGAGGTCTTGGATTCGGGTTTCGATCAGTTCTTTGCTCATTCTTTTTCCTCAAAAAAGCAGATATTAAGATAATTCATCCGTATACCACCAATAATTGCAATTTGAGCAACGGTACATATCGTCTGAATTGGCATACACCAACTTAAATTGTTTGCATTTAGGGCATTGAAGGCTCATGCTTCCTCCACAAAACAGACGTCTTGCCACGACATTTTGATATGGCGCTGTCCGTCAATCTCTACAGTCTCAAATTTCAGGTATTCGTTGCCAGCGTCTGCTGCCACAGTCCCAAAATGCACCTTATCGCCCACATTCAGTCCAACATCCCGGGCTTCTGGGCCAACGGCTACCACAAATCCCACGGTTTCTACGCCCTGAACCTGGTTTAAATCCAAGAATTCAGACCGGAAACGCTGGGCTGGCTTAACAATGATCTTGTCACGCAGAGGTCTTAACATCTTGCCTCCGGGTGTATTTGCGTTTTTTGGGCTCTGTCATCGTATCAACAACAGGCAGAACTAGCGAACTACCAGCAGACACCGTGAGCGTGGTGCTTGGTAGCGGTTTAGGAGACAATTCCCCGCACCAATCATTGCGGTGCTTGTGAACAAACTGTGGATGAGCGCGGCATTGACCCATCACCTCGTGATCGACAAAGTGTCGACAATCGCTACAATGATTCACAGATTCAACTCCTGTTTAGTTGAGTTTAGAGGGCGTCAGGGAGGGCATTCCCTGGCGTGCCTCGATTAACGATAGTCGCTACGGGTGTGGGTGTAGCAAATGCCAGAAGTGCGGCCCGTGTTGAACTGTTTATCAGCCCCGGTTGCATCTTCTTTGCCCATTGCCACGCCACCAACCATGCGCTCTTTGCGCTCGCCGGTCATGTCGCTAGAGGTTGCACCCTTCGGGGGGGTTGCGCCGGTGGTGCTTTTCACACCTTTCATGCTGTCCATTTTGCCCATTTTGAGTCCTTGCAAGGTTGTGGGAAATTCAATTTTCGACAAATCTAGGGACTTGTCAAGCGCACATTGTAGCGCCCCACTCCCGTTCCTGACGGCCTGATTTGTTCTTGACTGTGCGCCCGGTCAGTTGGACTAACCCTAGGGTTTCAAGTTCTTTCATGCGTCTGGCGACCTGGTTTCCGTCCAGATAAGTCACCTCGGCAATCTGATCCTTACCCATAGGCCCGTAAGCAACCAAAGCCTGGACGATGATTTCCCCATGCTGGATGGATAGGTTACCGGCCTTGTCAGCAGCCTCAGCGCTTGTGTTGGGGTCGGTGTTGCGAACCCGGGGGAAGATGTTGGTTTTCTTCAGTACGTCAAAAATGCTCATGCTTGTCCCCTTGCTCGGATGGCGGCGGCCAAAGTATCACCAGCGTATTCCACGCTGTCCTCACACACCTTCGCACACGCCTCACGCTCTGCGGCGGCGACAAGGGCGGCAAAGCGTTCAAGATGCATGGGCATCTCCGACAGACCAACGGCCCACTCAGAAAACCCAGCCTCCCGCGCCATGGATGATGTCATCTCTAGTCATATTTGCTCCTTATAAGCACAAAATTGGTGGGCGGGTCTCATAAAGCAGAGGCGGCTTGAACAACACTTTAGAAAAGTGACCACGGCGCTAACCCGTTTTCCCGCCCGTTAATCAGAAATCTTCGTTGTAATCGTTTGGAGGGAATCCTCCCTTGGGGTACATATTGCCTTCTTCTTTGGGGCGGTGGGCAAATGCCTTGAAATACCCCTCCCAATTGGCTGACTGCGGAATGCTGTCAATTTTGATGGTCAGGCTTTTAATGTCCAAAGGCTGGTCAGATTCAATCCAAACCGTTCCGTGAGGGCTCCAGTACGTCTTTTCCTGCCCATTTTGGGTTGTGTATTTGCGTGCGGCGAATTTGATGTCGAATTGATGTTTCATGCGATTAGTTTGTTAAGTTGCTCCACCTTGGCGGTGACTTCTGCCAAGAACTTTGTTATCTCCGATTCCATCTCCTTTATAAAACCATCGTCCCGATAAACCCTTTTGACAAACAATTGGGCCTTGGTCGGCATTCTTGGATCAAAAGAGACAAAATCACACCATTGGCGACCTGTGCACGCCATCTGAAACTGCATCTGTGTAATGTATTTCCCAGGCACAGTCTGCGTCAATAGCGTATCAATGTGGGTCGCCGTGTTGGGGCATTTGATCTCCACCAACCCATCTTCCCCCACCAGCCCGTCCGGGGACGCGCCAGCCATCTCAATCGTTGGGTGATCGACTAGGCCAGTTTCGTCTACCAGGACATTCTGTTGGACTTCGTAAGCCGCCCTTGCAAACGGCTCCTGATCCGTTCCCCATTGCATGGCAGCGTTGGTGAACGATTCGGCCTGGGTGTTGGTCATGCGTTCTACCACCAACTGAGCCATGTAGTTATCACGACTGGCGCTGTAGCCCGTTTTGGTCTTGGCAAGTACGTCAGCAACACGGCTTGCGGTTACCTTGCCCAGACGGGCTTTGAACCATTCTTCTGACTTCTGTTCCATTAAATTGCCTCCTTAATTATTGTTTCAAACAGTTCTTTTGTTATTGCATATTGCTCTGGCAGTTGATGTTTTGCGTCCTTGTGCTGGCTGACTGCAACTGAATCATCCTTCAATGCGTAACAAACGGTGTTGTGGAATTCCCTTTTGTCATACACAGATTCATATATTCCTAAAGCGTTTTCTGTTGACCATTGCCAATCGTCAAGTAACTTGCAAACATCGTCCATTTCTTTTTGAACACGCTTTCCTATGATCGTGTTTTTCTTTGGCTTGATTAGCCAATAACCTTCATAACTTGTTGGCAACGTAAACCCAGATCGAACTGTTTTTTCTTTGTAGATCAATCCCAAACCTTGACGCTCAATCCTTAACACGGCCTCTGCGTTTTCTTTTGCTAGAAATTCACGTTTTGCTTTTAATGCCGCATCTTTTGCTCTCTTAAATTTAGTTACCGCAAATCCAGCAAAGTCACTTGGTAAAAGGTAGTGCTTTCTCATGTATTGACTCCTAACTGTTTTGCTAGTCTTTCTATGGAACTTTGAGGGCTCATACTCAATGATTTTTGAATAAGTCTTAAAGACTCATCAATGATTTCATCGTAAGTGCCTGGGTCAGCACTTTTAATTGCTTCAAGGGTAAATTGAGCATCCTGCAATGCTTCTAAATCAGCGCTGTTTGTTTCAAAAAGCAAATCTATGTCTTGTTTGTTATCCATTTGCCAACTCCTTTTTGCGCTTGTCTTTTGCTGCCATTACCTTTGCTTGCCATACCGCATCCCCATCACAGGACGCATAGGCGGCGTTGTAGGTGGTCTTGAGGGAAGCCATATCAGCACACGCCTCAATTGCCGCCAGGTGGTCTGCCATCATGCTAGGGTCTACCTTGGTTGTAGGCTTGGGTTCTGGTTTGCCAGATGCCGCATTCCCATCGTCATCTTCTGCCGATATGCCGCAGGTTGCCATGAGGCTGTATCTCCGAGCATAGGTCAGGGCAGAGCCATATCCATGCGCGTCATGTTTGGTTGCCGGGACATGAAGCAACCCACCCTCTAATACCTCGCCAGATTCATGCAGAAACACAGTCTCCAACATCACCCCATCTTTGCATTCGTAAGTGCGTTGCATCAATGCGATTCCGTTGTTGTTCAGCGCGTCCATGACCGCCTCTAAGCAAGACGTCAAATCAGCGTATCGGCTGACCTTGCCGTTTTGCTTGAATGCCTGATTGCTTGACAGCTTGAGTGCAGGGCCAAACTCTTTCTGCGCCTTAACGAATGCCGCCGCTACTTTTGTTCCGATTGGTGTTTCCATGAGTGCTCCTTAAAACTGATATTTCGGGCCACAAGTGACCTCTACGACTGTTTCAACTGTGTACCCGTTGATCTTGCGCTTGGCATACAACGGAATGGCTCGCAGACCAGATGTTTCGCATTGGCGAACCGCATCAATCACCTCGTGACGACCCATCGGTTGCACCTTGTCATCAATGATGAGCTTCTGGTCGGGTGCTTCGTTTTTCATCTGAGCGCAACCCGTGAGGGCTAATAGGAGGAGAAGGTATCTCATTTCGCCTCCAACTCGCGCTGAATTTCTCTCAGGGCTTCCACGGTGTTGTTGTAGATGAAACAAAGTTCCATGATCTTTGTCTCAAGGCAACCCACTTGGTACTCGTTACGCATGGGGTCATCTTTGGAGAAGTGGGCATCACGGTAGTCACGGATGCTCTCAATGATTTGTTGTGCGTTCATGTTCAACCTCCAAAAACGATCATGGCGAGCAGGAAACCTGCGGCGAATGCGTAGACATACCGCAAGACCTTTTCAGGCTGTTCGGTTCTGTGACCAACCGTGTAGGTGGCATCTGCAAGGTTGCGGGGGGTTCGGTAGTTTTTCATGTGTGCTCCAGTTAGCGCTCAAGGAATGGGGCCGTAGCCCCAGGGGTTAATTGGTTTTTATAACTTCGTGGCATTGCGCCATGTCATCGAATGACCTGAACAATAGTGTTCGCGGCAAAGGTTAATTGCCAAGCAGTCACGCCCTCTAGCAAAAAAGTGCGATTGCCTTTTTCATCTTCCGTGAAGTTCCATGTGTTGACGGATTGAGGAATGCCATCAACAACAATCACGAAAGTTTCGTGTGTGCCCGTGTTGACCAACGGGATGCTGTAAATTTTTGGTTGGCGAATCATGTGTGCTCCTTAAGCCAAATCAATAAGCAAATCAGCAAGTTCGCTAATCTTCATGTTGCTGAATTCGGAGAGGTCGGCGGTTTCTGCATTCTTGAGAACTTTTGCCGGTACGCGAATCCCAAGTTTTTTCATCTCCTTGAGTTCTGCGACAACTTCTTGATTGATGGACATTTGATGCTCCTTAAAAGACCGCTTGCATTGCGCTACGGGATGAGTGAACTATAACCTGGCTTATGGAAATGTCAAAGGTTTTTTTGTTAGGGCTTACCCTAAGAGTGAAAAGTGTTGCTTTTCTGTATAATCTGGCTTATGTCAAAGGATCATTTTGTTCGTCTTGCGGGATCACAGCAGAAGTTGGCTAATTTGCTAGGCATTAGCCAGGCAGCGGTTGCTCAATGGAAAGATGTTCCAAAGGCACGAATTTGGCAATTGCAACTGTTGCGGCCAGAGTGGTTTAAGTAGGGACTTTCCCGCATTTGTTGGTTTTTTACAAAGGAGTTTGAAACATGAAAAAAGCGATCATTGCCGCTTGGTTTGCTCTCTCAGCCACGATGGTTTGGGCATCTTGCAGTACCCACACGATCATGCAGGGAGGCCGCATGGTTACCTGCACAACCTGTTGTTTTGGAAACAATTGCAACACGACCTGTTTCTGAGTTATAGTGTTTTGAAACCCGGCTAGGTGGGGGG
>Ga0070749_10003474_pt1 | contig 10543 bp, 4 predicted proteins | sample VirMetDEL_Nov_18_FD_75180 | JGI IMG/M metagenome (GOLD analysis project Ga0070749, IMG submission 75180) | Aqueous microbial communities from the Delaware River and Bay under freshwater to marine salinity gradient to study organic matter... | ecosystem: Environmental > Aquatic > Marine > Coastal...
CGCAAGTCTGCGTTGACGGCATATGACTTAACGGTTGAAGACGTTGGCGGAAATCAAGTCTCGTCGATTCCATCGCATCAACTGACTTCGCGTTTTGTGTTGCTGCAAGTTCTCGAACGCAATGAGACTCGTTCTCAATCGCAGCTTGTTGAGGTTGCATTCAAGCACATCTATGAGCCGCTCCAGAACGACACCGATGTGTTCACTGCCGGTGATGCATATGACAAGTGCATCTACTGGAAAACACTTGAACACGTTTGGGCAAAGCAAGATGGCAAAGAGGATCGTGCTGCAATGGCTGGAAACAAAGCACAAGTCTTGCTTGGTAACATCATGAAGAACATGGCATCGAACATCGAGATGAAATTTGCATTCGGGCCAAATCCGACTCTTGAAGCTCTGAGCGCAACGAAACGTTCTTGGGGATTGGGATACGGACATCGCTATCCTTACTACTGATGAAACAGCTTGCATTCCTTCAGAATTCGTTTGCTGGCGGCTTGAACCAGCAGGTTGATGGTTCGCGTCTAGCGGCGAATGAATACACACTGCTTACAAACGGTCGTGTGCGATTCAATGTTGTTGAGGCTGTAAAGCAGCCGCTTGACATCACGCCAGAAGGTGTGACGCTGATTCAGGGAGTGTATGCGGCTGGATCATATAGCATCGTGTTTGCGGATGGCAAAGCATACTTCCGTAATGAAAGCGTCTCTGGCAGTGCTTTCACGCAGATTGCTGGATTTCAAATGTCAACAGATGCTGCTGTCTTATACGCCGTAGCTGTGCCGGCAAGCACTATCAACTTTGTCCGTAAGACATCAGTCACTGCCACAAGCGTCAATGCGCAAGTATTGTTCACGACACCAGTGGCGGCTAGTCCTCAAGCGTTGCTTGTGCAAGATGGTGTAAATCAGCCTTGGGTTATCTTTCCAGATGGCGCTGCTCGCGTTACGAACAACTATAACCAGTGGACAACAACTGAGCGTGAGTATGTTCCAATTGGCCGCCAGATGCTTTGGCACGAGGGCAATCTCTACATTGTGTCTGGCGATGGACTCAGCGTTTTCCGTTCTTTATCTGGCCGTCCTCTTGATTTCATGGTGGTAATCGATTCTGCTGGCAACAAGCTTCCAGACGAAACAGATGGCGGAGCACTTGCAATTTCGCACAAAGTCGACTACGCTCCGATCACCTGTATCGCATCCATCAACTCTCCTGATGGATCATTTTTCGTTTCAACTGCTAGAACATCGTATGCTGTCAGACCAAATTATGACTTTCTTGTGTATGGTGAACCGACGTTTGATAACGTGTTTCTGTTTTCGACCGGAGCAGCAGGACAATTTGCTTTTGTTGACATTCTTGGTGACGCTGCTTTGATTGATTACAGCGGCATTCGCAGCTTTAACGCTGTTCAACAATTTCGCATCGAAGGCAAGAACTCTCCGTTCTCTGCCAAGATTGACAAACTCTTAGCCGCCACGCCGCAGATTGCGCCGGCCGCTGTGACGTTTGACAACTACGGCTTGTTTGCTGTTACGACTGTGTTCGGGCGTGCAATAGCTGTTTATGACACGCTATCGCAACAATGGGTTAGCCTCGATTTGCTGTCAAATCTAGCTGACACTGCGATTATCATGTTTGCAGAAGTCAAGACTAACTTGACGCGCAAGCTTCTCTGTTGCACAGCTAGTTCTGTGTTCGAGCTGTATTCTGAATCGCAGACGTTGACTGAGATTCCCGGCTTCTTGACGCAGGAGTTTAACTCTGGTGATCCTGCCATGTCGCAAAAAGCAACTCACTTGCAGCTCACGTTTCTCGATGTGCTCGGACCGGGAACTGTTTCTGTGAAATGCGTTGAAGATGGCAAACTTGGTGCAACTAGAACTTCTCGTTTGATTGCGCCACGTGAAACTGCTGCCACAACTGGCATTCCTCCTGTGTTGCGTGGCTCAGTTGACAAAGTCCGAACGTTGACTGTGCCCGTGCTTGACATAGCCAAAACCTGCTGGAAGTTTGCTTCCTACATCCGATGGACGTTTCCCGGCAAGCTGGCGGCTGTTAAGTTGTTGTCTAATGCTGACACTGCACAGGTGTCAATCGAAGAACAGTCAGCCGCCTCGGCACGCTTGCATGTGCTTGCGATCGCGGTTGGATCGTTAGAAGCTGGAGCACAGGTTGTTCTGTTTGGTGGTGGATTTGAATCAGACGATCTGACACTCAAGCTTGCTGGCTCAGAACTGACCCTGACTGTTCTCAGCGATTCGATTGCAACATTCAATCTTCCTGATGGTTGGCAACATGGTTTGCCGCCCCTGTATTTTCAACTTGACTCCGTGAATGAATCCTATGTTTGGTCTGGATTCAACGGTGTTCAACCGCTAGTGCCAGACAATGATTCAGTCGCAATGATCCCAGCTGCATCTGTTCAGTGGATAAATCCAGATGGAACTGCAAAGAGTCCTGCTGATGTTGCATCGACTGTGTTCGCGTCATTGAACAACGTTGAGTCAGTGCTCGATGAACAAAGTGACTTTGGCTTGTGTTTGATCACGATTCAGCCGACTAACAGCTACTCCATCTATCTGCCAGACGGTGAACTGTATCCCTACAACATCACAAACATCACAGCGCAGGTGAACGCTGTGTTGCCTGCGGCTTCGCAGTATGTGTATGCCGCGTTCAGCTGGTCTAGTTTGCCGGGCGGCGGAATTCGTGTGTTCAACGTAGTGACACTCGACACACGCCGGCGGCTTGGATATAACATTGCTTCTGCGAACATTGACCTCTCTTGCGGTGACACTGTTAAATTCAAGTTTGACGGTTACACAATCTGTTTTGTGTTGCCTTGCGCTTAAACCATCATGGAACCTCTAACTGTTGAAGCTGTGTTGAAGTTTGTGCATGAGCAGCGTGCCATACGTGGAGCAGATAAAGTCATGCCAAAGTGGAGTGACGCACAGATTGTGTGTGCAGTTGCCACCGCTATCTGCAACAATACGTTTGGATGGATAACCACAGGAGGTAAAATCAGCGGCTTTGCTTTTGGTTTTCCAAGGCCGCAAGAAAAGGTGTTAGATATAACGCAGGTTCTGTGTGTATCGCCTAGAGACTTGGCGCATTTATTGCTTATGCTAAAACAGGTATATCCCGGCTGGTCAATCAGAGGTTTCCGAAAAAAGAAGTCCGGCGACAAAAGTCTGTGTGACTACTCGATTCAGGACATTGATCGGATGATTCATCTTTCACAGGTAGTCAGCTTGCAGAAAACCTCTTGACACTCTCTTCACGTTATGTTTACTCTACGACGAATTCTTTGCGGTGGTGATCCTGCCCCACAGTCAGGCGGCGAATCTACCGATGCCATGATGGCAGCGATGATTAAGAATCTGCCTGACTTGACGCGGGTCACCGGCGAGAACATTCTGCCACTTGAACAAGCCAAGCTAAATGCGGCTCGTTCGATTGCGCCGCAGGAAAATCAGCTTGCGCTTGACTTGTATGCAAAATACGGTCCGGCGCTGAATGCATTGGGCGCTGACATCATGAGGCAAAATCAGATGGCTGCTGTTGGTGCTGATGCTGCTGCGATGCAGAAAGCACAAGAGAGCGGCTTGATTGAGAAGTCGCTTGCACTGCAACGCGAAGCTGATCCTGAGTATTACAAGAATCGTGCTCTTATTGCAGACAAACAAGCGAAACTTCTAGCCGCCAGTGGTGATGGTGGATTGACTCCTACTGAGATGGAAGAAGTTGCTCGTGGCCTTAGTCGCACAAACGTTCGTGGCGGTGTGAATGACTTAGGTTCGCCGACTGCTGCTGTTCAGAACGCCTTGCAGTTTGGCTCTGCTGGTCAAGCTAGGCGTAACAATCTCGCTCAGATTCTCTCTTCGACTGCTCAAACACTTCCAACGATGCGCAGCAACTTTGATCCGTTCCAAGTTTCGACTGGACGTTCTGCGTTCAGCGGAAATCTTGGTGAATCGAAATTCCAGTCAGCTGACACAAGAGGCATTGGACAGAACACACTTGGCTTGAGTCAGAACTTACTGTCACAAGCTGGTGAAAATCAACGCTTGAGTCAGAACCTGAACGCTCAACGTCGCAGTGGATTGGATGTGTTCAATCAGACTTTTGGTAGTATCATGGGCGGAGTCAAATCTCTTGCTGGTGGAATTGCAGGATTTCGTTAAACATTAAGCTTTCTATTTATGCCTCCCCGCAACAATCGTCCCTCTAAATTTGCTTCCACTGCTACACCAGCACAATCGTCTGGTGGAGGTGGTGGATGGCAGGATATCTCACCAACATACGGCTATCAAGAAGGCACGCCAAACGAAGGTTCGCCGTTGATAACTGGCTTTCAAGATACAACTCCCGGCTGGCGTCGATTCTTAGCCGGACTTGGCGGCTTGCAAGGTGTTGATGTTAATGCGATGAACATGCAGTTGGCGCTGAGTCAACAAGCACAAGAGCGTGCATCGCAGGAGGCTCGTGGTTTGCAGGCTGATCGTCTGCGCGCTGAGTATGAACGTATGGTGGAAGAGAATAAGCTGCGCAAAGGAACGGAGCTTAAGGTTCAGACGCTGAGAAATAAAGGTTCCATCGAAACTCAGCGCGAACAAAATGTTGGTCAAATTAACCTGAAGATCAAAGAAGCAGAGCTTGCTTTGGCTAAAGCTGAATTTGATAACAATGCTGCTGAGAAAAAGGCTGCAAAAGATCAGTTGAGAATGCTTGAAAAGCTTCGCACTGAGGAAGACTTAAAAGCTGCAAGCGGTCTTGGTGTATCTATTGACGATCTGCCTTCTTTGGCAACTGAAAGAAAAGCTGGTGCCAAGGCAAAGTTATACAAAGGAACTGCCAAAGATGTCGAAGAAGGCGACAAAGCTGCATTCATGACAGAGGCTGGACGGCGTATAAACAAGAACACTCCATCAGCATTTGACCAAGCTTATGGAGCTGAGCTTGCGAAACAACATGCTGTGAATTATCGCAACATGTTGACAGAGGTTGATAAGCCAACATTTTATCCGGGAACAGCTACTGAGCCTTCAATACGCTTCAGCCCAGCAATCAAACCTGAGTTTGACTTGAGAGGACAGCCTTTGATTCAAGGTGCTCCTGCAAGGATGGATGTGATGCGTCCAGATTTAGCTGCTGGCAGTGATGCTGTTCAAGCACTTCAATCTGCCGTCGGACAAATGCCAAAAGTTAAGTCAACTGCGCTGCCAATGAATGTGTCAACTGATCCAACATTTGCTGACGTTGGACTTCTTGGCAAAGTTGCAACAGCTTTGTCTGTAAATCCTGATCCTCTAGGAAGAGCTGTGTCCTCCACTAAGAGGTTTTTCGTAGGACAGCCAACACAAGAAGAGCTGGAAGCTGAGGCTGCCGGTAACACACCCTCCAATCCGATTGATGCTTTACTTTACAAACTTGGTTTGAATAAGGGAGTTCAACGCTAACTTCACATGCCTACACCACTTAACTTAGAAGAGTCACGAGAGTATCTTCGTCTGAAGGGTTACAACCCTGACGAATACGATCTTGACCAATTCACAGGCGAAATCAAACCTCGTGTAAAGGTTCAGCCAGCATTGCGCCCATCCACCGCGGAACCCGGTAAGCTGGAAACAGCTGGCCGATCTTTCGCGCTTGGCATAATTCCTTCGGCTGCATCCATTCCTGTTGGTGTTGCTGCGGGAGCTAAGGTTGGTGCTGCACTCACGCCAATGATGGGTCCAGCCGCAGCGATTCCCGGTGTGTTAGCTGGCCTTGCGGCTGGTATGGGAGCTGGCACACTTGCGTCTACTGCACAAGAAGCTGTTCTTGAACAGACTGACGCTGGCAAAGAATTCTTGCAGAAGGCTGCTGCTGCACAGCAAGCTAATCCCGTCTCTGCTGCTGTTGGTAACGTTCTCTCATCTTTGCCGGCAGGCATGCGTGTCAATCAGCAAATGCTCAAAGATGCTGCTTATGCTTTGTCACGTCCATCCGCTGGTGCTCCTTTGACGCAGAAACTCATGCACCCAGCTGTGCAGAACATTGGTATCTCTGGTGCACTGGGTGGCGGCATGAGTGCTGTCGAAGACATTCAAGCAGATCAAGAAGTCAACATCCCAAAAGCTCTCGTCAACACTGTGTTGCAAGGGCTTGTGTCTGACGTGTCGAAAAGCTATGCCGCCAAAGTTCCCGGTTTAGCCGGTGCGCATTATCAAGGTGAGCCTCTTGCGCGATTTGATCCAGCGATAACAGAAGCTCTAGCACAGAAAGTGAAGCTTCCGTCTGCTGTGGATGTGATGCCACCTGACGAGTTGGCGGCTTACAAGGCTAAAGTTGATGAGGTTACGAAACAGCAGGAAGCGATCAATGCTGCCAAGCGTTCGATGATTATCAGCGAGCAGAGCGATATGCTCAATAAAAAGCTTGATGCGAAACTCGAATCGCTGAAAAAGCAGGCGGCTGAGTTGGAAGCTTTGACGAAGTCTGTTGAGGGCATTGAATACACTGCTAAGCCTGAGCTGATGGAAGCTGCACGGTTGAAAGCGCAGGAGAAAGGTGTGCCTGAGTTTGAAGAGAAGCAGACTGGCTTGTTGATAAATAAGCCCTATGGCAGCTTCTTGCCCGAGAAGATTGAAGCTTCGACGTTTGCTGGTATTCAGAAGGAAGGCGACAAGGATTTCATCACGACGCTGCCTGAAATGGCTGACGAAAAAGTCAGAGCGGAGCTTGGACCTAGGGCTACTACTCCGATTCACGAAACTATTCACGCTCAAGTCTACAACATCGTCGAAAGCACTCGCAAGCAACAGCGTGAAGTTGGTGAACAGATGCGAAAAGCTGTCGAAGCTTCGAAGGAATACAAGGCTTGGTATGATTCTACTAAGGCAAAGCAGAAAAACTGGGAGGAATTCGCCACTCGTCAGACAACCATCGACATCTTCCGTGATCCATCCCATCAATCTCGCAACGCAAAACTAGACCGTCAAGCCGCCAGCCGGCTGCAAAGTGGCGAAGCGACGCTGGACGATGTTGTTCGTATTCTTGGCATGAAGTGGCGTTACGAGCAGGGATTAAATGCTCCACGCGCTAAAGGCATTCCAGCCAAACAATCGCTTGCGACTGATGTTCAGAAGCTGATTGAAGAGCGTGAGCGTAATCCTGAGATGGAACAGATGGAGTTTCCTGCCACTGCACAGAAAGGCACTCCTGCCAGCAAGTATTTGCGTGACACTGCTCCCGAAAATCCAAACATGTTCATGCCCAAGAAGCCTGAGCTTGGACAACAGAAGTTGAAGTTGAGTGAGCCTGAGCGCGTTGATCGCACCAGAGATTGGTTTGCCAGAGTTGACGAGGCTATCGGATTCAAGTCTGCTGTCAAAGAACCGACTCCCGGAACTTTTCAATCGCTCTCAAAGCTTGGAGAAGAGGCAGATTTTCAAGCTGGCATTAACGCTGTGAAAGCCGGCACAAAGCCGGCGTTTGCTGTCAACACAGAAATCTGGGACACAAGCAATTTGCCATCTGGCTTAGTGTTGCGAAAGCTTCCTGCTGATTTGAAGACCTCAGTTGGTGATGCTGTTGTGACTCGGTCAGGTGACAACGCGGCTTTTGGTCGCATTGTTAATGCACTTCGTGAACGCTCGCCAGCAAAGACTGGAAAGGCTCTTGGATACACAGATGTTGAGATAGCAGAGTTTCAGAAGCGCAACAATCTGTTGAATGAGTTTGAACAGTCTGGCAGAACGTTGCCAAAATACAGTGAGCCTGAGCGTATCAAAGATTATTTCGGCCCGGGTTCTGATCCCACCAGTGCAGAAGATTTCGCTAACACACATCGCGTGCTCAAAGACTTTCCTGAGCAAATCAAGAAAGACATAAGCCGCTGGCCTCAGCATGTGTTGAGTGACTACACCGGTCTGACTCGTGGGCGAATCTCTCAGATCGTCAAGGAAGCCGCAGCTAAAGGAACCAAGCCTGACTGGATTGCAATCTCTCGCAACGTTCGTCAAGCTCCTGCGATGGAAACTGTTGGAGGAGTTCGTCAAGCCATGCGTGATCCTGAGACGCAAGCCACGATCTATCGTGAGCGTCCGCAGAACTTGAAAGTCACACGTGACTTGACTGAGGCAGAGTTCAACGAGATCGACAAAACGATCAGCAATGCATTCTATCGTGACGCATTCAGCAACAAAACGAACTTCGCCAAGATGCTTGAGATGCTTGACTCGAACTACTTCGAGTCGCTCAAGACTGAGGTCAAAGCTGACATAATCCATCGAGGCATTCGTCCACGAAAAGGCCAGCCACTGGAGGATTTAAAGGATCAAGCTCGCGCACTTACGCGTGCGAAAATCCAACGCGATTTCACGCAGGCGGCTAAGAGAGGTGACTTTGCGAAAGCACAAGAGCTTGACAAAGGTGAGGCTGAACTTGCACGTAAGCAGCAAACAGAAGTTGGAGAAGAGCAGCAAACGGAAATTGCTGACAAGCCGGCTAGCGTTGCTGCACGGACTGAGCCGGAGCCTGCTCCTGTTGAAGAAGCTACGTCTGGAATGGATGTGTTTGAGGCGGAACGTCAGCGTGAAGCTTTGCTGGCGAAGCGTGAAGCTGCTGCTGTCAAGTTGAAAGGCAAAGAAACTGCGCTGAGAAATGCTCTTGAGGAAGCTGTCGAAGCTTTTGAGGGAGCAGATCAGAACAACTTTGACGACATCAGAAGCGAATATTCAGAGAAGCTGGCGGCTATCCTCGGCAAAGATCGAGCTGAGATGGTTGTTGACGCGATTGCTGACGGCAACATCGACGCTGACACGATTGGTGCTGTTGTCAAGCGTGTTGCAGAAGGCAAGTTTAGTGAGCCTGAGTTGCCACAGGATCTGAAACCTCTCTTCACCACACAGCTTTCAAAGGAACTTGAAAGCAGCGAACGTCTCTTCGGACTTGAGCCATCGAAAGATGGCAGCTATTCGACGATGGCTCTGTTGAAGAAGATGCCAAGTGTGATTCCCACTGTTGAGCGTGAGTTGCTTGAAAAAGCTGGATTGAAAGATTGGATGTCTGTGCAGTCTCGCATCACTCCAGATCGAATCAAGAAGTGGTTGGATGAGAATGGTCCGAGGGTGGAAGTGCACTCGTATGGGATGGAAGGCAAAGTGAGTGAGGCGAAGAGGGAATACGATCGGATGACGCATGAGTGGTATGAACCTCTGGGCAGGGAGAAACAAATTCAGCTGGACCAATCTGCGCTAGATTACGTATCGCCAAATAATCGAAAGGAAGCTTTGCGCTCTCAAGGATGGAGTGAACAAGACATCGCCACCGGTATGCGATACTTGGAAAACCGTGAAGCATATTGGAAAGAACCCAAAGACACCTCTCCCCGCGCAACCTCTGCTTACACCGGTATTTCCGCTTTCCGTGCTAAAGTGGTAGATAAGGCAAAGCAAACAGAGTATATCCCACACAGAGAATACTTTGCTAATGAACCAGACCTGCTAAAGCAGCTAGCAAAGTATCCACAACTAGCAGAGCTAGAACAGCATGGCATGAAACCATACTGGCACAGAGAAACGCAAGAAGCACTGCGAACTGGCCAACCTGTGCCAGAGAATGTGCAGAGAGTGGATGTGGTGATGCCGAGTAAAGTTCGGCCTTGGCTTGATGAGCAAACTGGGCAGCAGCTTACTAGCCGTGGAATACCTCTCACACGAGAAGATGCTGCTCTCTGGTCCCCCGAATCCCTCCACGAAGCCTTCCCCAACACTCTCGGATGGGCGATGATACAGTATAAGACTGGCCCGAAGGGTGAGAAGATTGCTGTGATAGCGGAAGCGCAGAGTAGGTGGGGGCAGTATAAACATAAAGTTAGCAGTGCTCGACTGGCCTATACTGAGAACATTCGGAAAACTCTGGAAGACTCCACCGACTATAGACCATTCAAACAAGGCGGCGAAACCCACGTAATTATTGCTGACAAAGATGGGAACATGATCCATTTACATCCCGACATACTAAGCAGTCTGGGAGAAAATGCTGTAACAAAGCAAAGCATTAAAGAAAATGCCAAGAGTTTAGCTAAGCTATTCACAGAAAGAAACAATCCTAGAGCAGAGCTAGACATAAAGACAGACCACCCCCTCCTCGCCGAATACAACCGTCTAATCCTCAAAGCCGCAATCGACCAAGCTCGCAAAGAAGGTGCTACGCATATCATGATCAGTGATGCGGAGACGGCGATGATGACGGAGGGGCATGATAAAGTCGGAACAGGCCGCCGCGGTGAATTTCCAACAAGCGAAGCGGCTGCGAAGGTGGCATTCGAGGGTGAAGTTCCTGTCCAAAATAAGAATGGACTGTGGACGTTGGAGCGTCAGCCCGAACAAGCCGGCGGCATGCGTCTCAACTACGATCAAATCTTGCCAGACATCGCTTCAAAGATCACTGGCGACGAGGGAGTGCGTGTGTCGTTGGGAGAGCATAAGAATGCTTTTGACTTAGAAGGTGTTCAAGAACGTGCCAATAATGGCAACATCTTATTTGA
>Ga0070749_10003476_pt1 | contig 10542 bp, 11 predicted proteins | sample VirMetDEL_Nov_18_FD_75180 | JGI IMG/M metagenome (GOLD analysis project Ga0070749, IMG submission 75180) | Aqueous microbial communities from the Delaware River and Bay under freshwater to marine salinity gradient to study organic matter... | ecosystem: Environmental > Aquatic > Marine >...
ACGTTCTGAATGTCGGGCGCACCGAACTTCACGCACTCGTACTGCAAGCCAACGCTGGGCGTGATCTGCCGCAGAACGCCTCCCATGACACCCAGCGGCATTCGGTTGAAGGTGGCATCGCCATCCGCCACAAACCGCAGTTCGTTCATCCGCAGTTCAAGCAGTTCCCGCCTCCGCTTGAGGCTCGTGTCGAACCGAGCCGCCGAAGTCAGGTTGAAGACATCGCTGGCCTGTAGTGGGGTGTCGGTGATCTGCGCGGGGTCGATTGACTTGTATGCCGTCCGCAGCAACCCCGACGAGTAGTTCCACGGCGTTTCGTAGTCCACTACCTCCGCATCCGGAACGACCCCCGTATCAATCTTCAGGTTCGTGTTGCCGATGCCCTTGGTGCGACCGCCCGCCGCGAAGTACCACTCCGGCAGGAAGTTGAATGTTCCTCCCGTCCCGGTGTAGTGATTCGTCCCCGGCATCCACAGAGGGACATACCCCGCTGGAGAGTTGTGCCCGACCATCGCCGGGATGTGATCGCGCAACTCAACCGTGATGTGCTGCGCCGCGCTACGGCTGCTGTGCCACATGGCCGACGCATCCGACGAAAGGCCCGTGACAAACCGAGTCGATAGAACGCCGTCGTTTGTCGTGTGGCTACGGCAATCGACTAGATGCGCGAACGTGTGTCCGAGATTCGTCGCGCGACTCGTGAACACACCGAACCAGTCGTAGCCAAGTTGACCTGATCCCTCTGGCCCAAAGCGCGAGCAGTAATGCGCCTCGTGCGTCAGAAGCACGGTCTGCGGCAGGTCAATCGTCATCGTGTTGATGTAGCCCGCGACCCTGTGCGTTTCCATGTTGCCCAACCATTCACCAAGGTTGGGAACAGACTGCCTAGGCACTCGGTCATTCCGGCCCGTGTTGGATCGACGCGCGAGTGACAAGATCAGCGATGGCACACCACGGTCATACAGCCACACACAGCCAAGACGCTGCGCGAATGCGTCCAATGCCTCGCCCAGCGTCATGCCTCGGAAGTCGAGGTTGATGATGTCGCCATCGTCAAACGCATCCTCGCCGCCGTTGATCTGACGGTTGTAGAAATCCAAGTCGAGTTGCAACCCATAAGTGCCTGCCGCCATCGCCATCTGTGCTGCAAAGTGTGAAATCAGTTCGTCGCGGCTGTACGGCTGCTGGATGTGTGTGGGCGCACCTGCGGTATTTGTCCAATGCCTATTGGTGCGGTTGTTCTTGATGTAGTGATTCCACGATGGAGCACGATCTCCGTCTGCCGCAATGTTGGCAAATCCGGGGAAGTCCAGCATCGCGGGCGGATAGGAAACCGTGGTCTTGACCGTATGCGCCTCAAACGCCACGGGCGGATCAGCCAGCATATTGAATGCCGAACGCGCCATGCCGCCGCTGTAGGTCTTACCCTCTGCATCTGTTATTTCGCCATCGGTAACGATGCCATCCTGCACCGCGTTGAACATATACGCCGATGATCGAATGCCATGCAGCATCCATCTCGCATCAACAAACTCAACGAGAAACAATGCGGATTCGGATTGACGTGGCCTACCCGAATCGTTCACGGCTGCCAACGCGCTCGCAGGCCGCAACAGTTCGATGACCTTTGTCAGAATCAAGCCCTTGTAAACCATCGACCTGCCGGGGCTAGGCAAGTGTTGCAACTTGCTCGATTGCGCTTGAACGCCCCGCGTGATGGGTAGTTGTGCAGGCCCTAGTTCCGTTGCCTTGCGATTCTCTCCAACCTCTCGGGTTTCAAGCGTTCCAAAACCGGCGTTTGGAGGTGGTCTTTCCGAATTGTCCTGCGCGGCCAAACCCTCTGCCGGTACAGGCTCCTCGCGCTCCGCAGGAGTTGTGATACCCACGTTGTTGACAATCTTGATTTTGGGCGCAGGCAATAACGCGGGTGTCGCTGGCGCGACTATATCGCTACTTGCAGACGTGCCAAGCGGCTCAACGATATACAACTCCCAAGGATCTGTTGAGTCGTTCCCGCTTGCAGCCTGTACGCGCCAGATTGCGCCCAAGTCAGAATCGGGCCGTACAAGCACTTTCGCATGAAGCCAGTTTGACGCGCCGACGAGCGGCGATTCCACCTGATTCACGGTCGAGGGATCAAGTCCCGCTCGCACCAACAGCGCGTCTATCTCGGCGTTTCGACATATGACCTCCGCATAGCCTGCGGCTGTCGAGGTGATTATCCATCCGAATACGCCGGACATTTCAACGCCGATTGTAGTAGGTCTGCGGCTCGGGATCGCCGTTGTAGTTCTGACGCAGGTTGTAGGTCTGCGCCGTTCCGAACGGTGTGCGTGGGCCTTGAATCTCCGTTGGAGTCCATGCGCGTACCAGCGTTCCGCCATCGCCCGTCAGGCTCACGCCGCCAAGCGTTTCGTTGGTCGTGTTCTGCGACAGCGGCACGTTGACCTGAAGCGTTCGGGTCGCACTAATCATGTAGAGGCGATTTCCGCTGGCATCCGGCGGAGCATCATTGACACTCATGGTCATGTCTAGAACGATTGCGCCCTCGTCCATGCGCGGCCACGGGATCGGAGCGTTCGGCCCGGTCGTGACCGCCTCGACGGACTGCACAACGATGACCTGCGGCAAGCGCATCTGAAAACTGTATTGGTTATATCCACCCATCGCCTCCAGCATCGTCAGCCCGGTGGTCTGTGTAATCGTCTGTTTACTCGACCATCGAACCGTTCGCGCTGCGCTGTCTCGCGTTTCCGAATCGCCGTCCGTTGCAGGCGCATTGACGGGCAACTCATCATCTTGCCGCGTCTGCCCCTCGGACGGAGTACCCGCAATCACGTTGACGGTGATATTTGTTTCGCCCATGAACGACGCAAGACCAGAACCCGCCGTGCATGGGTCGTATCGCAGAAGTGCCGTTCGGCTTACAGAAGCCTTCGCAACCTCAAACAAGTTCCCGCCATAAGCGTCCGGGAACGCCTGTCCCGTAGGCTGCTCGGGCAGATATGGCGAACCAAACAGCATCGACTTCAGATTCGCGTCGATGTTGTTCCCAAGGTTGTTGGCTTCCGTGTTTGTGGGGAAGCCCATCGCCACAACCTCAAACGTGACCATGTTGCCCTTGAAGATCGACGGCTCGCCAATCTTGAAGGACTGGATGATGTCTGGATTCGTGCCGACGAAATTGATCCGCGTCATGGCGGTATCAATGCAGGCCGTGAGCAACTCAAACTTGTCTACGAATGCCGCCTCAAAGGACACCTTGAACGTCTTGGTGCCGAGCATATTGTCAAGGCTGCGTTCGTAATCGAACGACGCATCGCCATCAAACACCGGCTTCGGGAGGTTCCATTGCAACTGCTTGTCCTCAACATCAAAGACAAGCGTTCGCAAGGACGCATCAACGTAGTATTCCTGCTTCGTTCGCTGGAAGCCATACGGTAAGAACCCCGCCACCAGACGGCGATAGAAGTCCGGGTTCGGGCCAGCGTTGTAGGTCGTTTGCGGGCCTACATAGGGATCTTGCTCCGTCGCGTCGATGCTGGCAAACGTGAGCGGAGAAGTGGCTGATGTAGACGTGGCCTGCGGGCTGATCGTCAGCGCGCCAGAGCGATTGATGCGGAGGTAGCCGCGCTCGTCAATCGTGTGACGCTGGATGCACTCAAACCGCTGGATGGGCGTTGTGCCGCAGTCATAGAACACGAACGTGAAGCCCACGACGTATGAGCCTGTATTGCCACCATGAATCTCATTGATGTTCACGGTCGGCAGGGGGCCATTGCGCGCGTCTAGCGTGTCGCTGGACAGCGTGAAGTTGCTGCCGTCATCCCACTTCAGCACCAGCGACTTGCGCGGGGTGTTGAGCGTATTCTTCAACTCCGCGAACTTGGTGAACGTCCCGGTTTCCTTGATGACACCGACACCCTCAAGTGTGCACTTCTTGCCCGTGCGATTGAACGCACCGCCCTCGTACTCGTTCTCAACCGAGAAACGCGTGATGCGAGCGTTCGAGATCGCGACCGAGTTGTAGGTAACGATTGCCATAGATCACCTCAAGTGCGCTGCGCCCCAAGGCTTCTTGCGATTGCTCGTGGCGTTGGCGGTCAGATCCCACAACTGCTGATTCACCCATGTATTCGGATCTTGCGAACCGGCCTTCCTGTTTCCCTTCTCGATCGCCTCTAGGATCTTGTGGAGTTCCGGGCTGATCTTGGCAAGGTCGGATTTGACTGCTTCCCACTCGCTCGTAATGGCGATGCCCGCGATACCCGCGCCCGTGGTCGCTACGCCCGCAGCAAGCACTCCATAGGCCGCAAGGCTTGATCCGCCCGTGGGAATCGCGCCAACCACAGCAGCCAATCCAAGCAGCGTCATCAGTACGCCACCTGCTCCCAATAGGCCCGTTGCGGTTTGTGCTTTGCCCGCGCTCACCTGCGACAGATATTCCGTCAGTTTGGCAACTCCGATCAGCACAGCCTTGGACAGACTCAAGATCAACGGCGTGAGAGCCTTCACGGCAACCACCAGCACCCCACCGATAGCCGTGAAGATCGCGCTGATCGCCATGCGGACAGGCGCGAGCAACGCCATCAGTTCCCGATACCAGCGCAGCACGAGCGTATAGAGCGGCCCAAGCAAATTGCCCTGCGCGATGGTGTCGAGCGTGGACTGCACCTTGATGAGCGCGGCCTGCATCTGCACCGCGCCGGAATACTTGCCGCCTTCCATGATGCCCGATACCGAACGCGAGATGATGCTTTGCACCGTGTTGGCGTAGTCAGACAACTTGCCGACGAAGCCGCTCACAACGCCCGTCAACGCCGTGAACGTGTTTCCAAGCGTCGCAGCCGTGCGGGCAACAGTCTGCACGAACGTACCCGGCGACACCGCACCGCCACCGCTCGCGCCGCCGCTCTTTGGAAGCGGCCCTGTGCTGGAGCCTCCACCGAACATATCGGGGAACTCGATCTTGATAGATCCCAAGTCTTCAGGCATCGCTCACCGTCCTGATCATGGTGCGGAATTGTGCATACGCACTAGCCAGCCCTTCGATATCGTCGTGCTGGCCGTTCTCGACCTTGAGCAACACCTGCGCGTCAACGCCCGCGCTTGGGTCGAACGCTGCAAGGGTCTTGGCAACCTCAAACGCAAGCGGGAACGCGCCGCGCGGCAGGATGCCCGTAGAACCGTCCATCAGAAGCCGCTTCGTGTCGCGCTTGCCGAGATCAAGTTCCACGCGCACGACTACATGAATGCGATACTCCATAACCATCGCGTTCATGCCGGAGTTCTCTCCGATGACGGTCAGATTGAGCGGCTCGATCTGGATGCTCGGAACAACACCCGATTGCAGCGTCAGACGGTCTACAACGAAGATTCGCGTGGTCGCAAGGGTCGCAGGAATCTGCGACTGAATGCGCGTGACCATCGACGCGAAGAAAGTCTCCAGCGTTGTCGAGGTGGTTACGCTCACGGAATCACGCTGTTTGTCACAGTAGGTGGTGCGCCAGCATCCGTAGTTGGAAGTTCAACGCCATTGGCAAACGGCGCGAAGAACCGCTCGGTGTACGAAAGCACGGACGAGGCGTAGTTGTTCGTCACCTGCACGGTCATGCGGTCGCCGATACGCCAGTCGGTCGCTCCGCTGACGATCTGGAAGAACTGGCCGTTCGTTCCACCCTGCGCCGGAACATAGACGAACACTCCGTCGATTGCGACCTCCTCGCCAGCGAGGCCGTCAAACTGCACCGTGATCGAGAGCGAGGTGGTCGGTGCATCGAAACTGCTTCGGTAACTCGACGAGGCGAGTGCCCATGTGGTGCTGCTTGCCAAGACATCAAGAGCCTGCACGGGCGTACCGTTATTGTCCAGCACTTCCATCGAAATGTCGCGCGTGATCGTGCCCGCAACTTTCTTGTACCAGTATCCGAAGATGATTCGCTTGCCGGGGCCAATGGAGGTAGTCGGCAAGTTCTGCGAGACACCATTCAGCGATCCGTTGCCCGTGAACTTGAGTGCGCTGCTGCCACGGAATGCGCCGCTGGTCAGTTGCGTGATCTGCGCGTTCGCGCCTGTCCATCCGTCCGGCGCACCGCCGACCCAAGTTTCAAACGTGCCATTCGTGACGAGGTTCGTTCCCGCCTCGTAGTCGCTGCTGGTCATCGTCGTGGCTAGGCCAGTTCCACCCGGCCACAGGCTGTCGTTGATGTTGTTATATGCCGCGCTCCCTGTCACGCGGAACACCTCGCTGCCAGCGGTCGCGCCCGTGGTGGTGTCGCTGATGCACTCAAACTGAAGCAGGTCGGTTCGGCTCATCTGCGATGCTTCACCGAAAACGATGGTTCCCGTTCCCGTACCCGTGCGACTGACCGCACCGATGGTCACGGTGTTCTCAAGCAGCGTGGTTCCGCCCGCTCGCATCTGCCGAGCCAGTTCCCGCATGGCCGGAATCGTGGACTTCGGAATGTTGGCGTTGTCCGCCGTCACCATCTCCGTGAGTGTCTTGGTCGCACCCTGAACGGCGGTAGTAATCGTCGCGTCGGTGCTGTTGTAGATCCCAAGGAACTGGTTGAGGACGGGCGTGAACATATACCGCGTGGCTGCGGTGTATTGCGCGTCAAGGTTGGTCGCGCGAGTCACGATGCCAGAGCGAGCATCCAACTGCGTCTTGGCGATGCCGAAATGCCCGCCGAGTCGGTTGTAGAGCGTGGTCAGAGATACGGTCATGCGCGGTTCCTATCTGTCTTGAGGCTCTCCAGCATCATTTCGACCTGTTCCCGAGCCGATGGGGGCTTGCTGGTAATCGCAGATTTGAACTCATGTTCTGCGGTTTTGTCGCCCAAAGCAAGACGAACGGACATCAACGATGGCAGGCTGTGCCATGCGTTAGCCATCCGCAGGTTCATCATGCAGCCCAACGCCATCTCTTTCGGCATGGCGTAAGGGCTTACGCCGTAGACGGCCATGAACATCGCTACGGCGCGAGCGCTTTTCCCAACTGCTGGAGCCTCATCGTGACCTTCAGGCCGATTGCCAGCAGGTATGCGTCGGGCAACGCTGCAACCACGTCGGAAGGCTCGGCGCACTTTCGCACCACCTCGATCAGTTGCGCGTTCTGGTTCTCCTCGACCTTGCCATTCAAGGCGACTTCGGCCATGACGAGCATCCCGTCGATGGTGAACTCCTTGCCTTGAATCGTCACTCGGATATTGAAATCGTCGTTCTCGGTAGCCATGTCGGAAGTCTATCCGCTTGGTCAACTGACCGTGTAAATGGCTCGGCCAGCCGTCACGGGCAGGATCTCAAACCGGAATGCCGCGCGAGTTGGCTTGTTGCCAATGTCTCGGAGGTTGTGTGAAATGAGGCGCAACTTGTCCACGGTGTATTCTGGTCGGCCCGCAATGCTGGCGTCCAAAAAGAGCGAGATGAGATTGTCCGACGAGCCAATAGCCAGCGCGCCAACCTCGGGGAAGTTCACTCCTTGACCGGATCCACCATTGCAGGCATTGAAAAGTTTTTCGATTTCCACAGCGTCGTAGGACACCATCGTGAAGTTCACGAACGCAGCCGCGCCCATCAGGATAGCGTCGGCAGGCATCGCGCCGAACTCGTTGGTCTGAATGTCGCTGTACTTGTACTCAATCTCGATGTTGAACAGATCATCGTTATCCGTGCGGCCAAGTTCCGCATAGTTGGAAGTGGTCGTACTCCATTTGACGATATGCGGGCCTGTGACGTTCAGAGCGATAGCCATATCAAGTCCTCCGTGGTTTGAGTTTATCTAGCACCCAATGCACGAGCGATAGAACGCGCCACCTCGCGGCGGGCTGGCTCGGGCATCGCAAAGATCGGTCGGGCGGGAACGGTCACGCCCTTGCCTGCTACGAGTCCCGCAGGCTTGGAGATTGGGTAGGTCGCGTTGAACGGTTTCGACTTGCGCTTTGTCCCGGCTCTGCGCTTGGCCTCGTCCTGCACCACCCATTCCTTCGCAGCCTTCCGGGTGAACGGGATGAAGTTCGGGCCGCTGGTGCGGAATCCGGTCTGGTGCATCGCGGCGATGATGCTGCCCTGCAGGGTCATACGAACCCCGTTGGCGACGGCAGCCGTCATAGCCGTCAGGCTTCGGAAGGTTTCGCCCGTGTCATAGAGGGGAGTCCCGCCCCGCCGGTAGTGGGCCTGCTCTCGCTTGCGCTTGCCCTTGCCCACGATGATCTTGGCCGTATCCGCCCACAGGGGCGCGTAGCCGCCCACGTCGCTGCCCCGCGCCTTGATACGGGCCTGCGCCTGCTTCACCAGCACCCGAGCGACCTCGGAGGCTTGTAACCGCTTCAGGAGCAGGGCGCGAATATCCATCGTTTATGCGTCAGAACGCTTGGGTTCGTCGGGTCGGGAAGAACGTGCTATCCGCGTTCATTGCGAGGCTGCCACGCGTTGAGGACATAATGACCTCAACGGTAGCCGTACCGCTGGCCCGCTTGATGTCTACCGCGAACAAACGCTTCCCGTCCCGCAAGTCGGAGAGGGTCGCCTGCGCCCGGTTGGCCTTGGCCTTGACGCTCTCGGGAACGTCGCCGCCTCGTCGCTCAAACAGGAAGCACAGAGCGAGATCCGCCACCAACCCGCGAAGCATCCCGTTTCCATCGGTAGCCAGCGTTTCAAGTTCGGACACCGCGTAGGCGTTCGACCGAGTAGCCGCGCTGGCAACCTCCTCGCCAGCCCGGAGCAGGCTTTCGGTAATGATCGTGCTGCTCGATACCGTACCGTCCGAGTTCGTGTCTGATGCAAGTTCGGCCAGCAAGCGCGTATCGACGTACAGCGCAAAGTTGGCGTTTGACAGGAGTTGCGCCATCGGCATAGATCAATCCTCCAAGAAAGAGGGCCGCCCGGTTGTTAGCCGAGCGGCCCGTGGTTGCTGCCGTTAGGGGCCGCGATCAGGTGAGCGCATCCTGCAAGTACAGGCCGGACGCTGGCGCAGTCAGAACCACCGCGCTGTTGTCGGTCACGCTGCCCTTGATGCGCCGATTCCACGGATCATCAAGAGTCTCAACCGTCATGTCCTCGTACGCAAACACGGTGGCGGTGCTGAAGGACGGGCCTTCGTTACCGAGCAGGCCGCCGGGACGGCTCACGAACACGATCTCGGGCGTAGTCGCATCGCCGTAGAAGAAGCCACGCGCCGGGCTGCTGTTGCCCTTACGAGTCGACACACGCACGGTGTCATCGACAACGACTCCACCCAGACCAAAGAGGTTCTGCGGCAGACCGTAAGCGGCGAAGGTCGCGTCACCCTTCAGGAAGTTCAGCGCGTGAGGAGTGTTCTTGATGTAGTCGCGAACACCATCGTTGGTCGCCATGATGCGAGCCGTGATGGGGTTCACGATCATCAGAATGTCCTGCGGGCCAACCGCGCCAACGGTGTTCTGCACGATCTTCTCAATCGCGGAACGAATGATGCTCTGCACAGAGTCAGTCGAGCCGTTGATAGGATTTGCACCACCAGTCAGGGCAGTAGTGTTCGCAAACACCTGCGTCGAAGGCCAGCCCGAACCACCGGAGGTGGTCAGCAGTTCCGACATTCGGTACGAGCGGTGCGTCATCATCTTCGCAGCCGCGATGCGAGCGTGGCTAGCCACGACATCCCATTGCGCCTGACGAGCAGTCTCCTGCGGGATGTGGAACGAAGACTGGAAACGCTGGCAGGTGAACTGCACCCAGTCAATGTCGCTGTTGATGCCCGTTGGACGATCCTCGCCGAGAGGCCATTGATAATCCTGCGTATTGACCACGCGGGCAGTCTCCTCCTCGTCGATGCGAAGGAAGTAGCCTGCGGCCTGCTGGACGGGAACAATCTGCGAGTACTGGGTCAGCGGGAAGCGGTTCACCGCGCGGGTGAACTCAACCTGAATCTGACCCGTCGCAGCCGAGAAGGTGGGGACGAAGGTATTCAGCCCACCGCCAATTCCGACTTCAGCCATTTGTCATTTCTCCTTGTGTTGGGGGTTGGCTGTGATTTAGAGCGTGGTCGGGTAGTACACCATGCCGCCGTTACGGTAGATGCGGATGATCTGACCCGTTGCGCCAGTCTCAAGAGCCACATAGCCCTGATAACGGAACACAGGGCCAGCGGTCACGACCGCAGAAATCGCCTTGCCATCCGAATCGGCCTGAACTCGACCGCCGCGAACGACCGCGCCACCGCACTCGACCAGAACGACATCACCACCCTGAAGGGTGATCGGATCGCCGTCAGCGGCGTGAAGGCTGCTGCTGAATGACTTGGTGCTGCCGTCAGCGACACCAACAACATTGTCCGCAGCCGAAGTGACATGCTCGCCCTTGTTGTCGCTGATCGTAGCGGGGCTACCAGCGGTGGTTTCCACACGCACAAAGCGGTACGGGTAAACGTCACCCGTCGAGAGAAGTGCCGGAGTGTCAGAGAAAGATCCCATGATCGTGCTTCCTTTCGATTAGGCCTTCTGGCCCGAATACTTGGCGAAAAGCGACTTGAACTTCGTCAGGTCGCCAGCGGCCTCATGCACCGCA
>Ga0070749_10003477_pt1 | contig 10540 bp, 22 predicted proteins | sample VirMetDEL_Nov_18_FD_75180 | JGI IMG/M metagenome (GOLD analysis project Ga0070749, IMG submission 75180) | Aqueous microbial communities from the Delaware River and Bay under freshwater to marine salinity gradient to study organic matter... | ecosystem: Environmental > Aquatic > Marine >...
ACATCAGTCACAGTAAGCAACAGCACAGGTTTTTCCAATGATATTGGCGGTTTCTTTGTCAAACTTATTATGCCTGAATTACGTGGTAAAATAACCAACTTGAAAATATCTTTAGAAGCAACGTTCACACAAACATATTCTAATTTCGCTGCTTCAAATGGTTTAAGAGTGACTGTGCAAGATACAGCAAGTTTTATTAGTGCACCAAATTCTTTTGCTCATTGTTTTGGTAGCCCTTCAAGAAGCCAATTAGAATCAGGAACGATTAGTATAACAGATGTTGATATAACAGATTATGTAACAGACCACAATGCAACAGATGACGCAGGTTATTTTCCTGATGATTGTTATTTGTATTTTGACTTTGACGCATTGGGCGGAACTGCACAATATGCAGATTTTTCAGCAACTATTAAAGAAGTATCTTTTAAAATAACAGCAGAAAACGATCTTGATAAAGAGCCTGTTGCTTCAACAAGTTTTAATGCAGGAATTGATGAAGTGTATTTAGGTAGAGATATTTTGACAGAAAGTTTTAGATCGCATTCTACTGCAACTACTGCAAGTGATTTGAATAACCCTGTGGCTATACACAGGCAACTATTAGATGCTATTATTGACGTAGATGATTTTGTTGATGATACTGATATAGAAGACTCAGGGTTTAAGACAGTAGCAGAATTAAGAGATAGCGACACAACAAGCCCTGCAAGTTCTACACATTGGAAAACAAGATTTAGTTCACACGATCAAGAGCCATTAGAAAAAGCATTAAATAAATTGCAATATGAAGGGTGTTTCTTTTTTCAATTTAACCCACAAGCACAACAAACTGCTTTAACAGGTGTTAGCCCTTTACGCTATTTTACTATAGACAATGGTGTACCTACTGCTGATATAGCATTAAGTCAAAATGATATAAGCGGTTATGAACTTGGAATAACAGAAGTTGGAGATCTTGAAACTAATTTAGTAATTAATTACAAGCCACACCCTGCGGAAGATAGATATTTAAAACAAGCTACTTATACAGCAGATACAGCAAGTGGGCAAAATTTATCTCATGGAACTATCTTTGAACAAGCATCACACCAAAAAGAAGAAATCAATTTAGATTATGTTTTTGATTCTATTGATGGAGCAGGTAGCGAACGTAATGATGACTTTGTGAATTTTAGAAGTTCATTATTTGGAGATTATAAAACTACTATTAATGTTCAATTAGTAAACCCTGAAAAATATGGTATGATTCAAGTAGGAGATTTTATAGACTTTTCAAGCATACTTTTTCAAGATCTTGGAAGCCCATTTGATGAAATATCAGATACGTTTGATAGTTTTGTGGCTATGCCTACAAACTTATTTGGAGATACTTGGAGTAATAAAAGATTTATAATAACAAATTTAAAACGCAACATTGGATCGGTTTCCATTGGTTGTCGTGAAGTTTAGGAGAAATTATGTCGAGTTTTTTTGTTTATGATTCAATCAATCAATATAGAAGTGATAATACAATTAGTGAAGGTACGTTTGGAGCAGGTTTTAGTGCTTCTGATTCTTTAACTAATCATAAAAGAGTTTCAGATCAAAATATTGGCACAGCTATTACAGGTGTTGATGAAAATGATGCGATTGCTTACACATTAGGCACAGGCGGAACTGCTAATGCTATTGCTGTATATTTTGCAGGGGCTGATGGTGTTATTGCTAATGGGGATGAAATGACAGTCAGGGCAGGGAATTTAGTAAACTCTTTAACAGCAGCTGGTAAAAGTTTTGCTTCTACTGATAGCGGTTGGGTAGTGAGCAATGTTCACAATAGTGCTAATTACACAGATGTAGGAAGTTATACTATATGGTGTGTAGAATTTAATGAAGCAATAACCAATGTTGCAGAAATTTTAATAGGTAGAAAATTAGATTTTGAAATAGAGCCTGATATAAATGTTCAAAGTAAAATAGAATATGAAAATTCAATTCAAAGATCGTTAGGCGGAGTTGAATATGCATTGAATGTAAATCCTGGTCAGGAAGTTATTACAATTAGTTTTCAAAACATTTCATCTACCTTCAAACAAGACTTAACCACAATGCAAGATGCTATTAAAGGGGAAGGAAAGAAATTTCTTTACTATGATGGTAGCTCTTATCATTGGGTTAGACTGGACGAAACAATGACCTTCACTGAAGTTGCTGATGGCAGATTTGCAACCCAAATCAGAATGCGACAGCAAATTCAATAGCCTGAATACAAAAAAGCCCCATTGATTTGGGGCTTCTTTGTTTATGAGGTAACTAACTAACTGATTTTGATAAAGTATCCATAGACACATCTTGTTCCTTCTCTGGAACAATCATACGTATCCTGAATAACCCCATCGACTACTGCACAAAGGTGTTTAGATACTCTTGCGATTATCTTTCCTTTGGGCAATTCTTCGGCTTTTAAGTGCATTTTACAGCCTGTTCCTATACCCATTGTTGAAACAAACTTGTATCCCAAACTCTCAAGATAAGGGCGGTACACTTGCTTGTAAACTCCATTTCTTGGGGTATTGCCATTTCTCTTTAATGATTTTGCAACCTTCGTTCTTTTGCTTTCAGCATATTCTTTGTTTGCAGATTTTAAATCATCATACACTTTTTGATACGGAAGCCCTGTTACAATAGCAATACTTCTTGTAACACAATCTCCTGCATTTCCTTTGTAACCTGATTCGGCTCTACCGCCATCATTATATTCCCAAACTTTGTTCATTATTTATTCTCCTTAACGTGTTTTGCCATTTCATCAATTGAAGCAACGTCAGTAGGCAATACACCATAATCTTTATCTGTTTGCCAGTGTAATGCACCTGCGTCATTGCCTTCATCATCACTACTTAAAAAGAAAGTAGCACCGCCTTCAACTTCAAATACCAAACCTGTGCTTGAGTATTCATCGTCTTTGTCCCAAGTTTGCCATTGAACGTTTGTTATCTTTTTATTTAAAAGCAAATTCTGTGCTTCTAAATACCATTTATTATTTCTTTTAAAATCATCTTTTTTCATTTTTTTCTCCATTTTGTGGGGGCTTTTCAGCCCCCTGTTTTTTATTTATAATTCAAATCCTATTTCTTTAGCTTCTTTCAAAGTTCCAACTATTGCTGAATCTTCAGGGCTTTCAACTTTATAATTTCTGACTCCCCATTGATGAGTGCTATTTTTCATACGAGTAATAAACACATCTGGGTTATCCTGCCTGATCCAAAGATTATACTGCAAGTGTTCACTGTTTACTTTATTAAATTTCATTTTTTTACCTTTTTTGTTAGTTAAACTCATTATACTTAAATCTGTGAATAACCTATGCAAAAGACAACAATTGCTGTGCATTTAATTTATCGTAGATCTACGCAGGTTTGTCCTTATTATCTTTATGCTTATGAATATTATTATGTTTATTCTTATTGTGATTAAAAATTGTTTTTAATAGCTTAAAAAATTTTTTAACCCCAAATAAAAGATTTTATCAATAAAAATTATTGTTAATAGTTAATTTTATGCCCAAATTTGTTATATGTTTTACAGATTTTTAACAAAATTATTCAGGATCTTAGGAACTTGGGAAGGATATAAAAATGGGCGTAGTTAGAGATTATAATGAACACTATGGAGATATGATAGAAGAAAATGTAGACTATGAAATATATGTTGTTTGCATTGATCTTTATGGAACTGATGGTAAACCTACCAAACATTTTAAAAAAAATTATGATAGGTTAAGAAAAAATGAAAAGTTTAGGGATATAATAAAAGAACGACTAATAAAGGAGATTATGAGATGAGCATCAATAAAGGATTATTTACTTCAGATAAAGACAATTGGCAAACTCCAAAATGGTTATTTAAAAAATTGAATAAACATTTCAAATTTGAATTAGATGTATGTGCTGATGATGAAAATGCTTTATGTAATAAGTTTTATACAAGTTATGATAGTTGTTTAGATTATGATTGGGAAGAATGCAACTTTATGAACCCCCCATATGGAAGGGAAATTTCAAAGTTTGTTGAAAAAGCATATGATGAATGGCTAAACAATGATTGCACTATTGTTGCATTATTACCTGCAAGAACTGATACAAAATGGTTTCACGATTATATTTATCAACTTGCTAATATTACATTTATCAAAGGAAGATTAAAATTTGAAGGTGGCGAAAAATTAGCACCTGCACCATTTCCAAGTATGATTGTTATATGGTGGGGTATGAAAAAAATTAATGATAAAGATTTTCTTAGCGAAGAAAACATATTAAGGTTAATAAATGGAGCGAAAATATGAACGAATTAGTATATAAAAAAAATGAATACAATGGTTGGAAGAATTACGAAACTTGGAATGTAATGCTTTGGATTAATAACGATTTAATATTTTATGAGTCTTTAAAAAGCATTTACAACAAAAGAGCAGGAAAACACCCTGATTTACACATGAAACCAAGACCTTTAAAAACTATTTATGAAGCTTGGTTGTTGCATTGTGATTTATACAAAGCAAAAACACCTGATGGCGTACTTTGGGCTGATAAAAAAATTGATCTTGATGAAGTCAATGAACATTTATGTGAAATGTTAAGTAACGAGGAATAAAATGAAGATAACTATTAAGGACGTACCAATAGAATTGTTTGATGCCAACATGGAACTATTAAATGGTGGACAACCGAAAAAAGAATTGCTTGATAAGCTTGTTAAAGGATATGAAATTGTCAGGCAAGAATATGAAATGAAAATAAAACAACAAGAAGCTGACAAAGCAAGTAGACCTGACGAAATTCAACGTATAACTTCAGCTAATCCAGCTTCTGTAGAACATAAGAAAGAAGGTAAAAATGAAACACTTAGATAACTATAAGACTGTGGCGGAACGTTTACAGGCTTTTGACGAAGATCACGAAAATGGCTCAATAACTTGCGAATACAAAATAGACAAAGATTGGCAAAATTCTTTAACTGATAAGACTTGCAATGCTTTTTTTGTTCAAGCAACTATTGTCCCTGACGTGAGCAACCCTGATAGAGTTTTTACAGGAGTTGCGTATGAAACTGATGACGATGGTTTTGTTAACAGGAAAAATGCATTAGAAAATTGTGAAACTTCTGCAATTGGACGTGCATTAAGCAAATGCGGTTATATTGGTCAGGAAATGAGTATTGCTACTGAAGATGTGATTGAAGTTGCAAAAAAAGAATCAATTGGAAAACCTACTAACAAGCAGATTGAAACATTGAATAAAACAATGAACGAATGCCGAAAAGCAGGTTTATTAAGTTTAACTGAAATTGATCGTTACAACCAAAGCTTAAAGACTATGGACTTAAAATTATGGTCTGATACTTTAAAAGCATTTGATAACAGATTGATTAAAGATAATTTAGAAAACAAAAAGAAAGTCGAAGGAGATCAAGATGAAAATTGAAAAAAACAATAAAGGTTTAGCATTTATAAATAAGTATGCTGAAACCGATAAGCACCCAAAATACAAAGGCTCTTGTAAGGTCAATAATGAAGATTATGATATTGCTATTTGGATTTCAACAAGCAGTAAAACAGGCGAAAAGTATTTATCATTGCAATTTACTGCGGAAGAAGAAGCTAAAAAATATAAGAAGGAAGAAGAAGAATCAGCAGAATTACACCCTGATGAACTTCCATTTTAGTTATGGGAAAAGTTAAATTATTTCCAAGTGATGTTATATTTAGTAAGTACATAAGAACACGTGATAATTGGACTTGTCAACGATGTAGCAAGAAATATGATCCGCCAACTTCTGCTTTGCATTGTTCTCATTTTTGGAGCAGAGGAAATTGGAGTGTCCGCTTTGATGAAGATAATTGTGAAGCCCTTTGTTATGGCTGTCATAGTCATTTAGGAGGAAACCCTGTTTTGCATATGGAACACAAATTAGCAAAACTTGGGCAAAAACGATTTGATTTACTACGTGAAAGAAAAAACGAAAATTTAAAGTCAGGACAAAAAAAATATCTTTTGTCTAACGATTTTAGAAAAGAAATTCGTTTAATGTTAGATAACTTAAATTTAAAAAAATCAGAGGACTTTTATGACTATGATTGAAATGAAAGGGGCATATAATGTCTAAAAGACAAGTTGAAAATACAATATGGGAAGAAGTTTGGTTTATGGATTTAGAGGTGCAGTATAAATTATTAGTGCTTTACTTTTTTACTACTTCTAACCACGCAGGATTAGGAAACCTAAATTTTAGAATAATAAATACAATTTTGGGCTTCGAATATAAAAAAGAAGAAGTATTGAAAAACCTTAAAGAACATTTGAGGGAATACAAAGAAGGCAAATATCAGTTAAGAAAGTTTATGAAGTTCCATTACACTGAAGGCAACAATAGCAATCAATACAAAAATGCAATAAAGCTTTTAAAATCAGAAGGACTTTATGACGACTACACCAACAGAGTTATAACTGCTGAAGATGACAACGATTATTCCAATAGTATGGTTTCAGAAAAGTTTTTAAGAAATGGAACAAGATAATGAAAGATAATTTGAAGCAGTTAGTCAAAGAAGCATTAGAATTAAGTGTTTATGTTAGAAATTCAGACCACAAATTAGTCGCTTGGATTTGGCGACAAGAATTAAAAGATCAATGGGGAGATGACGTAATTAATTTATTAAATATGGATAAATTAACAAGCTGGGAATCTATTGCAAGATGTCGTAGGAAAATACAGGAAGAACACCCTGAATTGCGTGGCGAAGCTTGGAATGATCGTCAAAAAAAATCTGTCGAAGTAGCAGCTGATATGACAAACTATGAGCCGACATTGTGAAGAAGGGCGAATTTATCAGGAAATTAGGCGGTTACAAAAAACTACAAGAAAGTATTTATGTTAAACCAAAACAAAATAGAAACGATAAATGTGATTGTGGCAGTGGCAAAAAATATAAAAAATGCTGTATGCTTGATGAAATGGAATTGTTGTCTACATGTTGTGGTGCAGGCGGTTTAGGAAACATACACGAATTTCAAGATGAACACTATGGTCTGTGTGGTAAGTGTAAAGATCACTCAGACTTTAAATACGAGGAAATGTAAAATGAATGAAGAACAGATGTTAAAAAATGGACAAAAAGCAATTAAGATACAAAGACTAATAGATAAATTATTAGATAAGCTTGATAAACTTGGTTATGAATATATGAATAATAACAATCAATCAGCTATAAGGAGAAAAAGATAATGGCTAAATCACACCCAACATACGATCAATGGGGTAAAAAAGCAGGAACGTTTAATGAACGTATGAAAAAAACGAAACCTTTATATGCCTACACAGAAGAAAGAGCAGAATTTGAAAAAGAGTGGTATAAAGAACATGGAAATGGCTGGTGGTTTTTTCAGGGAACTACTATAAGACATCAAAATGTTATAAAAACTTTTACCGAAAAAGATGAAGATATGTTTGTTAATTTATGGCAATATTATGTGCCAAATCAAAGAGAGGATAAAAAAAATGATAAATGATACAGATTCAAAAGTATATATAAGTTTGCTACACAAATGCATAAATGATTCATTAGGGCAAATTCAAGAAATAAATATAGAAAAGCTAAAAGGCAATCAAGAGGAATTTAATAGAATAGTAAGCTGGATTTATTTTGATAACTATGAACTATTTAATAAAAATGTTAAAGCAGTTTTTGGCGACGACGAAAACAAAATGACAGAAGAACTTGCTGATTTGGTAAAAGATTTGACAAATTCAAGTGATAACGTTAAAGCTTAACAAAAGGAAAAAAAATGAACGAAAAAAAATACCCAATACACGAAACTTTGGATAATTATAAATACAGGCTGAAAAGAAATGAAGTTTTACGAAACCCCAATAAAATGACATTCGATCCAGAGTTCGCAGCTATACAATATGAATATAAAATGATGCTTGAAAACACTACTTTATGGCATTTTTTAAAAAACAGCGAAATAGGTAGAATGAAAATATTTTTATCATATACCTGCTTGTAGTTGCATTTTCTTTTTTATTGTTGTATCTTTTTCAAGATGCTACAACATTTTGAATACTATATTGATGACAAATATCAAAAGTCAGAAAATAGTATTCTTTATGGAAAAGCAATAATAGTTGCAATGTCAAGAAATCACAAGCAATCTTGGACTAAAAAACAACGTGAAGTGTATTTTTATCACGACACAATGACTTATGCTAAAATTGGTAAAATATATGGCATCACACCGCAGTCTGTTAGTAAGATTTACAAACGTTCTGTGAAAAAGTTAGAAAAAATTGTCAAAAATCTCCTAAGAGATAGGTGTTATTATAATAGGGTTATTGGTTAACCGAGCAGGGCTGGTTTAGTTCATTTTCCAGCCCATTTTTCTATAAAACAGGGTTACAATAAAAAAAAATTATATTCAACAATATCTACACTTACAGCAATTCAGCTGATTCAAATATACATTTTAAGGGTTAAAATTTCCATATATATAGATGGATATTGATAAACTACTTAAACAAATAGATCAAGAAACTGCTAATGCGGAAGTAGGACACGAAGCATTTAACAGAACTAAGAATATGCGAAGATTTAGTCAAGGCAGTATAGAAAATATTGTACTTGCTGATCCAAATGGCGACGAAGAACACACACCGCCTGACGATTGGGACGCACATTCAACATTTGATGAAGAAAATTACAGCATAGAGTATGACGATGAAGATTATTGAAAAAAACATTAGAGATCTTAGACAGGCAGATTACAACCCAAGACAATTAACAGAAAAACAACATAAAGAATTGACAGACTCTTTAGAAAAGTTTGGCTTTGTTGATCCTGTGCTTGTGAATAAGAACAAAGCAAGAAAAAACATTATTATTGGCGGACACCAAAGAGTGAAAGTCGCTACAATGTTAGGTATTGAAAAAGTACCCTGCGTAGAATTAGATCTTAGTGAAGAACAAGAAAAAGAATTAAATGTCAGATTAAACAAGAACACAGGAGAGTGGGATTGGGATATGTTGGCAAACAATTTTGACACAGAAGAATTGCTTGATTGGGGATTTGTTGAACAAGAGTTAGGCGTAGATAGCGAAAGTTTGACTTTTGATGTTACGAATAATTACAATGAAACAATTGAATACCCTGAGGACGCAGAAGCAAGCCACGTACGTATGATTCAATTATTCTTAAACGACGAAACTGAGCCTGTGTTTAAGAAGATGGAATTAGAATTAAGAGAAAAGTTTGGCACAGACAATGTAACAGACACTGTGTATAAAGCATTGGAATTTTTGATTAATGGTTAGAGAAATACATTTAGAGCCTGTGTTAGATGATAAGTCAGCTGCTAAATTAGCAGGGGCTTTGTTAGATGATACAAGCTATAAAATGTTAATTGATTATGACGCAGACGTATACGATAAAGAATCAGGCAAAGTATTAGCAAAATTTAGAAAAAATGTAATACCTGCAAATATTGCTCAAACTGCTTATGAAAATTTGAAGGGTGCAGCGACAGCAACAAACAACAGGAATAAAGCATCAGGAACAGCTGGTAGCAAAAGATTAAAAAAAGATGGATCTGTTTCTAATACAAATGGAGCAGATCAGGTTAATAGTGGTATTATAGGATATTTTGATAGGAACGTGAGATTCCCTTATTGCAGACAAACCGCTTTTAATCAAAAAGAGTTTGATAAATTTAAAAAAGCGTATGGTATAATTAAGTTTGTAGATAATAAATATAGCGATCTTATGCCAGACGAATATAAACTGCAACGTGACGTAGCAGACGAAACTGCACAAGATTTTGTTATTAAAGACACTGCATTTACCACAGTCACAGTCAATAAGAATTGGCAAACAGCAGTTCACACAGATAAAGGCGACTTTGATAAAGGTTTTGGGAATCTTGTAGTGTTACGTGAAGGTAGATATGAAGGCGGTTATTTTGTTATTCCACAATGGGCAGTAGCATTTGATATGCAAAACTGCGATCTGCTATTGTGTGATGTGCATCAATGGCATGGAAATACGCCAATTACAAAGATTGACGAAAAAGCTACAAGAGTTTCATTAGTTATGTATTATAGACAAAACATGACACATTGCGGAACAGCAACAGAAGAACAAGAAATAGCAAAACAACGTGAAATAAGATCAGGGGCAAGTATATATTGATGTGCGGAATTGTAGGATATAGTTCACAAGATCCAAAACCAAATCACTTTGCAATACTTCATAATTTAATTATTGAAAGTTCAGTACGTGGTCTACATAGTTATGGTTATAGCTTTGTCAAAGAGGATAAACTTATAACAAGAAAATATCACGAATTAGATGATATTTCTTTTCCTGTGTCAGATAAAATTATATATCACAATAGATATTCTACGTCAGGTGATTATAAAAATCATAAAAACAATCAGCCAATACATATAGACGATATGGCATTAGTGTTTAATGGTGTAATTGATATGAGAACAAAACACCAA
>Ga0070749_10003479_pt1 | contig 10539 bp, 12 predicted proteins | sample VirMetDEL_Nov_18_FD_75180 | JGI IMG/M metagenome (GOLD analysis project Ga0070749, IMG submission 75180) | Aqueous microbial communities from the Delaware River and Bay under freshwater to marine salinity gradient to study organic matter... | ecosystem: Environmental > Aquatic > Marine >...
CGGTACCAATCGTATAAAGACAAGGACCCCTTTGAGGATTCAGTTATGTCAGCGGTTCTCTTGCTACCAGGTAGTATCGTCAAGCATTATCTGAAGGATGACAACATAGAAATCATTCCTCACAATAGGCTCTATACACTACAGGGCTATGATATTTTGAATGACCCAAAGCATATAGAGCATATCTACAGTCGTATCTTGACTTCTCTTAGAATGAATCTCGCATACGTTTTAGCATACAACAATAACAATGGAAGTAAAACCAAGACTGACTAAGGCAGCACAAAGTCCACACCGCTTATTTCTCTACGGTAAACCTAAGGTAGGTAAGACTACAAGTGTATCTAAACTACCTCGCCATTTGATTATCGACACAGAAGTCAAAGGCACGTATGACGGCGAGCTGAAGGGTGGCACCAGCTACTGTGATGGAGCATTGAGTATTGTAGTTGATGGATTGCCACGACTCAAAGCTGCAATGGACTACATCGTATCACATGGTGATGACATAGACTTTGTCGTCATCGACACCATAGACCATATTGAGCAATGGGTTACTGATGATATCTGCAGTCGATCTAAGATTGCACACATTGGTGATATGCCTCATGGCAAAGGTTGGTCTATGATGAAGCAGAAGGTTATGCAGATTGTTGAATCTTTTGCCCGAATCTCTAAACACCTCATCATTATCGGACACCAGAAGGATGGTCATGGGGATGCTGAGATTGAAGTAGACAAGATCAATTTGACAGGCAAGCTGAAGACTCAGCTGTGTTCTGTTATGGATGGCATCGGTCGCATCTATCGTGATGGGGATACCCTTATGGTAGATTTTCGTGGAGGGGCGAGCACTGATGCAGGTACCCGCTTACCTCAACTAGCCGGTAAGTATTGCCCTCTTGAATGGAATATCATTTACCCAGACATAATCAAATAATGTACGGATTCGACCAATCAACACAGACAGGAGGCAGCTCACGACTGCCAGCAGGTATCAATGAGAATGTGTTCCTACAGGACATATTGTTTGAGCCTTTGAAAGCAGACGGTGACGGAGATACTGTAATGAAGTTCCTGTTTGCAGATGCTAATGGTGATACGTTCAACCACATAGAGTGGCCTTTGGACTATGACCGGCTCGTAAACATGGCTAAAGGCTGGGGCAAGCAAGGTGCAGAAGCTGAGGTGTTTGCTAAGAATGAGTTCCGTGCTCAAGGCGAGCGTGTGCAGCACATCCTATCATGCTTCATTCCTAAGGACAAGTGTGTGTTTAAGGCAGACACCTTCGAGGAGTTTGTTCAAGGGTGTATTAAGCTGCTTGGTGACAATCATAAGAATGTCCCATGCCGTATGAAGATTGTCTACAAGAAAGGCAGCAGCTATACCACGTTCCCAAAACGTGCTATCAAGCCATTCATCCAGGCTATGAGTGAGCCAAACAAACTGAAGATTGATCCCAAGTGGGACATTGTTGAAGCTCCAGAGCCTGACAATGATGACCAGTTTTCAGTGACGCCTGCATCAAAAGGTGCTAAGGAAGAAGAAGCTCCACTCGGCTGGTAATGTATGAGCTTGCACCAGATATTACAAGGCAGTACATCCTCGATAGACTCTCACAGGAGCAGATCATGGAGTACTACCTTGGGTGCAAGGTTCATTTGAAGAAGAGGTTTTGCTCTCCTTTGCGTAAGGATACCAATCCATCATGCGGTTTCTTTTACAATAAGGAGGGCGACCTCATCTTCAATGACTTCGCAGGATTCTTTACAGGTGGCTGTTTTAAGGTAGTCATGCATATGCACACCTGCAGCTACTCCGAAGCTTTACATAAGATAGTAGATGATTTCAACCTATTGACAGGTAACCCTGTAGCTAAGAAGGAATACCCTCTAGTAAAAAGTGAGAAGCAACCTACAGTCATACTTGTAAAGAGACGTCCTTGGCAAGTACGCGACAGAGATTACTGGATTCAGTTCGGTATTAGTAAAGCTACACTAGAACTATTTCATGTAGCCCCAGTATCTACTGTTTGGGTTAATGGTTCTATAATTTATGGTGACAAGAAGTACGACCCAGCTTATGTCTACAGCTTTGGCAATGGTGACTACAAAGTCTATTTCCCACTGCGCAAGACTAACAGGTTCGTATGTAACTGTGGTACTATACAAGGTAGCCACATCTTCAGAGATTACTCCAAAGGTGTGGTTATTACTAAGAGCCTTAAGGATGTTATGGTGCTACACGAGTTAGGTATTACTGCAGTAGCTCCACAGTCCGAGACTGTCTTTATGCATGATGACTATATAGCTAGTCTTTTTGAACTCGCACCATTCGTGGTTAGTCTCTATGACTTCGATCGTGCTGGCGTTTCAATGGCAAACCACTTACGTAAAAAGTATGGTATACCTGCCCTGTTTTTCACCAATGGTAGGTTTGGCACTGAGAACCATGGAGGTAAGGACATCAGTGATGTTGTCAAAGTACAAGGCATAGCCTGGACTAAGACCATAGTATATTCGGTTTATGAGCATTATCGCAACGGTAGTAATACCACAGTTCATCACCCATGTGAAGATGAGCAACTCTCGGAGACCTAAATACTACAGTCCATCTGATAAGATACCAAAGAAGTATTCCGGGTTTGATTTCGATACAAAATCTAGGCTATGTACCCCTGATGGTAAGCCTATCCTTAGGAATGCTCGTTCAGTAAATACACCACGCCTGCGTAAGATTAATGGTCAAGAGTTTTACTCTGGCATTACGCGACCCGCTATGCGTGTAAAGATTGTCAATGGTATCAAAGACAGTTTTCGCCCCTACTTGTCTAATGTCCCTCGGTTCAAACAGTTTCCTGTCAAGCTACTGTGCGAGTTTCATGACCTCCCTGGTCGTGCCGATTGGGACTTAGACAACAAGTGGATTTACTGCAAAGTCTTCCAAGACTTACTAGTTCAAGAGGGAAAGTTGCCCGATGACAATATCAAATTTATTAGTCAGGCAGCCGCTATGGAGTATTATCCTGTTGACGATGAGCAAGATAGGAAGTTGGTTTTTCATATTATTACAGACGATAGAAATCATAATAGTTTTTACGTATGATACATGTAACGGCCCATGTAAAAGAAGGGCAGATAGTACCCCACCAAGTAGCAGAGTATATAGAAGAGCTATCTAAATTAAATGGTAAGGATATAGAGATACTCATCCGACCAGTTACACTGCGTAGCCAACCTCAGAATAGATACTACTGGGCTACTCTTATTTATTTACTTACCAATGACTTGAAGTCAAAGGGTTGGCGAGCCGATGACCTCGACCCGTTTGACTACCAAGGACAGCTGACAAAAGATCACGTACATCAGTACATGCGCTACAAGTTTTTGTGCGCAGATGTTTTCGATGCATCAGTAGAAGAAGTTGTAAGCAGCGAGTTTCGCTCTACAGCAGGCTTGTCTCCAGGCGAATTCGCCGAGTACATAGAAGCCATCAGACAATGGGCAATCGAAGCCCTCAATTTGTACATCCCAGACCCTAATGAAGTAGAGCATGTCTAAAATCAAAGAATACTACCACGAAGAAATTTGTGCTATGGGCCAAGAAGACAAAGAGTATGCCGTTACTCATATGTCAAAAGTTAGCGAGCTGACACAACAATGGCTTGAGGGTACTATCGATACACAGCAGTTTACTACTGGCGTTGTATTTGAAGCATCCATGTTTGACAATATGCACACACGCAAACAATGACCAGATCGGAAGCACACAGCCTTCTAGCTTCTGAAGCACCTTACGAGAGTGGTAGTCTATATGGCTACCATTCTTGTTCTACGGTGTGGCATACACGACCTAATGCTATTTGGCGCATAGGTATCGAGGCAGAGAAAGAAGATTACGATGCGCAAGGTATTGCTGTTAGATACCAAGGTGACCGTCAAGAATTCTTGCCCTATAAGTGGCGAGCGGAGCGTGATGGATCATTAGGTTCTGGCGGGTTCGAGCTAATCAGCCCAGTCTATAACCTGCAAAGCCCTGATTTAATTCAGCATATCTATGACCCTGTACTAGGCTATCTGCTTAACGCCAATACCTCGATTAGGTGTGGTGGGCATATCACTATATCCAAGCGTGATACTACTGGTGCAGAAGTGTTTGCTATGCTGGAACCCTTTGTTCCTCTGCTATATGCTTTGTATCCAAAGAGAGCAAAGACTCGTGGCTATGCAGCATTCGTTGACAAGGATATGTCTAAAGAAAACAAGTACTGTGCATTCCACATCAAGTGCGAATCTGTAGAGATACGCTTGTTTTCAGGTATCAAGAATACTGTTCAGCTTGCTTGGCGGATAGAGTTACTGAACATCATCGTTCGTATGATGCCACTAGGTTATACAGCTAACAATGTATATAGCAACTTGCTTAACAGCTCCTCAGTATTGCATAGACATCTGGCAAAGGTCTATCCGAAAAAGATGGGCGAGAAGATTATGCTAACCCACGCATATACTAAAGCATACGTCAAAGAGGGTGCTATGACATTTGCAGAGTACGCCAAGATCAAGAGCAAGGTCCCCAGTAATGTCCTGACATCTCGGATACCTGTTCTTCCAGCGCCAAATAACAATAAACCAAGCCACCAACTTACACTCAATGTGTGTGATTATCTCGAAGAGAACGCAAGCGAAGCTTGATCCTGCAATTGCTGCTCGAGCAATTACGTTTAACCCTCATGGTTTCGGTATCCTTATGACAGATACCGGTGAAGTACACAAGACTATGAATCTGGCAGAGGCTTCCAATTGGCTGACCTCTGAACGTCCCTATGTCTTTCATGCCCGACTACGTACAGCGGGCAAGATATCTATGGACAATGTGCAGCCTATCATGATTAATGAAAAGGCTCAGCTGTTTCATAATGGTACTGTACAGACACCTCGTACATGGGACAAGACTTGTAGTGACTCACGTTTTGTAGCAGAAACTCTTAGGTCTACGCCAGGTCATGCTTGGCGTAACATCTTATCAATGACTGACAGTAGGTTCCTGTGGACTTACAAGAAGGATAACGTTATAAAGACTATGATCTCTGGGTTTTGGCATAAGAGGAATGGCATTTACTACAGCAAAGACAATGTTCTTAAGGGCGAGTTAGTTGCAGTATATGGCACACTACGTAGTGGCTATGGCAACCACGGCAGGATGCATGAATCTGTGTTGCTTGATTCTGGACAGACTACAGAGAAGTACCGTATGACTTGTCAAGGTATTCCATTTGTTTTGTCCGGAGAACATGAGCAAGGAGACCACCTCAAGGTTGAAGTCTATAACGTACCAGAGCACAGGATGGCTGACATCGATGCATTGGAAGGTCACCCCAACTGGTACGAGCGTCGTAAAGTTCCTATTACTCTAGACTGTGGCGTACAGACAGAAGCCTGGCTTTACTTCAATGATGAGTATGACGATGGTGCGTACTATCGTGACTTTGCTGACTACCGACAGCCAGATCGCCCAAGGTCATACAATGAGGAGATACCTAGCATCTTTGATGATGACTTCATGTATGATGAGAACGAGCAAAAGTGGTTTAACTTGTCTACAGGTGAGTACTTTGATACAGACCCAAATCAACTAGATTTATTCGATGGCAAAAGCACGACCTAAGATTTTCGTAGTAGAATATGAAGCAGAGTTTATTGGCAGGAAAAACTGGTCCGGTACTATGTCTATAAGTGGTACAGAGGATACCAGTGAGGAACAGATAATGAAGCAGGCTAAGTCTCAAATACGGACTGTATTGATTAATCGGTTCAAGCTCAAAGTGAATCCCGCTGATCAGGGTACTTTTCTTAAGACTTCTGACCGTATTACCAAGGAGCTTGAAGATGGTACGTATGACCCTGCAGAAACTGAAAAATGAATTACTATGATGTACCTGCTGTAAGCAATAGCTCCCTAAGCTATATCGACCCCATGGCAGGGGGCAGCCCTAAGATGTTTCATCTGTATATGCAAGGTCTACTTGCTAGTACTGAAAGTGCCAGCTTTGAGCTTGGTACTTACGTACATCAAATGATTCTTGAACCTGATACCATTGACATGGAGCCGACGGATATTCCTGGCCCCAAAGTCAAAGAGCTTGTCGACCAGCTTTTCTCCATGCTAAAGCAGGAGCACACAGGCTTGGAACAGGAAATCAGCTTAGAAGAGTTTTTGTCAGGTATGGACATGGAACTTATGCTACGCGACTTTTACAAGAGTCGTACGCTCAGTAGCAAGATTGCAACATTGATTAAGGATGGCTCTAGTTATTGGACAGAGCTATGCTTAGCATCTGATAAAACCTTGGTCAGCCCAGAGCTGTACAACAAGGTGCATTCTTGTGTCGATAGCATACAGTCTAATCCTCTTGCTTATGATCTTCTTGTAGGTAACCTCGATGGCAACTTCACTGAAGCTGCTAATGAGATGGAGATTATGTGGAAGGAAGAGTGGGCATTGACTCTTGATGAGCCGCCTACCGAGCTGGACATGAAGTCTAAGCTAGACCGTGTACTGATTAATGATGAAGAGAAGACGTTGGTACTAGTAGATCTTAAGACTACTAGTAGCCCACTGGGTAGGTTTCAGGAGTCCTTTGAGAAGTACAACTACCACAGGCAAATGGCTTTCTACCAATTTGCGTTGTCACGTGCATATCCAGGATACACTCTAAAGAACGTCTATATCATTGCGGTTCAGACCAACAAGTACTTTCCATGTGAGGTTTTCCAAGTACACGATTCTTACTTAGATAGTGGCTGGCATGACCTATGTACCTTGATGAACAGAATTTGTTTTCATATGCAGATTGGCAACTGGAGTCAGAGTCAAGAAGCATTACTTGGTGGCGCACACCTACTAAAAATCGATGACGATGAAATCGTTTGATCATCTGGTAGGTGAGCAATGGGCTGAAGTTTTAGACAAAGAGTTTACTTCTCCCTATATGCAGACCCTCAAAACCAAGCTCGAAAACTGTTACATCTTTGGTAAGGTATACCCATCTCGCAAGAACATCTTTCGTGCGTATCGTGAGACACAGCTTAATGACGTACGTGTTCTCATACTTGGGCAAGACCCCTACCATAATGGTGTAGCTACTGGTCTAGCATTTGATATAGGCAATCACACTATAATCAATCCTTCGCTACGTAATATCCAAAAGGAAATACGGGACAGCGTAGGACTATCTCAAGAAGGTGGTGACATAAGTCATTGGACTAAACAAGGTGTGATGCTACTGAACACGGTACTTACCGTGGATGCAGGTAGCCCTAAGTCTCATGCAGGCTGGGGGTGGGAGAAGTTTGTTGCCGCTTCTCTTATGGCACTGAACTATCGTAAGAATGTCGATCCTCTCGTAGTTATGCTATGGGGTAAGGAAGCACAGAAATACGAGAACTTCTTTACCATGCCTGAACAGTGTGTACTCAAAGCTCCCCATCCTGCTGCCGAAGCTTACAGTGGCGGCAAGGCAGGGTTCTTTGGGTGTGGTCATTTTAAAAAAGCCAATGACTGGCTTGAGAAGCATCATTGCTCTCCCATAATTTGGTGACCTGGTAGGCTGAGTGGTGGAATAGGTAGACACGACAGACTTAAAATCTGTTGAGCCGAATGGTTCGTGCGGGTTCGAGTCCCGCCTCAGCTACAAAACCCTAATGTCATGAAAGTATTTTATCCTTTTATTTTTCTAATACTACTAACGTCCTGTTCTCTGCAGTACATGCATCGGCAGAGATGTCCTGCGTACGTAGATAACTTCATACCTCACGGAACGTACGACCCTAACCATATTGAGTGCTCTGTCTGGTACGAATGGCTTGACAGTTTCTGGTGGTACACAACTGATAAGACGGATGCTCTAGAGTTGTGGGCTGAAATTTCCAAGCGTCCTATGTACTTTAACATGACGCAGGAGTTTCGGTTTTCTGTCAAAGCAGATGATGGGTACACTTACCACTTTTGGTCTATGGCCCAAGCTCGGGACACACTCTACAATATAACTGTACAATCAACTAGCCTATGCGTACCGATTTGACATTTCATGAGCTGTTAGTATACACCTGTGGCATACTAATCTTCCTAACCATCATAGGCTTAGGCTGTGAATGTATACTACAAGAGTACCGCACTGGTGCTTGCTCATATTATGAGAAGACCGACGGTACTCTTGTATTTATAAAACAGGAATGGATATCTGAGAATTGTGGATGTGACGATCTACTAGAAAGGTTCAATCGTATTGCGCAAAGTCAACCCGACAGTACCTGCGTAGTATGTGAACATCCTTACAATTCTTGCCCCACAGTTAGTACATGTGACTAACTGTTATGCGCTTGTAGCTCAGTGGTTAGAGCATCCGACTCATAATCGGCAGGTCGTAGGTTCAAGTCCTACCAGGCGCACTACTCAGCCTTTCGGCGGTCAGGGATAATAGCGTTGATGACCTTATCCAATAGTCCAAAAATCTGATTGTCTTTTTCCGTAGGAGTAAGATTGACAATAATCTTCAAGAATGCCATTGCGCCTACGATCAGCTCAATAGCGTTGTCGGTGAGAAAATCTAACATGTATCAAATATATAAAGATTCAACGGCCCTGTCCACGATACTGCTTCTGGTAGTTCTTACTATTCTTGCTATTACTGCTCTTAGTTTTAGCATGAATGCCTGGCCTCTTATTGTAAGTAGGCTTATAGGTATCTCCCTTAATCTTCATAGCTGTTTTTTTTTATGACTTAGTTCGGTGGGTCTACAGTTAAGTTACGCTCAAGACGTAGTAACGCATTCGGGAATGGTGCGAGTTTTCCACCGTGGTGCAACATCCTTGAACGTCCCGCATAAGTTCCCGTAGGTATTGTACCATCTCCATGAGCTGTCTTCCAAGTAGCTTCAACGAAGTCATACATATCACCTAACGTCTCTATTGTAGGTATACCATCTGTCAACTGTAATGCGCTACGCGGATCAAACATATAGGTCATGTCGTTACGCAAGCGACTAGCCACATTCAATCCAAATGTCAAGCGTTGCTTCCAGCTTTCATCTTCTTCGTCATCCTTCATACCCTGCAGGAATGCATAGAATAATGACAATGCAAACCACTGATAGAGTTTTGCGTAAGCCCGACGTGCTTGCTCTTCAACCAGCTTGTCTTTGAACGTCAGCTGTGAATGACGACGAAGTATCGGTATCATCATCTTCGGCAACTGCTTTGCAAAATTCCATTTCTCTCCCCATATAGCTGGTACCATACCCATAGTCTCGCGCTGCAGGTGAATATCGTAAACCTTATTACCATATTCCTGTGCTGCAGCTTCAGGTAACCAACTCTTGAATTGCATGATAGCAGGTCCAAGTGTTGTCTGCTTCAAGGCTATCGGACTACGTGGGTCATAGTTACCATGGATAGCCATGTTTACTTGGTTTACTTTATTGAGGAGCTGCTTGTACTTCTCCTCACCAGGACGATACCCCTCAGCTTGGATGACTCCATTTTCATCCATCAACTCCCATACAGTCTTTCCATCAATCTTAGTACCCAGTAACTGTGATATAGTAGAGTGACCATAGGTGAAGTACTCCGAGCTACGCTGCAACTCATACAATCCAAACCTCTGTGTAATGCTTTCAAACGTAGTCTTCTCATCTGTCGGATCATACTGTACCTCAGTAAAGTCTTTCAGTACATCCAGCCGCAGCATCATATTCTGAATCTTCTTTGCTGTATCGGTACGAGTTATACCAGTGCGTAGAGTTACTGTATCTAATGACTGATGCAGCATTATTGCAAATGCCCTATCCGCATCACGCTCATCAAAGTCACTACGTCGAGCAGCATGCTGATAGACAGACATAGTACCAAACATGTAGTTCGTTACTGCAGCAGCTACGTTCCATCCCATGCCACGTGCCTGAGTGAACTTGGTTATGCCTCGGAATATCTTACTGAGATCGATACGACTACCAAGCTCTTCTAACTGTTTATTGGCTTGCTCAATAATTACGTCTGCATCCTGCGGGCTAAGTTCTCCATTAGCCTCACGCCTATCAGTCTCCTGTATCAAAGCCTTCAACCGCTTCTCCTCAGCTTTCTCCTCTGGCGTACGGGCCTTTTTCTTTCCTATCAAGAGCTTCTCGTTCATCTTCTTGCCCTGACCATAGAACTCATTGATGCTAGCACTTGCTGCTCGGATAATATTATTCCGTGCATCCCCTGAAGTCCTGACGAATGCCTTACCCATACGACTTGTAATACGCTTGCCATTACTACTAGTCACAGCGATACCCGCATTGTGCAATGAAGTCTCCGTAAGCCTTACTATATCCTCCACATTATTCTTGGCGATATATGTAGTAGCCATCATAGCAAAGCGCTTATACACCTTATCCATATTGAACTCCTGCTCTACCGACTGCTGCAACGGCTTCATATACCACACAGGTATCTCACGACGTACATCACCAGTCAAGGGATCTACAAGACGTGCTTCCA
>Ga0070749_10003480_pt1 | contig 10539 bp, 10 predicted proteins | sample VirMetDEL_Nov_18_FD_75180 | JGI IMG/M metagenome (GOLD analysis project Ga0070749, IMG submission 75180) | Aqueous microbial communities from the Delaware River and Bay under freshwater to marine salinity gradient to study organic matter... | ecosystem: Environmental > Aquatic > Marine >...
ATATCCAAGGCAAAGAAAGGAATAAAACAATGGCAATGGGTAAAAAATATCGTTCAGCACGTTCAGCTGTAAACAAGAAAGTATTTGGAAGCAATACAAATGCTCTTCGTCAAAAACTTAAAGCAAAGCGCACAGTAAAACGTGCCGTTGCTCGTGGTCGCTCAAAAGGTATTGGGCTTATTGGTAAAGCAATCAATCGAGCAACTGGTTCTACAGGCGGTGTATATAAGTTTACTGCAGCTCGTAAAGCAGCTTTGGCGAAAGCACGTGAAGCTTCAGCACGTGCTCGTGCAAGAGGTGCCAATATCTCCCGCCGTGTTCGTTCACTAGGCGGTCGCCGTGATATCACTCGTCAAGGTCGTGGCGGTATGTAATTAAAGTAAGGGAGTTTCGGCTCCCTTCTTTTTATAGTATTAAGAACAGTGCGGAAATAATAACAATAATAACACTTAAGCCCATCTGAGGATCGGCAGGAGGACAAAATGGCACGCAGTAAAATTAATTCAAGATCGAAAGATCTTATTGATGACAACGGCTCCGTGTATGTGTCTATCATTAAGGGCGAACAAATTCAAATGGGTATTACCTTGAATTGGTTAACTAACTTAACAGGTTACACACTTACATGTAAAGTAGTAGAAGCCGACTCATCAAACTTAGGGACAACAGAAGATACAAAGTACCCCAAAGAAGAACAGTCTGGTGGTGTAGTAACTACTTTAGCAATTATTGACAGTGACGTCACAGACAACGAATTTAAAATTGTTATTCCAGAAGATCTTGCGGATAACTGGACTACACAACCTAAACCAGAGAAACCTTCTTATGGTTGGATTGGGTTAGAAATTCGTGATAATGGAACAGGTAATAATCAACAGATTTGGAAACCTTTCCGTGGTCTAGTAGAGGTTATGTATAGTCCATCGGAGGCTACATAATGTCTTATAGCGTAACTGTATCTAACAACAACCTTTCAATATCGTTAGATAATGTAGACTACTCAGTGTCTCTTTCTCGCACTGGAGGACAAGGCGCAAAAGGTGATACAGGAAATATTGAAGACTCCTTTCCTAATGCCACTGATGAACAAATTCTTCGTTATGATGAAGAAAACACTCAGTGGACAACTCATACGCTAACAACTACTTCTCTTTCTGATATTGATAATACAAACAGAACAGACGGTTCTATGCTAATCTATAGCACGAACTCTTCTAAATATGAGGCAACTAATACTATTGGAGCGACAGGTACTGTTACTCTGAATGGGGGAACATTCTAATGGCAACTAAAATTATTCTCAAAAAGTCCACGACAGGTGGCTCCGCTCCTCTAGCAGCTGATCTAGATCAAGCGGAACTAGCGGTCAACCTTGTTGATCGTAATTTATACAAAAGACAATGGTGGCACTATTGTAACTTTACAAGGTGCTTATGTTGATTCTACTGAGCCAGGAAACCCTGCAGAAGGTGATCTTTGGTATGATACAGACAATAATATGCTTAAAACGCATAATGGTTCTAGTTTTGTATCAGCAGGTTATACAACGCTTTCACAGTTCGGTGTAACAGCTACAGCAGCGGAACTAAACATTCTTGATGGTGCTACACTTACAACTGCTGAACTAAACTATGTAGATGGTGTTACAAGTTCAATTCAAACACAGCTTAACGCTAAGCTTGAAGACATCACAAACGAAAACTTAGGTGATCTTTCTGATGTTACTATTACTAGTGTAGGTGACAATGAATTTCTTGCGTATGATAGCACAGCAGGTGCTTGGATTAACCAAACAGCAGCAGAAGCAGGAGTTCTAACAGCAGAATCAGACACGCTAGCAACTGTTACAGGTCGTGGTGCAACTACTGCTGAAGACATTTCACTTACTTCTACAACTACTTCAACAAACTCAACAACAGGTGCTTTAACTGTTGGTGGTGGTGTAGGTATCGCAGAAAACCTTAACGTTGGCGGTAACGCAGTTATCACAGGTAACTTGACTGTTTCAGGTACAACTACTACAGTTAATTCTAGTGAAGTTAATATTGGTGATTCAATTATTCTATTGAACTCTGACATTGAAGGCACAACAGATCCAACTGAAGACTCAGGTATTTCTGTTAAACGTGGTACACAAGCAACTGTAACATTTTTCTGGGATGAATCTGAAGACTACTGGTCTTTTGATAACCAAACAGTAGCAGATCTTACACTAGACGGTGGTACTTACTAATACCTGACGTTAAAGAATAAAGGGGTTGTCTCTATAGATATCCCCTTCCTTTTCAGGAGAATAGCCCTATGGCAACTAAAATTATTCATAAAAAGTCTTCTGTTTCTGGTTCTGTTCCTACAGCATCAGACTTAGAAGCAGGTGAATTGGCTGTTAACTTAGCTGATCGTATTATTTATTCTAAAACCACTGGTGGTACTGTTATTGAAATGGGTGTTACTGATGCATCCTCTATTCTCGAAACAGCAAAGAATGTTTCTGGAGGAACACTAACAGCAGGTACTCCAGTGTATCAATCAGGTACTTCTGGTAATGCTATTGAAGTACAACAAGCAGATGCAGATACTTCTAGTATGCCAGCAATTGGTATTCTTGCAGAAGATATCGCAGATCAAGCAGAGGGTGATATTGTATTATTAGGTTTCTTACAAGGAATAGACACTTCTAGCTTTTCAGCAGGTGATACTCTTTATGTAAGTGCTACAGGTACATTAGCAAATACTCCACCAACAGGTGAAAGTGCAAAGATTCAAAACATTGGTAAAGTAATTAAAGTGCACGCTACCAATGGTTCTATTCTTGTTACTGGTGCAGGACGTTCTAATGCTACACCTAACCTAAACGATGGTAAGTTTTTCCTTGGTAACTCTAGTAACCAAGCAGTTACAGCAACGTTTGATACAGAAGTAGCCAACACACCTTCAGTTAGCGCAAACACAAGTAAACTTTCTGGAATAGAGGCTAATGCTGACGTAACAGATACAGCAAATGTTTCTGCCGCAGGTGCGCTAATGAAAACTGGCGGCACTATGACAGGCAACCTTATTCTTAATGCTGACCCGACAGTAGCTTTGGGTGCAGCAACTAAAGAATATGTAGACACTATTGCAGCAGCAGGTATGCACTATCATACACCAGTACGTGTAGAAAAAGAGGGCAACCTTAGTGCTACTTATAATAACGGTACAAATGGTGTAGGGGCAACCCTTACAAACAACAGTACACAAGCAGCCTTAGTAATTGATGATGTAACTCTCAGCACAAATGATCGTGTTCTTATTTATGAACAAACAGATGCTACTCAAAACGGTATTTACGTAGTTACTAATACAGGCTCTGCAAGTACTAACTGGGTACTTACTCGTGCAGATGACGCAGACACTTACTCTCCTTCTGATCCTGACAACTTTGGCCAAGGTGATGCTTTCTTTGTACAAGAAGGTACACACGGTGCAGGTGAGCTTTATGTAATGAATACTGCAGGTACTATTACTTTTGGTACTACAGAAATTCACTTTACACAGGTAGCTAAAACTGCTGTTTATAGTTCAGGAACAGGTGTTACTTTAACAGGTACACAAATCTCTATTGGGCAAGATGTTGGAACTACAGCTTCACCAACTTTTGCAAATATCTCTGTTACAGGCAATGTAGACGGTCGAGATGTTTCTGTTGATGGTGCCAAGCTAGACAATATCGAAGCTAATGCTGATGTTACTGATACTGCTAACGTTACTGCAGCGGGTGCTGTTATGGACAGTGAGCTTACTAGTGAAGCTGCTGTTAAAGCAATTAATCAACAACTAACTACAACAAGTAGCCCGACTTTTGCTTCTGTTAACATTAATGGAACGACTACAACAGACGGTGTTACTTCTGATGGTGTAATTAAAAACGTAGCTAACACAGTAACCGCTTCAGGAGCTACAACAACTATTGATATGACTGCTTCTAACTTCCATGTTATCACAATGCAAGCAGATACAACTTTTAGCTTTAGCAACTTAGCTAGTGCTATTACCTCTTCAGGTACTTTAGTCATCAAACAAGATGCAACAGGTGGACGAGATTTTACCTTGCCAAGTTCATGTAAGACACCAGTAGGTGGCGCAACGATTGTTCAAGAAACAGGCGCTAATACTACTTCTATTCTTTCTTATATTGTGGTAAGTTCAACAGAAGTCCTAGTTAACTACGTAGGAAACTTCGCATAAAAGGAGATTCTTATGAGTAACGTCTTCGGGTTGATGGATGGCGTTAAAGAGTGGGCAACTTCGGTTTCTACCTCTAGAGCCACCACAACAACCTTTAATACAAGTCGCTCAACGACTACAACATTTAATACAAGTCGAAGTACTAGTACGACTACAACAACGAGTTATAATACTTCACGAAGTACCACTACTACTTTTAATACTTCCAGGTCTACTAGTACTACAACTACAACAACTTATAATACAAGTAAGTCTACTGTAACGACTTTTAATACGTCACATAGTACTACAACAACCTTTAATACGAGCAAAAGTACTACAACTACTTATGCTACTTCAAAGAGTACGACTACAAGTTACACCACTACTTTTGCTACTAGCAGGTCAACTAGTACTACAACGACTACAACTTACACGACTACTTTTAATACGTCTCGTAACACTAGTACAACAACTACTACGACTTATGCGACTACGTTTAGTACAAGCAGAACAACTAGTACAACTACAACAACTAGTTATACTACTACTTTTGCGACTAGTCGAAATACTAGTACAACCACTACGACTACTTATAATACGAGCAAGTCTACTACGACTACTTTTAATACATCAAAAACAACTACTACTACGTATTCAACAACTAAAAATACTACTACAACTTTTAGTACAAGTCGTACAACAAGTACTACAACTACTACAACTTACAGTACTACAAAGTCTACGACTACAACTTTTGCAACCAGTCATAGTACAACCACTACGTTTATAACAAGTCATAGTACCACTACAACCTTTAGTACAAGTCATACAACTAGTACGACTACTACAACTACTTTTAGCACTAGCAAGTCAACTACGACTACCTTTGCTACTAGTCATACTACAACTACGACTTATAATACTACAAGGTCTACTACTACTACATTTAACACTAGTAGAAATACCAGTACAACAACTACTACAACTTATAATACTAGTAAAAGTACTACAACAACTTATAGTACATCACATAGTACAACTACTACGTTTAACACTAGCAGAAGTACAAGTAAGTCTACCACAACTACTTTTAGTACATCACATAGTACGACTACAACCTTTAATACTAGTCATAATACTACGACAACCTTTAATACAAGTAGAAGTACAAGTAAAACAACGACTACTACGTATTCAACTTCAAAGTCTACTACGACTACTTTTAGTACAAGTCATAGTACAACAACTACTTTTGCTACTTCTAAAAGCACAACTACAACGTACACAACTACGTTTAATACAGTGTTCCAAAACTATGTAGCAACAAGTTATGTTGCAGTCAATTATATTGCTAACACTACTGTAAGTACAAGCAGAAGTACAAGTAAGTCTACTACCACAACTTATAATACTAGTAAGTCAACTACAACTACTTATAACACTAGTAAAAGTACGACTACTACATTTAATACTAGTCACTCAACTACTACGACTTATACGACTACTTTTAGTACAAGTAAAACAACCACTACAACTTATAGCACAAGCAGAACTACTACTACTACGTATAATACTAGTAAGTCTACTACGACTACTTTTACTACAACCTTTAGTACAAGTAGAGCGACTACTACTACGTATAATACTTCTCATAGTACAACCACTACTTTTGCTACAAGCCATAGTACAACAACCACTTATACTACAACCTTTAGTACAAGTAAGGCAACTACTACAACCTTTAGTACAAGCCATACTACAACTACAACGTATAATACTAGTAAAAGTACGACTACTACATTTAATACGACTCGCTCTACAACAACAGAGTATACAACTACTTATAACACTACTAGAGCAACAACAACCTCGTATAACACTACAAGGTCTACTACTACTACCTATAATACAACTCGTAGTACAACTACTACCTTTAACACTAGTCATTCTACTACAACAGAGTATACAACTACGTTTAATACAACAAGGTCTACTGTGACTACCTTTAATACGTCACATACTACGACTACTACTTATGCCACCTCCAAAAGTACTACAACTACTTTTGCGACTAGCCATAGTACAACCACTACGTATTCAACCACGTTTAATACAAGTAGAACAACTAGTACGACTACGACTACTAGTTATACAACTACTTTTAACACAAGTAGAAATACAAGTACTACAACTACTACTACGTATACAACTACGTTTGCAACTAGTAGAAGTACAAGCACTACAACTACCACAACGTATACAACTACATTTAATACGAGTAGGACAACTAGTACAACTACTACAACTACGTTTAATACTTCTCACTCTACAACTACTACTTTCAGTACGAGTAGAAGTACAACAACAACTTATAGTACGACTAAAAGCACTACTACTACGTTTGCTACAAGTCATAGTACCACTACGACTTATACAACTACGTTTAGTACAAGTTCGACATTTACAACTACGTTTGTGACCTCGCACAGTACTACAACTACGTTTACGACAACGTTTAGTACGTCTTCAACGTTTACAACAACATTCAGCACAAGTAGAAGCACCACAACCACGTTTAATACGTTAAGGGTGACTTCATTCTATAGTTAGGAGAATTATCATGGAAATGTTCAATAAGGCATCTATTAAAGAGCGTATTGGCGATATGCGAAAGTCAGATACACTACTACATCTAAAAGACTGTGAAAAACATTTTCTTAAGTTAATTAAGAAGCATAAAATCGAGTCTGCTTATGATGTAGTAGCCAATGAACTTCCTTATTTTAAAACAATCCAATACACTGAATGGGCGCATTGCTTTTCCATGAATCCTCTTCAACAGCGATTGCGTTGTGAACAACTAGAAGAGGCTTATGCAGATGATGTTGAAGTAACTACAGACTTTATGAGTTACTTTAAGGAAAAGGCTACAAATGGTACTTCAAATAAGTATGATCATATAAAAGATCATGATATTGAGCCAAAAGATCATTTAATTATTCCTTTAGGTTCTAATAAAATCAAAGAGACTATTTGTGCTAACAAGTTGTGTTATTTAAGAGATAAGTGGGAGGGTGACATTTGGTTTAAACCACACCCTCTTACAACTCATGCTATAGTAGGTGAATTAAGAGATATGCTTGGGGATATTGTTCTTGAAAGAGATATCAACATGTATAAACTACTAGTTGGTTGTGAAGTAGCTCATTTATCGCATATGACCGAAAGTGCGGTTTACGCTGTAGCTTTAGGAAAAGAAATAGACCCTATTGATGTTTATAACAGAGTACATGAGGGTTCTTTTTATCATATTAATAAGAATATGTTTAATAATAATGATCCTTATAACTGGATGCAAAAGGCTTTAAATAGCCCTAAGTCGGGCATTGTAAATCCCGAATTACAAGAAAATTGGCAAAAACAAATGGAAATGTATTTTGAGTATATTCTTGATAAAAGAGAAAATTTTAAATACGACTACGTTTCCACCACTAGGGGATACGATTATCGATGAGTACAATAGTAACAAGAAGCAGCAATGGCGCTGCGCTCACCCATACACAAATGGACGCAAATTTTACAAATTTAAATAATGATAAATATCAGTCAGGTTCAAACCCTACCTTTGGAAATAGCGTTTACATTGGTAGATATATTTATCATAGTGGCGATACAAACACTTACTTAGATTTTGATTCTAATGACAACTGGCGAGTTGTTCTTGCAGGAACTCAAAGATTAGATTTAAGTAGTAGTGGGCTTTCAATAACAGGCGATATAACCGCCTCTTCAGATATCCGCTACAAAACAAATATTGAAACAATTAATAACGCAATTGAAAAAGTGCAATCACTACGTGGTGTTACATTTGATTGGGATCACGAAGACTTTACTGACAATAAAGAACGATCAACAGGTGTTATAGCTCAAGACGTTGAGAAAGTACTACCAGAAGCAGTTCGTGAGAACAAAAATGGTCTTAAGAACGTAGCCTATGGCAACATGGTAGGACTTCTAATTGAAGCAATTAAAGAACAACAAGCTCAAATTGATGAGCTTAAAAAACAATTAAGCTAATAGTGGAGGAACACGAGGATGGCTTATAAAGTAGGAGGTACTGAGGTTATTAGTAACGCTCGGGCCTTAAATAATATTACAGCAATAGATAGCACAACTGCAACTACAATATCTACTGCTGTAGGCTCTACACCAGAAACACTTACGGCATGGAATGAAATTGTGTTCATGAACACACCAACAAGGCAAACTGGTACAGATATTTATTACAGTGGCAGCAATTGCACCCCTAGCGATAGTAGTTTATTTGTAACCGAAGACGTATTTGGAAAAGATCAATGGGCGGGATTTACTATTAGTACATTTGGTGGGCCTAACAGTAACGCAACTTCACCTAATGTTGCTTGGTATAGCAATAATCCAATAACAAACTTATGGGATGGTGGTATTTATACTTATGGAAATGCCGTTTCTGGGAGTTATGCGTCTAATTTTAATGCTACAAGTACACTCACAGTAACTTACACCTATTCAAGCTCAAAAACTTGTTCTGCATTTTATTATGGTCAATTTAGTGCCTATAAATTCTCAAACATAACAGTTGAAGCATATGTTAATTCTGCTTGGACTCAGATGGATACCTTTACGCCAGACGGTAATGAGTGGAGATTATTTGACCCTAAAACATCAACGCAATTTAGATGGACAGCAACAAATCCTACCATAAATTTTGTATTCTACGAAATGCAGTTTGCAGGTTCTACTGCGGCTTCTGGAAAATATGTAACAACACCTTCTAATTCGGTTTCTAGTGCGGGGTCTAGTGTCACGGCTTATGCCGTTGTGGAGGGAACTAATTCTGGTTGGACATTCCAAGTATCACGGGACGGGGGTTCAAACTATGCAAGTCCATCTACATCAACGGCAACACAATATGGTAACTACTATGTCTACAAGTTGACGTATAATTTATCTAGTCAAACATCAAACAGTACACTTGGTATGAAGGTGACTTTTCCAAGTAACACCGATGCCAAATTTTATGGCTGCAAAATAGAGGGTTAATAAAATGACAGAAAATGAAGCGGCAGCGGCTACTGCTAGAGTTTATAGAAATGGTTTGCTGGAAGAAACTGACACTTGGGGGTTAGGCGATTACCCTGCAACTCAATTACAGTTAGATTACCGTCAGGCTTTGCGTGATGTTCCAACACAAGAAGGTTTTCCAGCAAATATAACGTGGCCCATAAAGCCAGAGTAATACCTAAAATATTTAGGTGTTGAAATTATAACAAAACAAGGGCAATAAATGTCAAAAAGAAAATCTCGCTACGCTACTAAAAATAATGTTCATCGTCTTGGCTTTCATGTAATACCTAAAAATGAAAAACAAGATAAACTTATAAGAAGTATTAAAGTATATCCTATTACTGTTACAATTGGTTGTGCAGGAACAGGAAAAACTTATTGTAGTGCAGGAACTGTAGCGCAGTTATATCTTCAAGGTAAATACGATAAAATTGTATTAACTCGTGCTAACGTTCCTACAGGTAAAAGCCTTGGACACTTTCCTGGAAGTATCCAAGAAAAAATGACTCCTTGGTTATTACCAATGTTAGAAGTTTTAGAAAAAGCTCTTGGCAAAGCTAAATATCAGTATATGATAAATAAAGGTGAGATTGAAATACAACCGATTGAAACTATTCGAGGGCGTTCTTACGAGAACGCTCTTGTTTTAGTTGATGAGGCTCAAAACTTAAATATGGATGAGTTAAAAGCCATTAGTACACGTTTAGGCGAAAACTCTAAATTAATACTTATGGGAGATCCTGCTCAATCGGATGTAAAAGAAGGTAGGGATCTTATGAGATTTTGTAACTTAATTAAACAGGCAGGAATTAGTTTACCTGTTGTGGAATTTTCGGTTGATGATATTGTTCGCAGCGATATTGTAGCAGATCTTGTAAGGATATTTATAGCACAAAAAATATAGAGAATCTTATGACAGAGTATTATTCGGAAGAAGAAAGAATTATTGCGCTAGAAAAAGCGAAAGATGAATTGAATTCCCGAAAAAGCAAAGAGATATGGGGTTATAATGATTGTTGGCAGTTTGTTTCCAATTATGATTTATTCTTAAGAGGAAATAACTCTAAATTAAAAGATTTAGAAATCAACTACGATAGCCCCATATCTTGGGAATTACAAATAAAAAAGTTATTTAGAAGTTACGAAATCTTCGCAGATTATACTAACTACAAAATTGTTAAAAACAAAAAACCCAAAATTGGTGATGTTGCTTATCAGATTATG
>Ga0070749_10003483_pt1 | contig 10532 bp, 18 predicted proteins | sample VirMetDEL_Nov_18_FD_75180 | JGI IMG/M metagenome (GOLD analysis project Ga0070749, IMG submission 75180) | Aqueous microbial communities from the Delaware River and Bay under freshwater to marine salinity gradient to study organic matter... | ecosystem: Environmental > Aquatic > Marine >...
CAAGAGAAACATCCGGTAATTATAACTGGCTTTGGTATCATCTTAAAGAGCTGTGTAAAGAATACACACATAGGTATGGCAGGGTTCATAAAGTAGAAGAGAGTGGTTTGCTTAAAGCCCTGTTTCAATTTCCAAATAATATAACTAAAGAACCACAGACTACTATGCCATCTGCTATGGCTGATGAATATAAAATATCAGACGACCCGTTAACAAACTATAGAAATTACTATAGGATAGGTAAATCGTCTATGCATAAATGGACTAATAGACAACAACCGGAGTGGATTAATGTCGAATGATTGGGTAAAAGATATTGCTAACATGCACCAGCACTATAATGTTCATCCTGCTATGGAGAAGATGGACAAGGAAAAGCTAAAGACATTTTTACAATTTCGAATTAATTTTCTTCAAGAAGAGCTTGATGAAATGAAGAGTGCAGAATCAGCCGAAGATGTTGTTGATGCGCTTATTGATTTATGTGTTGTTGCCATTGGAACTCTTGACTGCTTTAAGGTAGATTCATATAAAGCATGGGATGAAGTTCTTAAGGCAAATATGAACAAAGAAGTTGGCATTAAGCCGGAGCGTCCTAATACACTTGGTTTGCCTGATCTAATTAAGCCAGACGGTTGGGTAGCGCCTTCACATGAAGGCAATCATGCAAAGATTACTAAGGTATTTAAAGATGATTGAAGGTGTTTATGAAAGCGTTGTTACTCATGAATTTATTGAGAGAAGAGACGCGATTATAGCCAGTATTCTTAAAAAAGGTAAAGACACAAAGTTAGATCTAATTAGAAGATATAATTGTGAATGGCCAGAACATCATCAAGTAACAATAGATCCAAATCAAACCCTTTATGAAGGAAACCAATATGACACTATTCACACAAAATTAGGTAACTGCGATTATAAACAATACGCCAAAATCGGTATCCATATTGGACCATATATCCAAGATCAAGTTAATAATAATAAAATAGACAATTTTGTCATTTGGAAATGGTATCCTAATAATTGGTCAGTTAATCTTGAAGAAAATAAAGATGTCGCCTACGAAATTATAGGTGTTATTAATGCTAAATTTGCACTAAAGTTCTTAGATCACAATAATAGATTCCCATATGAAGAGGTGATGGAATGGAAAAGCCTTCAGTCGATGTCCTTAGAGAATGTATTGAACTCCAACTAAAGAAATCTCAGGATTATCAGAATCCAAATTCAAATGTAGTTCAAGCCATGCATTATCGTCGTGGTGTTGATACTATTCACGATATCATGCAAGGCAAGATGTATCGTGCACAATCTCTACTAGAATCAGGTAGAGCGGATGCAGCCAATTTTGAGTCTCTTGAAGACACATACAAAGATCTAATCAACTACGCTTCGTTTGCAGTAGCTTGGATTAGAGGTGGCATTGAAGGCCAAGATCCAACTCGTGATATGTTCAACAATAAAAAAACGGTGGTAGTTATAGATGAAAGTCTCTAATATTCGTCAATATTTTATTGAACAACATAAAAATGAAAATTATGTTGTTGATAAAACTGGTGTTAAGATGCTAGAAATGGTTGGCGCATCGTTTATAGCCGATGAGCCTGCTATATTTGGTACAGTCAACCAAGATTATGTTGAGCGAGAAATTGCTTGGTATGAATCATTATCACTTAACGTAAACGATATTCCAGGTGGACCTCCTGCTATTTGGAAACAAGTAGCAGATCCTTCTGGATACATCAATTCAAATTATGGTTGGTGTATTTGGTCAGATCAAAACTATGAACAATACGAACATGCATTAAAAGAACTCACTGATCATCCATATTCAAGGCGTGCAATAATGATTTATACGCGTCCTGAGATGTGGCATGAATACAATTTCATGGGCAAGTCTGATTTTATGTGTACTAATGCAGTTCAATATCTTATCAGAGATGACAAGCTGCACGCTGTAGTTCAGATGAGATCTAATGATGTTGTCTTTGGCTATAAGAATGATTTTGCTTGGCAAAAACATGTTTTATCTAAACTAGCCGAGGATCTGGACATTCTAACGGGTAATATACATTGGAATGTAGGTTCACTTCATGTTTATGAAAGACATTTTGGATTAGTCGTATGATAAACAATAAATGGATTAAACGTTATATTGATCTAGCAAAAAATGTTGCTGAATGGTCAAAGGATCCTAGTACTAAAGTAGGAGCCGTAGTTGTAGGTCATCACGGCCAGATACTATCACAGGGATATAACGGATTTCCACGAAAGATTAGAGACACGGACCCGAGACTCTCTAATAGAGAGGAAAAATATAAGTTTGTAGTTCATGCAGAGATGAACTGTATCTATAATGCTTGTCTCAACGGTGTTTCTCTCAAACGTGCTGAACTATATGTATATGGTCTTCCGGTGTGTCACGAGTGTGCTAAAGGTGTAATCCAGACTGGAATTAAAAAGGTTATAGCATGTTATCCAGCTGATATTAAAGAGAACTGGAAGAAGTCCTTTGAGACTACTAAAAAGATGTTAGAAGAAGCTGAAGTAACGGTGTTGACATATCATGAAGAAGATATTAGTGATTGGGATCAATCCATCAGAGAAGCAGAAAAGTTCAACTTTAAATCGATTAAACAAGTGGATGGATAAGTGTTTTATTAAACACTATTCATTTTTTAATTGTATTCACAAAACTGGTGTTTACAATAATAAAGATATAGATTATAGTTTTATAGTAGAGGCAACAAGAGACTATAATAAAATTATAACTCTGGGCAATTTTGCCTCTAATGCTTTAAAGAAACTTAAGATAGAACATTTTGCTGCACCACATCCATCAGGACTTAATAGACTATTTAATAAACCAGGATTTGACAATAGTGTTGTTTATAAATTAAGGGAATACATATATGAATGATACAACTGTAAAGGCAACCTACACCGAACCCAATATCGTTTGGGGAAAAAACGAAGGTGTAGATTATAAATTTAATGAAGATAATCTTCTAAAGGAACTGTCTGACTATATAAATAATACGTATACTAAACACTATGTAGGCCCAGACAATATTCAAGCCTTCGAACTTATTGCCTCTGCCGGCCATGGTGTTGGTTTTACTATCGGCGACATTATCAAATATGCCGCAAGATATGGTAAAAAGAATGGAAGAAACAGAGATGATCTTCTAAAAATTCTTCACTACGGTATTTTAGCGTTGTATATTCATGATAAAGAAGTGAAGTGAGGATACATGACATTCAAAGTAGAAATCAACGTTAAAGAATTACAAAAGAAAAAGCTATTCGTAGCAACACCGATGTACGGTGGTATGTGTTCAGGGTTGTATACTAGATCTATGACTGATTTAGTAGGACTGGCCACAAAATATGGATTGCCATTACAAATTTATTATCTATTTAATGAATCTCTAATTACTAGAGCTCGTAATTACTGCTGTGACGAATTTATGAGATCTGATGCAACTCACATGTTGTTTATAGATTCTGATATCGGCTTTAATGCTAATGATATAATTGGGATGCTTGCTATGCAAATGCAAAATCCTGAATATCATATTATAGGTGCACCCTATCCTAAGAAGACTATTTCCTGGGAAAAGATTAAACTGGCCGTAGATAAAGGGGCTGCAGACGAAAATCCAAATAATCTAGAGAATTATGTGGGTGATTTTGTTTTTAATCCAGTTTCAAATGGCAAGACGTCTATACGCATAGGTGAACCAGCTCAAGTGCTTGAAATTGGAACCGGTTTTATGATGTTTCCAAAGGAAACCTTGGAAAAGTTTAATAAAGCATTCCCTAATTACTCATATAAACCAGATCATATTAGAACTGCTGCTTTCGACGGCAGTAGGGAAATAATGATGTATTTTCAAGCCGAAGTTGATACTCCTAACGCTGAAAATATACTATTGCCTCTTCTAAATGAAGTAGCAGCGGGCAATTTAACGCCAGATCAGGTAAAGGATAAAGTACAAGAATATCATAAAAAACGTGATTCTTCTAGTAAAAGATACTTATCTGAAGATTATTGGTTTTGCCAGAGAGCTAAGGATATAGGAATTAAAACGTGGCTGTGCCCTTGGATGAAGCTTAGACATGTTGGCAGCTATGTTTTTGGTGGATCTCTTGCCGATCTTGCAACTATTGGTGCATCAGCAACAGCCGATCCTAATGCATTAAAGAAAAAGACCGCCTTAAAATAAACAACTTGATGTGAGGTATATGTTATGGAAATGCTTAAATTGGACAATAGAACAATTCAAGTATTAAGAAACTTTTCTACTATAAACCCATCTATTCTTATTAGACCGGGTAATAAAATATCTACAATATCTCCTATTAAGACTATTATGGCAACAACGTCGGTGCCATATAACTTTAATAGTGAATTTGCTATATATGATCTTTCTAGGTTTCTAAGCACGGTATCATTAATGGAAGAACCATCGCTTGATATTGGTGATAAGGTCATTACTATTAAGAGTGGTAAAAGAACTGTAAACTATACGTTGGCAGATCCCTCTGCTGTCGTTAGTCCTCCTGAGACCATGAAAGAATTGGAAAATCTAGTTGTTTCATTTGAAATAACTAATGATATACTTTCCAGTATTATAAAGGGAATGAACGTACTCCGTTTGCCTGAAATCGCTATTATTGGAGATGGATCAACTATTCAATTTCAGACAATCGATTCAAAGAACCCAAGCGGTGACGTTTATTCTATTGAAGTTGGCCAAACAGATAAAGAATTCTCAGCTATTATAAGATCTGAAAATGTAAAACTGTTGCCGGGAGATTATAGGATTGATATTACCCCAAGGGTCATTAAGTTCTATAATGATGATCTTGCATATTATATAGCAGTAGAATCACACTCTAAATTCTAGGGAAAAGATGCTAAAAGAAGATTTTCTTTGGGTTGAAAAGTATCGGCCAAAAACAGTGGCCGATACAATACTTCCTATTAACCTGAAATCTACATTTCAGAAGTTCATAGATCAAAATAATATACCGAACCTTATTCTATCTGGACCGGCTGGAGTTGGAAAGACTACAGTAGCTAAGGCTATGTTGGAACAACTTGGTTGCGACTATTTGGTTATAAACGGTTCATTAAACGGTAACATAGACACACTTAGAACTGAAATACTTAATTTTGCATCTGCAGTATCTCTTAGTGGAGGACGCAAATACGTCATCCTCGATGAAGCAGACTATCTTAACGCAAACTCAACACAGCCCGCTCTACGGAATTTCATGGAAGAGTTCGCGGGAAACTGCGGTTTTATACTTACCTGTAATTTCAAAAACAGAATTATTCAACCGCTGCATTCAAGATGTTCTATCATCGATTTCTCGTTTTCTAAAGAGGATCTGGTTAAACTCGGTGGGGAATTCTTTAAGAGAGCAGCTACGATTCTTAATCAGGAAAATATTGGATATGACAAATCTGTTCTAGGAGAAGTTATACTTAAATATCTTCCAGATTGGAGGCGCGTATTAAACGAACTGCAAAGATATTCTGTATCCGGTAATATAGATGCAGGTATCCTATCCAATCTGAAAGACAGTCAGATTAAAGATGCTGTAAAACTGATGAAGGATAAAGACTTTACTAATCTACGCAAATGGGTTGGCGAAAACTCTGATGTCGATCAGGTAGAATTTTTTCATACCTTCTATAAACAAGCAGACGATAATTTTCAACAAAAATCAATACCTGAGTTAGTATTGATACTGTCTAAATACCAATACCAAGCTGCATTTGTGGCCGATCCGGAAATAAATATAATGGCCTGCTTAACAGAAATTATGATATCATGCGAGTTTAAATGAACCCCTTCGATTTTGTAAAAACTATTAATGATAAATCTAATTATCTAATAGACGATGAGAATAAATCTCATTACAGTCAATGGTTAACAAATAAAGCATTATCATATCATAAACAGACTATTTTATACTCAAACGAGTTAAATATCAATAATCATATAGATAATAAAATGCACTATGATTATTGCTGGTATAAAATCCCAAAGGGAAAAAGGTTTTCAAAGTGGGCTAAACCTGATGAAAATGAAAATATTGAATTTATACAAAGAATATATGGTTATAATCTAACTAAAGCAAAGTCTGCTTTAAAAATTATAGGAAAAGATATAAAAAATCTAAAAAGTATGTTTGGAGAATAAGTTTTTATTTATAATAAATACTCATTATTGCCTTAATAATTATAATAACAAAAGGTGGTTGAAGATGAGTATTTTAGAAAATCTATTAGAAGTGACACTTGAGAAAGAAGATGATTTCTTAAAAATAAAGGAAACCCTAACTCGCATAGGGGTTGCCTCTAGAAAAGATAGAAAGTTATATCAATCCTGCCATATCCTACATAAGCAGGGAAAATACTATATAGTTCATTTTAAAGAACTCTTTATGTTGGACGGAAAAAAATCAGATCTGACCGAAGAAGATCTTGGAAGAAGAAATAAAATAGCTACACTTTTACAGGAATGGGGTTTAGTAAAAATCGTTAGAGAGAATACAATAAACCAAAATCTAGCGGAAATGAATTTTATTAAAATTATAAACTTCAAAGAGAAGGGTGAATGGGAATTAGTCCCAAAATATAATATTGGCAGAAGATGAGAAATTTACTAAGCAAATTATTTACTTCCAAAAAACAAAATAATAACAATCATTATAAAAGTGAATACAAAGAAACTGATTTTCTTTGTAATAGGATTTTTAATTTAAAACAAACAGATTGGTCCGATATTTATATTCCATTGGATCAAAAAGTAGTAGGCATTTATATTAGCGGTGGTATGAAGAGTAGCATTTTAGCTTTCTTATTGGCAAAAATAATAAAGGAAAATGAGCTTGATATAAAAATATTACCCTTAACATGGAAAGAAAGAAAAGAAGAATATAACACTTCCGTAGCGACTAATATAATAGAAAGAATTAATTCAATATTAAATATTGATAATATATTTCTTCCTCACACTTATCTTTATTTTAGGGGTTCTAATAGAAATATATTTGAAGATGTTCATGAATGGGAAATTAAACAAAAAAAACGCGTAGCTTACATATACAGCTGTTTATATTATGACCCGGAAAAACCAAGCGATATGAAATATAAAAAGAGTGTTTATATAACTAGACCTTTTACATTTATGAATTTAGACTACATACTAGAATTATATATCAAATATAATTTATTAGATATATTAGTACCATATACTAGATCATGTAATGCTTCAATGGAACAAAGTATGTTTTTTAGAAAGAACTGTAATTTATGTAGTAAGTGTAATGAAAGAAATGAATCATTTAAAAGATTTAAAAATATAGATCCAGATTATATCCCTCCAAGAAGAGAATTAATAAAAAAATGTGAATCTTTATAGTTATTTAAAATATAACAAATATATTAATCCCGGTATTATTATAAAAAACTGAGGAAGAAAATTTGTTATGATTGCCTTTTCATTCCACTTATAACCAACATATGTCCATCCTGCAGCACCGCAAAGTTGCATGATGGAATTATATGGTGTTATGCCAAGAACATGGAGTACCATAGCACACAGTATAATTATTGCACTAAACCATTTTATATAAAAAATATGGTCTTTCACTTTATTATAAGCAATCCAAAATAATTATCTTCTTTAACATGTTCTGAATGTGTAAAAACACGTTTAGGTCCCTTGCATGTAAATAACTGTGCTTTTTGCAAAACCCCTTTATTGATATTAAATATCAAACGATCTAAAGAATACTGTCCCTGTATATCTTCAATCATATAATATTTTTTAGCTTTAGGATAGTATAGTTTGAAGGTTTCAAACTGTTTTCTCCAATGATGATCACCGTCATCTATAATAAAATCATATTCTCCAATTTTTGATGCAGCCTCTTCATCTGTAGAACTTTGTTTAAATATATTAAAGTCTTTAGCCAATTGTTCATCAAAAATTTCTACGTCCATACTATCTATTTGTATATTTGGCCAAATTGCGGCAAAGGCCTTTAATGAATTTCCACGCAAAGCTCCTATTTCTAATAAGCTTTTGACTTCTTCTTTTTCTATAAAAGTATTATATAATTCATGATAGCCATGAACCGCTTTATCAGCTCCGTAGAGATCAAATGCTTCTTTAAATACATTAACCATTTTTAAACTCCTTTTTATGGTGCGCGTGGAGGGAATCGAACCCCCACGACTTTCATCGCTGGAACCTAAATCCAGTGCGTCTACCAGTTCCGCCACACGCGCTTTTTATAATCCTTTATATTCATAGTTATCCGTGGTTTCGTTTTCACTATAAATTATAGCGCCATTGCCTAAATGAAATTTTCTAGCCATCTCAGTCTTTGGACTAAGAGTTACAAACCTACCAATATGACCTTTATTTTGTTTTATATGATCTACACACTTAAATAGTATTTCTCTACCTGCACCCTTTTTATAAGACCATAGAGTATAAAAAACAGCGATCCGATTTGGATCGCCGAAATCACTAAATGCATATTCTTTCAATTCGTTTACACTCTTTGGTATCTGATGGGTATAAGCTACATTTATAACTGCATGTACATCTTCAGCATCAATTAACACAAAAGCTTCTCTACCATAGGATGTTCTAAAATTATAATCCAATTCAGGTCTAACTGGATCATCCTTTACTAAATGCTTAAGTTGCTCAGTTAACGGAATTAAGTTTATCATGCTGCTAATATTTCCTTTAACCTATCTGCAGCACAAGTTGCTGCAAATGCCTGAGGTTTAATAAATGGAACTACGTTACACATGCCCCTTATATATCCTACAGCTTGCTGCACGACACTATTAGAGCCATGAATTATATTTGGATTTATATCTAAGTGAACTTCGAAGTAACGATCACCAATAGCTTCAGCCAAATCTAAATACATTTGCCCGGCCTTTATTACTTCCTGCATTAATCTATAAGATGGTTTATTTATCTTCTTATCAAAGTCGCGTTCTTTGGTTACTTCACCAAAAACCTTACACCCTCTACATCCATCATAATGGATAACAATAGCGACAGTATAATCAGCGTACCAAGTCCCATCTTTGCCACAATATCTTTCACTGTCAGCTCCAATATATATTTTTGAAGTATCAGAACACCTCTTAATAAATTCTCTAACTTCTTCGATATCAAATTTCTTCATAATATATTTTCCATTTTACCCAGAGAATACCGTGCTTTGGCCGGTTACTACTGTAGAAGCACCACAAGCCCTACTATCACCATTCCTATGAACCGGTTTTCCATAACAATTTACAGTACCGCTGCCACTTGAAGTAGATGGTCCACAGTGTGCACCACCAACAGGAATACAAAGATCGTATGGATTGGCAGCATCAGAGCCATGCACTATAACGAGTTTGCCATTAATATAGACAGTACTTCCGGATGGTATCAAACCGCCTGAACCATGTGAATTTGGATCTCCGTCTACTGCCCATAATTGACTCATGTTTATTCCTTTATATGGTGCTGGCGGAGAGATTCGAACTCCCGACCTGATGATTACAAATCAACTGCTCTACCAACTGAGCTACGCCAGCATTTTATTATCATAATAAATGAAATGACCACGTAAAGCATCATAATTCAATTTAGTTTCGGCATAAAAAAATTCTTTATCTATATGAAGTATATTTTTATAACCAAGCTTCTTCATATCTTCATTTATTTCATATTTCATATCAAACAGCGCTAGATATTTATCATTTCCATTTTGAACTACCGCAAAATCACATTTAACTATTTCAGCCGTTTTAATTCTAATTTCAGAATTTTCATCTAAAATTCTATGTTTTAAAATAATACTTCCATCGTCTAACATTTCAAATTTATCTTCAATCATTCTTGGTTTATCCCAATCCTGATTAGTAAATTTAAATATTCCATCTTCAAAACTATAGAGTTTATAAAAATCATCGACAAATTTACCAATATACATAGGAATATACGTTGAATCTTTTGTTATATGATTAAATGTTAATGGATTAACTTTGCAATCTAATGAACCAAAAAAACACAGAAATTCTACATTATATTTTTCACAGTATTTAATTAATTTAGGACTTATTATAGATGCATATAATGATATGATTAATTTATTTTCAAATTTTCCTATAACTTTTTCGACAGTCTGAAGAAACAAATCTAATATTGGTTCACTCACAAATGAAATTTTATTCAATTTTAATTCTACAATTTTTTTAATTAAAATTGTAAAAGCTTTAGATCCCTCTTCAACTCTTTTATATAAAGTTGGAAAATCTGGCATTGAACTTGCCATATGATAATCACATTTTATAAGTGAAGGCAATGTCATTATCATTAAACTTCCACCATGATGAATATTTTTAGTTAATATTACACGATCACTTTGTTTAAATCCGCATATATCAGCATTTCTCATTGAAACAGAATAAATCTCTGCATGATTATATA